>VFQR01000551.1_pt1 | contig 47896 bp, 44 predicted proteins | sample 3512321 | NCBI WGS metagenome assembly VFQR01 (sample SAMN10412374, study PRJNA504923) | tailings metagenome | isolation source: Relicate 3 Philex TSF1 revegetated site | place: Philippines: Tuba, Benguet | collected 2017-08-29 | reverse complement strand
GTGGTCGGGCTCGTGCTGGTAGAGCACGTCGTAGATGATGTCGGAGGAGACGGTGACCTGCCGGCCGGTCTTCTCCTTGCCGGGATGGCGGCGCTCGATCAGGCCGGCGATGATGGCGCAGTTGCGGAAGGTGCGGCGCATCAGGGCGCTCTCGTCGAGCCAGGCCTCGAGATCGTCGCCGAGCATGTCCTCGTCGAAGAGCTGGTCGAGGGAGAGCCGGCCGGTGCGGATGAGGGCAGAGAAATCGCCGAGGCCCCAGACGGCGAGCGAATAGTCGGACGCAACGAAGCCGAGCGGGCGGGCGCGGGCGCGCTCGAGCCGCCGGGTGAGCAGCATGCCGAGGGTCTGGTGGGCGAGCCGACCTTCGAAGGGATAGCAGACGAGATAGTTCTGCGCGCCGCGCGGGAAGGTCTCGACGAGCAGCGAATCGGGTCGAGGCAGCAGCGAGACGTCGCGCTGGAGGCGCAGCCAGTCGGCGACCTGGTCGGGCAGCAGATGCCATTGCTCGGGCTTCGAGATGAGCTGGCGGACGCCGTCGGCGAGATAGGTCGAGAGCGGGAACTTGCCGCCCATATAGGAGGGGATCTTGGGGTCCTTGCCGGCCGAGCGGCTGACATAGGCCTCGTTCTCGAACATGCCCTCGAAGGCGACGATCTCGGAGCCGAACAGGAAGGTGTCGCCCTTGGTGAGGGTGGTGAAGAAGTACTCCTCCATCTCGCCGAGCACGCGACCGTTGCGGCCGATGGGGCCGGTGACGGCGCCGCTGGTATGTCCCCTGCCCCGCACCAGCCGGACCTTCACCATCGCCTCCTCGATTATGGTGCCGATATTGAGCCGGTATTGCTGGGCGATGCCGGGATGGGCGATGCGGAAGCGGCCCTCGGGAGTCTGGCGGAGCTTGGCGTAGCGCTCATAGGCGCGCAGCGCATAGCCGCCGGTGGCGACGAAATCGACGACGCGCTCGAACTGGCTCCAGTCGAGGTCGCGATAGGGCCAGGCGCGGCGCACTTCCTCGTGTAGCGCCACCGGATCGAAGGGCGCCGCGCAGGCAGTGCCGAGGACGTGCTGGGCGAGCACGTCGAGGCCGCCGGAGACCGGGTCCTCGCTGTCCTGGCCGCCGCGGGCCACCGCCTCGAGCGCCGCCTCGCATTCGAGCACCTCGAAGCGGTTGGAGGGGACGAACAGGGCCTTGGAGGGCTCGTCGAGCCGGTGATTGGCGCGGCCGATGCGCTGCAGCATGCGGGAGGCGCCCTTGGGGGCGCCGATCTGCACCACGAGATCGACATCGCCCCAGTCGATACCGAGATCGAGGGTGGAGGTGCAGACCACGGCGCGGAGCCGCCCCTCGGCCATGGCGGCTTCGACGCGGCGGCGCTGCTCGACGGCGAGGGAGCCGTGATGCATGCCGATGGGGAGCATGTCCTCATTGGCCTGCCAGAGCAGCTGGAACAGCAGCTCGGCCTGCGACCGGGTGTTGACGAAGAGCAGCGTGGTGCGGTGCTCGCCGATGATGCGGTAGAGCTCGGGGATGGCGTATTGCGCCGAATGACCGGCCCAAGGCACGCGCTCCTCGGATTGCAGGATCGCGAGATCGGGACGCGCGCCGCCCTCGCCGATCAGCAGCCGCGTCTCCGCGGTGGGCAGAGGGGCGGCGATCCAGTCGCGCAGCAGATGCGGCTGCGCGACGGTGGCGCTGAGCGCGGTGATGCGGAGGTCCGGCGCGAGAGTCGCGAGGCGGGCAAGTCCCAGCGCCATCAGCTCCCCGCGCTTGTTGGTGACCATGGCGTGCAGCTCGTCGAGCACGATGCGCCTGAGGCCGCCGAACAACGTCGCCGCATCGGCATGGGAGAGCAGCAGCGCCAGCTGTTCTGGAGTGGTGAGCAGAATGTGCGGCGGATCGCGGCGCTGGCGCTGGCGGCGGCTGGCCGGGGTGTCGCCTGTCCGCGCCTCGACGCGGATGTCGAGCCCCATCTCGGTGATCGGGGTCATCAGATTGCGCTGGACGTCGACCGCCAGCGCCTTGAGTGGGGAGAGATAGAGGGTGTGGAGCCCGGCCCGCGGGGTAGCCACCAAATCGTCGAGCGTGGGCAGGAAGCCGGCCAGCGTCTTGCCGGCGCCGGTGGGGGCGATGAGCAGCGCCGAGGCGCCGGCCTGGGTGGCATCCAGCACGGCGAGCTGGTGGGCGCGCGGCGCCCAGCCGCGGGCAGCGAACCAGTCGGCGATCTGAGGCTGGAGCGGCACGAAACGTTCCCGGTTTGTGCATAGTATGGGGTGTCGGCCGCAGGAGAACAAGCCTCGTCGCTCCACCATGCGGAAGGGCGCTGCGTGCGCCATTTGCGGGCAGAGGAGAATCCAGTAGGGCTGGAGGCGGAGGACGCGTGATGAGCGAGAGCAGGATGGCGGCGGAAGTGTTGCAGCTGACGCCGGAGGACGCGCGGGCGCTGATCGCCGAACGGGCCCGCGCGCTGCAGCTGCCGCAGGCGGGGCGGCTGGCGGTAGGGATTGCCGGCGGCCCGGGGGCGGGCAAATCGACGATCGCCACGCAGCTGGTCGACGCGCTGAACGCGGCGACGCCAGGGTTTGCGGCCTATGTGCCGATGGACGGCTTCCACATGCGGCACGCCAAGCTCGAAGCGCTGGGGACGGTGGCCGAGAAGGGCGCACCGCACACTTTCGAGGGCGAGGCGTTCGCCGAGTTCCTCGCCGCGCTGAAGGCGGCGGACCGCGACATGACGGGGCCGGGCTATTCGCGGGCGATCGAGGATGTGGTCGCCGATGCGTTCACCGTGCCGACCGGGGTGCGGCTGCTGGTGGTGGAGGGCAATTACCTGCTGCTCGCCAGCACGCCCTGGTGGCGGGTGCGGCCGCTGCTCGACCTCGCCGTGTTCCTCGACCTGCCGCGCGCGGTGACGGAAGCGCGGCTGCTGCGGCGCCATGCCGAGCATGGGCTGTTCACCGAGGAGCGCAACCGCGCGCATATCGCGCGGGTCGACATGCCGAATTACGAGCTGGTGGCGCGCTCGCGCCGCCGGGCTGACATCGATATTTCCCTGATTGCCGAGGTCTGACGTGACGAGTGCGGATGTGACGCGAACCGATGTGGCGCGACCCGCCTACCCCTTCGAGGTTGGCTGGCGGCATGTCTGGGCCATCGCCATTCCCGCCTCGGTCGCCTTCATCACCGAGCCGCTGGCCGGGCTGGTGGACATCACGGTAATCGGCCGGCAGGGCGACGCGGCGGCGCTGGGCGGCGTGGTGATCGGCGCACTGGTGTTCGACTTCATCTTCTCGCTCGCCTATTTCCTGAGGATCGGCACGGCCGGGCTGACGGCACAGGCCATCGGGGCGCGCGACCGGCGCGACGGGCTGCTGCATGCGGTGCGGGCGATCGGGATCGCGGTGATCGCCGGCCTGCTGATGATCGCGCTGCAGCTGCCGCTGCTCGATCTCGCCAACTGGCTGATGGCGGCGCCGACGGCGGTGGCGGCCGCGTTCGGCAGCTATTTCCTCGTGCGCATCTGGTCGGCGCCGTTCTCGCTGATCAATTATGCGCTGCTCGGCTGGTTCTACGGGCGGGCGGCGGCGCGCACCGGCATGACGCTGCAGCTGCTGGTCAACGGCATCAATATCGGGCTCTCCGTGCTGTTCGTCGGAACGCTGGGCTGGGGCATCGAGGGCGTGGCGCTGGCGACGGTGATCGGGCACGGGGTGGCCTGCGTGCTCGGCCTGTGGCTGCTGGCACGACATTTCGGCGGGGTGCGGCGCGTCTTGGCCGAGATCGTGCCGGTGGAGCTGTTCGACGCCGTGGCGCTCAGGCGCATGTTCGGGCTGAGCCGGGACGTGATGATCCGCTCGGTGGCGCTGATGTGCACCTATGGCTATTTCGCGGCGCAGGGCGCGCGGATGGGCGAGGTGGAGCTGTCGGCCAATGCGGTGCTGCTCAACCTGCTGATGATCACCAGCTTCTTTCTCGACGGCGTGGCGCAGGCGGCCGAGCAGCTGTGCGGCAAGGCGGTCGGCGCCAACTGGCGGCCGGCCTTCGACCGGGCCTATCGGCTGTCCTTCGGGGTGGGGCTGGTGATCGCCATCGGGCTGACGCTGTTCCTTGCCGGCGCGGGGTGGTTCGCGGTCGATTTCATGACCACCAATGCCGAGGTGCGCGCGCAGGCGCGGGACTTCCTGTTCATCGCCTCCCTCGCGGCGCTGACCGGCATGCCGGCCTTCGTCTATGACGGCATCCTCACCGGGGTGACGCTGAACGTGGTAATGCGGAACGGCATGCTGCTGGCGCTTGCGCTGTTCCTTGCGGCGGCGTTCCTGCTGCAGGGGCCGCTGGGCAATATGGGACTGTGGATCGCGCTGCACGTGTTCTTCCTTGCGCGCGGCGTGATCTACTGGTGGGCGCTGGAGCAGCGGAAGGCCGGGCTGTTCAGCGCCGCGAGCGCCTGATCAGCCGAGGCGGCCGGCCGCCCAATCCTCGGTCCGCGTGCCGCTCAGCCCCGACACGGAGGAGAGCCCGCGATTGCGCAGGGTGGCGACGAGGCCGCGCTTGATGCGATCGAGCAGGTCGAGCCCGCCGAAGACCAGCGCCGAATAGAGCTGGATGGCATCGGCGCCGGCTTCGAGCTTGGCGATGGCGGTTTCGGGCGAATGGATGCCGCCGACACCGACGATGGGAAGATCGCCGACACGCTGGCGCAACTGGGCGAGGCGACGGGTGGCGAGGGCGAAGAGCGGCTTGCCGGAGAGCCCGCCGGTTTCGGTGGCGTTGGGGAGGCCCAGCACCGGATCACGCGAGATGGTGGTGTTGGACATGATGAGGCCATCTAGCCCGGTGCCGAGCACGATGCGTGCGATGTCGTCGAGCTGGCGCTCCTCAAGATCGGGGGCGAGCTTGAGCAGCACGGGGACGCGGGTGCGGGCCCGGCCGCGCGCCTCGAGCACGGCGGCGAGGAGGCGCTGCAGCGCCTCGTCGGCCTGGAGGTTGCGCAGCCCCGGGGTGTTGGGCGAAGAGATGTTGACGGTGATGTAGTCGGCGACGTCGGCGAAGCGGGTGACGCCGGTGACGTAGTCGGCGACGAAATCCTCGCTGTCCTTGTTGGCGCCGACATTGACGCCCAGCACCGCGCCGACATGCAGGTTCTTCAGGCGAGCGAAGGCCGCATCGTGGCCCTCATTGTTGAAGCCCATGCGGTTGACGACGCCCTCGGCCTCCGGGATGCGGAACAGGCGGGGCCGCGGATTGCCCTCCTGCGGGCGGGGCGTGATTGTGCCGATCTCGACCATGCCAAAACCCATGCGGGCGAGCGGCTGCGGCACTTCGGCGTTCTTGTCGAAGCCCGCGGCCATGCCGACGGGGTTTTTCAGTTCGAGGCCGCAGAGGGCGGTCGCGAGTTCGGGCGGATCGGGCTCCGTCTGCTCGGGGGCGAGGCCGAGCCGCAGGGCGGAGATGGTGGCGCCATGCGCGATCTCGGGGTCCATGCGCAGCAGGGCATCGCGGGTGAGGCCGGAGACGAGCGGCAGCCGGAGGAGCGGCGAGAGGCCGGAAAAGATCATTTCACCCACTCCGGCAGCGTCACCGCGCCATCGGCTGCGACGGCGGTTTCAATGCTCTCGGCGACGAGGTGCATCGGCAGCGGGCCATAAAGATGCGGGAAGAGCTGTCCACCACGGGACGGCTCCCAGCGCAGGGCCTCGCCCAGTTCCGCGACGGGGACGGCAAAGACCACGAGCTCCGACTGCCCGGCAAAGTGGAGGCGCAGCGTTTCGGCGAGCTGGGCGGCGGTGGAGAAATGCACATAGCCATCGGCGTGGTCGATCGGCATGCCGACGAAGCTGCCGGCGGCAAGCGATGCGTCCCAGGCGGCGCGGGTTGCAATCTTGTAGATGTGGGTGACGACGGGCGGTGCTGACATGGGGCGGACCCTATTGTCTCGGCCTCGGGACCACAAGCGGGGGCGGGGTCGCTTTACACGGGGGGGAGCGGGTAGTAGATAGGACAAGTTTCCTTCCACCGCCCCGTTCGCCTGCCGACAGAGTGCCGAATGCTGTCACATGCCGACATCTGGAATGCCATCGATGCCGTAGCCGAGCGGCACGGCTTTTCGGCGTCCGGACTGGCGCGGGTGGCGGGCCTCGATGCCACGGCGTTCAACAAATCCAAGCGGGTGAGCAAGGACGGGCGCGAGCGCTGGCCCTCGACGGAGAGCATCGCCAAGGTGCTGGAAGCGACGGGGGAAAGCTTCGACACGTTCCTTGCGGCGGGCGGCGCCTATCTGCAGCTGCGCGAGCCGTCCGTGGGCCGGCCGGCGGTGCCGCTGCTCGGGCTGGCGCAGGCGGGATCGGGCGGGTTCTTCGACAGTGCGGGGTTTCCCTCCGGACAGGGCTGGGACGAGGTGGCGCTGCCCTGGCCGACCGAGGACGGCAGCTATGCGCTGGAGGTGACCGGGGACTCCATGCTGCCGCTCTATCGCGACGGGGACATCATCGTGGTGTCGCCGACCGCGCAGGTGCGTCGGGGCGACCGGGTGGTGGTGCGCACCAAGGATGGCGAGGTGCTGGTGAAGGTGCTGTACCGGCAGACGGCGCGGCTGCTGGAACTGCACTCGCTCAACCCGCTGCACCCGCCGCGCGTGGTGGATATCGGCGAGGTCGAGGGAATGGGCCGGATCGTGTGGGCGAGCCAGTGATCCGGGTGGCGCGGGCCGGCGCGGCCGATATCGCGGACTGGCTGGCGCTGCGGGACGCGTTGTGGCCGCATGCGGCGGCGGAGAACCCGGACGAGGTTGCCGCCCTTCTGGCGCATCCCGACCAGGCGGCCTTTCTCGCGCGGGATGCGGGCGGCACGGTGCTGGGTTTTGCCGAGGCCTCGATGCGCCGCGACTACGTCAATGGCTGCGATAGCTCGCCGGTCGGGTTTCTCGAAGGCATCTATGTGATCGAGGGGGCGCGGCGGCAGGGCGTGGCGCGGGAGCTGGTCGGCGCGGTGACGGGGTGGGCGCGCGAACGGGGGTGCACGGAACTGGCCTCGGACGCGCTGCTCGACAATGCGGACAGCCACCGCATGCATGCCGCGCTCGGATTCAGCGAAACCGAGCGCGTGGTGTTCTTCCGGCGGCTGCTGTGATCAGTCGGCCTTGACCAGCTTGCCGTCGAGCGCGTCGGCGATAAGCTTGCGGGTGTTGTCGATACCGTAGAGCGCGGCGAAGGAGCCGAAGCGCGGGCCCCGCTCCTGCCCGATCAGCACCTGGTAGAGCATCTGGAAGAACTCGCCGGAGACGCCGGGCCCGCCATGCGGCCCCTTGCGGGTCTGATCCTGATAGCGCTCGATATGGCGCGCCACGTCGAGCGCCGCGTTCTGGATGGCCTCGCTGTCGGCGTTGGCCGGCAGGTTGGCGAAGGACGCGGAGAGGGCCTCCAGCGCTGCCCGCTCGATCTCGTCAGGGGCGCGATAGTTCTTTTCGACGAAGTCGCGGAAATAGCGGATGGCATAACCGACCAGCGCATCGAGATGCGGGTGGGTTTCGGGCGACACGCCCGGCGCGTAGGCCGAGATGTAGCCCCACATGACCTTCGGCGTTTCCGGGTTCGACGCCGTGGCGAGGTTGAGCAGCAGCGCGAAGGTGACCGGCATCGCCACCGCGGGCGGATGCCCGTAGTGCACGTGGAAGGCCGGGTTCTCGAGACGCTGCGCCGCATCCTGGGTCTGATAGGCGGCGGCGAACTGGTAGTACTCGTCCACCGCGCGCGGGATGACGTCGAAATAGAGGCGCTTGGCGACGCGCGGCTTCTGGAACATGTAGAGCCCGAGGCTCTCGGTGCCGGCATAGGTCAGCCATTCGTCGATGGTGAGGCCGTTGCCCTTGGACTTCGAGATCTTCTGGCCGAGCTCGTCGAGAAAGAGCTCATAGACATAGTGCTCGGGGGGGGTACCGCCGAGGATCTGGCAGATGCGGTCGTAGATCGCCTGGTTGGTCTGGTGATCCTTGCCGAACATTTCGAAATCGACGCCGAGCGCGGCCCAGCGCATGCCGAAATCGGGCTTCCACTGCAGCTTCACATTGCCGCCGGTGACCGGGAGGGTGGTGTCGCGACCATCCTCGTCGGCGAAGGTGATGGTGCCGTCGTGCGCGTTCACCTCCTTCATCGGGACATAGAGCACGCGGCCCGAGATGGGCGAGATGGGGAGGAATGGCGAATAGGTCGCCTGCCGCTCGGCCCCGAGGGTCGGCAGCATCACCTGCATGATGTCGTCGTAGCGTTCGGCGGCGCGCAGCAGCACTTCATCGAAGCGGCCGGACTTGTAGTAGTCGGTCGCGCTGGCGAACTCGTAGTTGAAGCCGAAGGTATCGAGGAAGCGGCGCAGCATGGCGTTGTTGTGCGCGCCGAAGCTCGGATACTCGTTCGTCCACGGATCGGGGACCGAGGTGAGGGGCTTTTGCAGATGCGGCTCCATCGCCTCGCGCGAGGGCACGGTGTCCGGAATCTTCCGCATGCCGTCGAGATCGTCGGAAAAGCAGAGCAGCCGGGTGGGAATGGCATCGCGGGTGAGGAGCCGGAAGGCGGTGCGCACCATGGTGGTGCGGGCGACTTCGCCGAAGGTGCCGATATGCGGCAGGCCCGAGGGACCGTAGCCGGTCTCGAACAGCACTTCGGTGAGGCCGAGCCGCTCGACGCGGGCCACCAGCTTACGCGCCTCCTCAAAGGGCCAGGCGCGGGCGCTCTGGGCCGGTTCGAAGAAGGACGGATCGAGTTCGGGCAGCGGTGCGGGCACGGCGAAGTCCCTTATGGACGGGCGCGGGAGCAAGGACGGTGGCGTCACATGCACCAGCCTACCCCCCTCGTCAATGGTCGCGGCATCGGTCGCGGCACGGGTCGGAGGGCGGAGGGCGTGACGGCGTGCCTTGCCAATAGTGCCGCGCCTGCATAGGTATGCTCCACTTTCGCCCGGGGAGAATAGCAATGGCGTTGTCGGTGCACGAAGCACTGGTCCACATCATGGTGGTCACCGCGTCGTCCGTCGACGGCATGTCGCAGCGCGAACTCGACCTGATCGGCGGGCTGATCGCGCGCTCGCCGGTGTTCGAGGGCTTCGCGGCCGACCGGCTACCCGAAGTCGCCAATGCCGCGGTCGACGTGGTGAACGGCCTGGGGCTGGAACTGGCGCTGGAGACGGCGGTTGCCGCCCTGCCCGCCCGGCTGCACGACACGGCCTATGCGCTGGCCGTGGAAGTGGCGGTGGTGGATATCGATTTGCCGCAGGAAGAGCTGCGCCTGCTCGAAATGCTGCGCGACGAACTCAGCTGCGACCGGCTGGTGACGGCCGCGATCGAGGCGAGCGCGCGGGCCCGCATGCGGCGCCTCTGAGCGCGGCGGCGCGGCTCAGTAGAAGCTCACCGGGAACCAGCGCAGGTAGAGTTCGTCATAGCCGCCGGAGCGCTTGAGGCGCGCGAGGCCGTAGTCGATCGCCTGCCGGACCGCGTCATTGCCAGCGGGCAGCGCGATGGCGAGCCCCTCCCCGAACAGGTCCGGGCGGAAATAGGGCTCGCCCGCGAAGGCGCAGCAATCGCCATTGGCATTGAGCCAGAAGGAGGCGCGGAGCGCGTCGCCGAAATAGGCATCCGCGCCGGATTGCTGCACCGCTTCGAGCGCGATGACCTCGCTGTCATATTCGCTGATGCGGACATCGGGCAGATAGCGGCGGACGAATTCGGCGTGCGCTGATCCCCGCCGTACCGCCACGCGCCGGCCGGCGAGGCTTTCGGGCGTGAAGGCCTGAGCTGAGGCCTGCGGCAGCACGAAACGGCCGGGCAGCATCAGATAGATCGAGGAGAAATCGAAGCGCGCGCCGTTTTCTGCATTGAGAGCGAGGCCGGCGATCAGCGCGTCGCCCTGATTGTCCTCCAGCGCGTTGGCGGCCTGATCCCATGGCCAGGCCTGTACGGTGCAGGAAATCTGCAGATCGGTGCAGAGCGCCCGCGCCAGATCGACATTGAAGCCTACCAGCGCGCCGGACTCGTCGCGGAAGTTGAAGGGTGGGAAATCGGCGGTGGTGAGGAAGCGGATGGCCGGCACCGCGGTGAGATCGGGCACGATTTCGCGAGCGCCGGGATCGACGTGATAGGGCAAGGCCTGGCCGGCGGCCGCGCCGGTGAGCGCGAGAAAGAGGAACGGCAGTAAGCAGGCGCGGCGCATGATCACCCGATAGCTGGCGGCCTTGGGCTTATGGCGCAATTTGCGCCGGATGGCGAGAGCGCCCCGCATGCACCGGCCTACTTGCGGCACGACTGTTGACTCGATCCGCGGCAGCAGCCTTAACTCAATGCGATCGGGGGGTCATTCATCTTGTACTGCTGCTGAGTTGTCCGCTGCAACGGAGTTGCTGCAAACAATACTGAAGGAGCAGGACCTCGCCGAGGGCGAGGCGCGCGCAGTGCTGAGTGCGGCGCTGCTCGCCGAGGTCGACCCATTGGAGTATTGCGTGCACCGCTTCGGGCTGTCGCCGACGCTGGCCATGGCGCGCGCGGCGCAATGGGCGGGGCTGGCCTATGCCGAGGACGTGCCCGCACTGGTGGTGCGGGACAGCGCGCAGCCGCGGCGGCTCGACGCGCTGGCCGCGGTGCGGACGCTGCGGGGGCGGCTCTATGGCCGCGACGTGATCTTCGGGGCGCCGACATTCACGGCGCTGCTGCGGCTCAAGCAGCGCGCGGCGGAGGACGACCGCTTCCGCCGGCAGTTCTGCGTGGTGCCGGCCGCGGCGATCCGGCGGCAGCTGACGCGAGCGAGCGAGAGCGAACTGACAGATCTCGCCCGGCAGCGCCTGTCGCGGCGCTGGCCGCATGCGAGCGCACCGGTGGACCTGACTTTCGGGCGCCGGCTGGCTTTCGTGCTGCTGCTGTGCGGCCTGCTGGTTGCGGCGGCCGTGGGACCGCACTGGCTGGAAATGCTGTTCCTGCCGCTGCTGGCGCCAGTACTGCTGGGGCCGTCGCTCCTGCGGCTCTGGGCGGCGCTGGCCCCGGCGCCGCCGACGCCTGCTCCGGCGCCGCTCGCCGAGGAGGATCTGCCGATCTACAGCATATTGCTGCCGCTGCGGGACGAAGCCGCGATGGTGCCGCAACTGGCGCGCAGCCTCAGGGCGCTCGACTACCCGGCGGAGAAGCTCGACATCAAGTTCGTCGTCGAGGCGACGAGCCTTGCGACCCGGCAGCGCGCCGAAGCCGAACTGCACGATGCGCGGTTCGAACTGGTGCTCGTGCCGGACAGCCTGCCCAGCACCAAGCCCAAGGCGATGAACTTCGCGCTGCCGCTGGTGCGCGGCGAACTGCTGGCCATTTACGACGCCGAGGACATTCCGGATCCCGGGCAGTTGCGGCTGGCGGCGGCGCGCTTTGCCGAGCGGCCCGATCTCGACTGCCTGCAGGCGGAACTGGTGGTGGACAATGCCGGCGAGAACGCACTCACCGCGCTGTTCGCCGGGGAATATGCCGGGCAGTTCGGGCTGGTGCTGCCGCTGCTGGCCCGGCTGGGGCTGCCGATGCCGCTCGGGGGGACCAGCAACCATTTCCGCGTATCGGCGCTGCGGGAAGTAGGTGGGTGGGACGCCTTCAACGTCACCGAGGATGCCGATCTCGGGGTGCGGCTGGCGCGGCTGCGCTACCGGACGGGGACCATCGCCAGCCGGACCGGCGAGGAGGCGCCGGTGACGCCCGACGCCTTCCTGAGACAGCGGACGCGCTGGATGAAGGGCTGGATGCAGACCTTCATCGTCCACAACTCGCGGCCGGGGAAGTTCCTCGAAGATATCGGGTGGCGCGGCTTCGTCGCCTTCCAGATCTATGTGGGGAGCCTGATCGTTTCGGCGCCGCTGCACACCGTGTTCATGGCCAGCCTGCTGCTGGGCGGATTGCTGCCGCAGCCGGGCTGGGATGTGTGGGACGCGGTGAGCGTCGCGATGGCGGCGGCGGGCTATTCCGGCGGGGTGGCGCTGTCGTTCTCGGGGCTCAGCCGGCTGGGCGAGAGGCGCCTGCTGGGCTGGCAGGTGCTGTTGCCGTTCTACTGGATGCTGCATTCGGTGGCGGCGATGCGGGCAGTCTGGGAGCTGCTCACACGGCCCTATTTCTGGGCCAAGACGCGGCATGGCCGCACCCGCCTGGCGCGGCCGGCGCGGGGGACCGCCGGATCAGCGATAGCGGCTGAGGTCGAGGTCGGAGATGTCGATCTCGGGAACGCGGCCGGCGATCATGTCGGCCATCACTCGGCCGGACCCGGCCGCCATGGTCCAGCCCAGCGTGCCGTGACCGGTGTTCAAGTAGAGCCGCTCGAGCGGTGACTTGCCGATGACGGGGGTGCCGTCCGGGGTCATGGGGCGGAGGCCGCACCAGAAACTGGCGGCACCGAGATCGCCGCCGCGCGGGAACAGGTCGCGCAGGGAGCGCTCCAGCGGGCCGCGGCGGGCGGGACGCAGTTCGAGATCGTAGCCGGCGATCTCGGCGGTACCGCCGACCCTGATGCGATCGCCCAGGCGGGTGGTGGCGACCTTGAAGGTCTCGTCCATCACGGTGGAGACCGGTGCGAGCGCCGCGTCGGTGATCGGCACGGTGAGCGAATAGCCCTTGATGGGATAGACCGGGAGGCTGATGCCGAGCGGGCGGAGGAGGAGCGGCGAGTAGCTGCCGAGCGCCATGACGTAGGCGTCCGCCGTCAGCACCCCCGCATCGGTTTCGACGCCGGTCAGCGCGCCCGACTCGGCGAGGAGCCGGCGGATGGTGACGCCGTAGCGGAACTGCGCTCCCAGCGCCGTGGCGCGCTGCGCCAGCCGCTCGGTGAAGAGCTGGCAGTCGCCGGTCTCGTCATTGGGAAGGCGCAGGCCGCCGACGAAGCTGGTGGTGGCGCTCGCCAGGGCGGGCTCGGCGGCGATGCAGCCCCGGGGATCGAGCACCTCATAGGGTACGCCGTATTGCTGCAGCACCGCGATATCCTCGGCGCTGTGGTCGAGCTGCTTCTGCTCGCGGAACAGCTGCAGCGTTCCCTGCTGGCGGTCGTCGTAGCTGATGCCAGTCTCGTTGCGGAGGGCGATCATCTGGTCGCGCGAATATTCGGCGACGCGCACCATGCGGCCCTTGTTCACCGCATAAGCGCGATGGGTACAATTGGCGAGCAGCTGCAGCCCCCAGATCCACATGCGCGGCTCAAGCTGCGGCCGCAGCAGCAGCGGGCCATCGCGCATCAACAGCCATTTGATGGCCTTGAGCGGAATGCCGGGACCGGCCCAGGGAGAGGCGTAGCCGGGGGAAATCTCGCCGGCATTGGCGTAGCTGGTTTCGAGCCCGGGACCGGGCTGGCGGTCGACCACCGTGACCTCGTGACCTGCCTGCGCCAGATAATAGGCGGTGGTAGTGCCGATGACGCCGGAGCCGAGGACGAGTATTTTCATGTACCGCATGTTCGCCTTTTGTCGTCGAAAGGCAATATGGTCGGCGCTCATGGCTGCCCCGCGATTGCCAATGTTGCGTGCTAGCGGCAGATGGGGCGGCGAATTGCGCCGGAGTTGCGGGCTGAGGCTTTCGTTCCAGACGACAGTCGGCTATCGGCATGTTGCGCAGGCCAGCGCGGCCGGTCCAGCATGGCGGCCTCGGGCGGGGTAAGACGGGAGTTGGGTTGTTGCGGACACTGGCACTGTTTTGCGGCGTCGTGGCGGGTTTGTTTGCGCTGCTTGCGCCGGCCGGCACCAATGTCGACCAGCTGACGCCGTTCCTGTCGCGCTGGGGCGGAACACCGGACCGGGACACGCTCGCGACCATCGCGTGGTATGCGCCGACGGTGACGGCAATCATCGCCGGCATGCTAGCCGTGGTGCTGCCCGCGGCAGGCGGGGTGCTGATGCTGCTCGCCGCAGGGGCCTGGCTCGCCATTGCGCTGTCGGGGCAGCAATTCTTCACCATACATCTGTGGGGTCCGGCCGGCGTCGCGCTGGTCGGCGCGCTGCTGAGCCTGCTGATCGCGGAATTTTCGGCCCGCCGGCGACGGGACGAGCCGGAGGAACCGCGCCCCGTACGACGCCGCCCGCAACGCGACCCGGAAGCCGACGAGCGCGAAGCTGCGTTCAGCATGGACCCCCGCCTCGTCACCCGCGAGGAAGCGCCGCCGCGCCCGGCGCGCGAGATTCCGCTCACGCTCGAGGACGTCGCGCCGCCGGAGCCCCGCAGCGAGCCGGTGCGCCGCCGCTCCGAGTCGATCTGGCCGGACGAAACCAATCGCGAGAGCAACCGCAAGTCCATCTTCGAGCGGATCGACGTTGCCGACCTCCCGCGCCGCAGCCTGATCGCGGAGCGCGAGACGGCGGACAGCCGCCGCAACCGGCGGCAGGATGCCGAGCCGGCGGAAGACCAGCCGCGCCGCTGGGTACCCTGGCTGGTGGCAGGCAATGTGGCGGTGGTGCTGGTGCTGGCCGTGATCATCGGCAACGTCATGCTCAATCCGCAGCGCCCCGCCGGTGGAACGGCGGCAGCCACCGCCGTCGCGGAGCCGGCGCCGGCGAATGTCACCGTGCCGCAAGCGGGGGCCGCGCAGGTAGCCGACGCGGAACCGGAGCGGCTCATCCCCAATCTCTGGCCGAGCCTTGCCGATCCATCGGCGCCTCCGGCAGACGTAACCGCGGTCGGGACCGCGGCGGCCGGCCCGGTGCCGGCGGCGGCCACGGCGAATGTGGGGGGCGCCGTCGGCGGCGGTCTCTATACCGACCCGCACGCCTATTGCGCGGCAGTGGTCAATGTCGACTACGTCGATGCGCGCTACAGTGGCCCACGCTTCACGCCCGACATCGCGGAAGCGCTGCGCGTGCCGCTGGAGTCGGCACCCGACAGGGTCAGCTGGCGCTGCGTCAATGGCGTGGTATGGGCGTGCGCATCCTTCGACTGGCCGGTCTGCGCCGCGACCCCGACGGCCAACGAGATGCTGGAATATTGCCGGCGCAACCCGACCATTCCGCGGTTGCTGGCCCCGAACGGGACCTGGGCCTGCGTCTCGGGTCGGCCGAGCCTGCCGGAGGGTGCGAGCTGGCCGGTGGACCAGCGCGGGTTCTTCCCCAATGCGTGGATTCCGGTAGTGGCGCCGGTGCGGCCGGTGCCGCAATCGGGCTGAGTTCAGCCTGGGCCGAGTTCGACGACGCGGTGAGCGACGCGCCGCAGCAGCGCCGCATCGTGGCTGATGGCGAGGATGCCGAGGCCGGCTCGAGCGCGGGCAAGCAGCGCGCGCCAGATGTCGGCCTGGGTGATGGGGTCGAGCATGGCGGTGACCTCGTCGGCGACGAGGTAGCGGGTGCCGGGTGCGAGGGCGCGCAGCAGAGCCACACGCTGCAGTTCGCCGCCGGAAATCTCGTGCGGATAGCGATCGTACCATAGGGGCGAAACGCCGAAGGCATCACGGGTCGCATCGTCCGGGGTCCAGCCCTCGGCGACGATCCGGCCTATGCGCCAGCGCGGGTTGACCGCAAAGGTCGAGGACTGGTGGACATACTGTACCGGCGACCAGCCGGCGGCCAACGCCATCCCATCGACCTGAACGACACCGTTGGCGGGCCTCAGATAGCCCGACAGCAGCCGGCCGAGCGTCGACTTGCCGACGCCTGAGCGCCCGGACAGCCCGACGATCTCTCCCGGCGCCACAGTGAGCGAAACGCCCGCGAGTACGGGCCGCCCGGCCCGATGGGCGAAATGCAGGTCACGCGCTTCGAGCAAGAACGGGCTCCCCGGTGCTGAAGCCGTTCTCCGGCAGGGCCTGCCAGAGGGCGCGGGCATAGGCGGAGGCGAGACGCTCCCCCGCCCCGGCAAAGGCTGTGGCCGGCTCGAGGCCCACCAGCCGGCCATCGCGCAGGAGGGCGACGCGATCGGCGATGGGCAGCGCCTGCACCAGATCGTGGGTGATCAGCAGCACGCCGGCGCCTGCATCGGCGAGCCGCCGGAGATGCGCCAGCACGCCGCCGGCATTGGCGGGATCGAGGCCGCTCGTCGGCTCGTCGGCGACGATGAGCCGGGGCGCGCCGATGGTGGCCATGGCCAGCATGACGCGGCGGGCCATGCCGCCCGAGAGCTGGTGCGGGAAGCAGCGTGCGGTTTCGGGCTCGAGATCGAAACGGGCCAGGGCCTGTTCGATGGCGGTCCGGTCGGCGCGCGCGCCGCTGCGCCCGGCCGCCCAGGCGAGCTGGCGGCCGCAGCGCACGAGCGGGTCGAGATGGCTGGCCGATTGTGGCACCAGCCCCATGACGCGGCCGCGGCGGGTGGCCCAGGTGTCGGGACCGAGCGGAGTGCCCTCGAGCACGAGGCGGCCGGAGGTGACGGCGTTGGGTGGCAGGATGCCGAACAGGGCGTGGGCGAGGAGGCTCTTGCCGGCCCCCGAGGCCCCGACCAGCGCCAGCACCTCGCCCGCCGCGATACCGAAATCGAGGCCGTGCAGCGCCATCCACTCGCGCTGGCGGACGAGGCCGTCATAGCGGCGGAAGCCGAGGGAGAAGTCTTCGACGGCGAGCAGCATCACACTTGTCCCTGGCGCGGATCGGCGAGGAGGCGCAGCCCGTTGCCGAGCGCATCGAAGCAGAGGACGACCAGCAGCAGGCAGAGGCCGGGGAACAGGCCCAGCCACCATTTTCCGGCCATCAGGTACCGCATCGAATCCGACAGCAGCACGCCGATGGCGGGCTTGGACGGCTCGAGGCCGAAGCCGATGAAGGTCAGCGCCGCCTCGTGCAGGATGGCGTGGGGAAAGAGCAGCACCAGCCCGACGAGCAGTTGCGGCAGGAGATGCGGCAGGAAGTGATACCGTCCGATAAACAGCCAGGACCGCCCCATGCGCCGCGACGCGGCGACATAGTCGGCATGGCGGAGCTGCAGGATTTCGGCGCGGAGGATGCGGGTGAGCCGCGGCCAGTGGGTGATGGCGACAGCGACGATCACCGCCGTGGTGCCGCCGCCGAGCGCGAAGGAGATGAGGATTAGCAGCACCAGATGCGGCAGGCCCATCGCGGCATCGACAAGGAATCCGACCACGGCATCGGCCCAGCGCCCGCAGGTGGTGGCGAACAGCGCCAACAGGGCGGCGATCACGACCGAGATGGTGGCGGCGAGGAGGCCGACCCAAAGGCTGAGATTGAGCCCATGAATGGTGCGGGCGAGCATGTCGTGGCCGAGCTGATCGGTGCCGAACCAGTGGCCGAGCGAGGGCGGGGTGAGGCGGGTGGAGAAATCGGGGATGACGCCGTAATCGCCGAGCAGCATTGCGCCGAGGACGACGCCGAAGAGGAGCAGCCCGCCGAGGCCGGCGGCGACGAGGGTAAGGGTGCGGTTGTTGAGCCGCTCGGGGCGCGTCGGGGCGGCGATGTCGATCGCTTCGCTCATCGCACCGGCTCCCCGTGCAAGCGGGGGTCGACCACCCGGTACAGCAGATCGGCGATGGCGTTGCCGATGAACACGAACAGGGTGAGGAACAGGGCCAGCGACAGCAGCAGCGGCACGTCGCCCCTGATACCCGCCGCAACGGTGGCGCTGCCGAGGCCGGGATAGGCGAAGACCTGCTCGGCGAGGATCGAGCCCCCGAACAGTTCGCCGAGCGAGGCGAAAAGCACGGTCAGCGCCGGCAGGGCGGCGTTGCGGGCGCCGTGCCGCAGCGCCACTTCGCGCTGCGACGCGCCCTGCGCGCGGGCATAGAGGGCGAAATCGGACTGCATGATCTCAACCATCTTGGCGCGGGTATGGAGCGCGATCTGCGCCACGCCGAGCACGGTGAGCGCGACGAGCGGGAGCAGCAGATGATGCAGCGCCTGCAGCGGCGTCACGTCGGCCGGGGCGACGCCGATGGGACCGGCGCAGCAGACGGGGGTCCAGCGCAGGCCGACGGAAAACACCATCAGCAGCAGCATGGCGAGCCAGAAGGTGGGGGTGGAGGCCAGCACATAGCAATAGAGGCGCACGATGCGGTCGAGCCAGGTGCCCGGATAGGTGCCGGCGGCGACACCGAGTGCGAAACCGAGGACGCCCGACAGCAGCCAGGCCAGCCCCATCAGGGGCAGCGAGGCCGAAAAGCGGGTGGCCAGCACCTCGGCGACCGGCGCGTTGTAGGTGATCGAATAGCCGAGATCGCCCGCGAGCAGATTGCCGAGCCAGCGCGTGAACTGCACCGGCGCCGGCTGATCGAGCCCCCATTTCGCGGCGATCAGAGCGCGCTGCTCCGGGCCCACGCGGGCAATGTCGGCGCCGAGATAGGCGTTGATTGGATCGACCGGCGATACTTTGGCGAGGCTGAAGGCGACGAGCGCCACCGCGGCCAGCACGAGGACCAGCCGCAGCGCCCGCAACCCGATCTCGACGGGTAGTGCCTTCACGGGAAGCTCACTCGCAGGTCCAGCGCCAATTGCCGATCAGGGCGGTGATCGGCCAGCCATGGCCATGCGGTTCGATCTGGGTGGCGCCGATGTCGAGGCAATCGGCGACGTAGTAGATGTGATCGAGATTGACGAGCCAGGCCCAGCCGGCCTCGCCCCGCGGGCCGTAGCCGGTGACGCCGTCCCATTCCGCCCGCTGCCAATGGGCATAAGAGTCCTCGAGGCTGGCGGCGCCCTGCGCGGCGGCGAAGTGGGCATCGACGGCGGCGCTCGCAAAATAGCCGGCATTGTACCATTCGACGCCGCCATAGCTGCTCTCGTAGAGGCTGTAGACTTCGAGCGGGGAATGGCTGCCCCAGCCGAACAGCACCGGCTCCGAATGCATGACGCGGGCAATCTGGTCCCAGCTGACGCCTGCGGCGGTTGCTGCGATGCCGAGGGGCTTCAGCAGCTCGACGAGGGTGGCAGCCAGCGCCTGGCGGGTGGAATCGGAGGCCGGATAGTTGATGGGGAACGCGGCCCGGACCCCGTCCCTGACGCGGATGCCGTCGGTGCCGGGAACCCAGCCGGCCGCGTCGAGGAGTGCTTTCGCCGCTTCCAAGTCGTAGCCTGCCGAAGCCTCGGGATTGGACCACGGCAGGCCGTCGGCCGGGCCGAAAGCCGGGGTGCCGTGGCCAAGCAGCGCCACTTCGACCAGGACGTCGCGATCGATGCCGAGATTGATGGCCTGGCGGATGGCGCGGTCCGAGGTCACGGCGTGGCCGATCGGCTCACCCTCAGCGCTGGTGCCGGGCTTGGGCATGGGGAAGGTGATCCCGCGATTGTCGACGGAGGGAACGACGACCTGCCGGAAGCCGGCCGGCGCCATGTCGGCGACGGCAGCGGGCACGGCAACCAGATCCACCTGTCCGGCCTGCGCTGCGGCGAGGCTGGTATCCTCGTCGGTGAACAGGAAGGTCAGCCGGCTGAAGGCGGGCGCGGTGCCGTGATAGGCCGGATTGGCCTCGATGATGAGCTGCTCGCCCTCCGACCAGGAGACCAGCCGATAGGGGCCCGATCCGACGGGATTGCGTGCATAGCCGGGGCCATAGCTCGCAGCGGGGACGATGCCGAGGCCGTAGAAGTGCTCGGTAAAGGTGATCCAGGGGCGCTTCAGCCGGATCTCGACGGTCGTGTCGTCGACGGCCACGGCGCTGTCGAGCACGGTGAGATCGAGCACGCCACCGGCGCGGGCGGCCTCGGTGAAGGTGAAGGCGACATCATGCGCGGTGAGCGGGGTGCCGTCGGAAAACCGCGCGTCGGTCCGCAGGGTGATGGTCCAGGTCAGCCGGTCCTCGGAGAGGCTCCAGCCGGTCGCGAGGTCGGGCTGGGTGACGAGCGCAGCGTCGCGGGTGAGCAGCGTCGACTGGAACAGCGGGTGGCCATAGCGCCCCCAGCCGAGCAGCGGGTCATAGCCCTGCTCGGGCTCGCCGCCGATGGCGAGCACCAGTTCGGTGCGCTGTTCGGCCAGGGCGCCGCCCGCCCCCAGCCAGAGAGCCAATGTGCCGGCTGCGACGATTGCCGCATGGCGAATTGCCATACCCATGAAACTGCCCCAAAGAATATGTCTGTAGCCTGCGTGGCTGGGTCAGCCTCATTGACCCAACGCCGCGACCTTAACAGCGAAAAGTATGATGTCGAGTCCAAATCATCATACGGAGACCTGCCATGCAACGCGTGACCGTGACGCTCGACGACGATCTGATGGACGAGCTCGACCGGCTCATCGCGCTGCGTGGCTATCAGAACCGATCCGAGGCCATTCGCGACCTAGCGCGGGCGGGACTCAAGCAGGCTGCGCAGGAGGCGGGATCGGATCAGACCTGCGTCGGGGTGCTGAGCTATGTGTATGATCACGCGGCGCGGGACCTCGCACGGCGACTGACCAGCACGTTCCACAGCCACCATGACCTGACGGTTGCGAGCATGCACGTGCATCTCGACGCCGAGAACTGCCTCGAGGTGGGCATTCTCAAGGGGCCGATGTCGGATGTGCAGCACTTCGCCGAGCATGTCATCGCCGAACGCTCGGTGCGGCACGGCGCGCTGCAGATTGTGCCCGCCGGAGCGGCGACAGGCGCCGGGGCGAGCCAAGGGCACGAGCATGGCGAGGGGCACGAGCACGAGCATTGAGCGGTGTGGCGCGACGAGCCCCCCTGCGGCCTCAGCGCGGATGCGTCACGTCGCGGGTCTTCAGCAGGGCGTTGACGGTGTCGTCGTAGCTCTGCCGCGCGACGCCGAGGAACAGGCAATCGACGATCGCCAATTGCGCGATGCGGCTGACCATGGCACCGGCGCGCAGGCGACTTTCGCGCGCGTGACTGATCAGCCGCTCCTCGGCGGCCTCGGCCAAAGCCGAGTCGGGTGACCCGGTGATGGCCACGGTGAATGCCCCCGCTCCCCGGGCGATCTCGATGTAGCGTACCGTATCGGCAGTGCTGCCCGAGTGGGAAAAGCCCAGCGCCACCGTGCCCGCTGGCGAAACCAGCGCCGCCGACCAGGCTTCGTGGGAATCGGCGAGCAGGAAGGCATTGCGCCCGATGCGAAACAGCTTGTGCTGCAGATCCTGCGCCACGAAATGGCTGGCGCCGATGCCGAACAAGAGGATGCGCTGAGCTGCATCGACGGCTGTGACCACGCGTTCCAGCGCCGCGAAATCGAGGCTGGAAACGGTTTCGTCGATGGCCAGCATTTCCAGCGAGGCCACCTTGGCGGCCATTTCCTGCAGGCTGTCCGAACGGGCGATTTCCGCGCCGAGCGTCATGCCCCCGCCGAACTGGGCGGCTTCGCGACCCAGCTCGGTCGCGAGCGACACCCGAAGCTGCGCATAGCCCGACAGCCCCAGGAGGCGGCAGAAGCGCACGATGGTGGCGACCGAGGTGCGGCAGGCCGCGGCGAGGTCGGAAATGGTCATGTTGAGGACCGCGGCCGGATTGTCGCGGATCACGGCAGCGACACGCGCCATGCTCGGGGTGAGCTTTGGCGACGACGCCTCAATGGTCGACTGAATGCCCATGCTGGCCTTCTCCCCGGTCCGGGCACCTGTCATGCCCGAGTCGCCACGCGACGACGAGACCAGTCGGCACTGACAGCGATGAAACGAATGTTCATTCATTCGGCTCTGAATGAAACTAATTGACAGATCTGCCCCGGCCTTTCTAGTCTCCGCTCCCAGACGGATTCAGCGTTGAAGGGCGATCGATGGTTCTCCTCCTTTCCAGGCCGGTTCGACGCGGTGCATCGTCATGAGCGTCGGTCTCGACGATCGGCTGGCGCTGTTGTCCGAGCTGGACCAACTGGTTTCCGAGGGGCGGAACCCCCACTCCATGGGCATCGACATGATGTCCACCCGCGACATCCTCACCACCATCAACGGCGAGGACAAATCGGTGGCCTTTGCCGTCGAGCAGGTCATTCCGGCCATCGAGCAGGCAGTCGACGCCATCGTCGCCGCTTTCAGGGCGGGTGGCCGGCTGATCTATATGGGCGCGGGCACCAGCGGACGGCTCGGCGTTCTCGACGCCTCCGAATGCCCGCCGACCTTCGGGGTGCCTGCGGGCATGGTGATCGGCCTGATCGCAGGTGGCCCGGATGCGCTGTTCAAGGCCAGCGAGGGCGCCGAAGACCGGACAGAAGCCGGTGCGGCCGACCTCGACGCGATCGGCATCGCCGCCCAGGATGTGGTAGTCGGCATCGCCGTCAGCGGGCGCACGCCCTATGTCATCGGCGGGCTCGAGCACGCCCGCCGACTCGGGGTGGTGACGGTGGCCCTGTCGTGCAACCCGCAATCCGCCATCGCGAACATCGCCGACATCAGCATTGCGCCGGTGGTCGGTCCGGAGGTGCTCACGGGGTCGACGCGGCTGAAATCCGGCACGGCGCAGAAGCTGGTACTCAACATGCTGACCACCGCCAGCATGATCCGCATCGGCAAGACCTACCAGAACCTGATGGTCGACCTCAATGCCAGCAACGCGAAGCTGGTGGCGCGCGCGATCCGCATCGTGATGCAGGCGACCGACTGCAGCGCGCAGGAGGCCGAGCAGGCGCTCGAGTTGACCGGCAATGACGTGAAGCTCGCCATTCTGGTGCAACTGACCGGTGTCGACCTCGGCACGGCGAGGACCGCCCTGAACCGCGCCGAGGGCTTCCTGCGGCGTGCCATCGCAGCCAGCAGCTAGCCGGTTCCGAATCCCGCCTTCGCCGGCGGATAGAGATCAACAAGAGAGAGGGATACCAAGATGAAGTCGACCACCTCACGCAAGATCCTCGCGGGGCTGGCTGTCGCCACTGCCCTGTCGAGCGCAGCTTTCGCCCTGCCCGCGCAGGCGGCCCAGCTGCGCATGGCCTGGTCGCAGGATGCCACCGGCCTCGACCCGCACAAGCAGACCGCCTTTTCCTCGCTGCGGCTGCTCGAACTGATCTATGAGCCGCTGGTGCGACTGGATGCCGACCTCAATGTCGTGCCGGCGATCGCTTCGAGCTGGGAATTCGCGGAAGACGCCAAGACCCTGACCTTCACGCTCGACCCGAATGCCAAGTTCAGCACCGGGGAGCAGGTCACCGCGGCCGACGTCAAGGCGTCGTTCGAACGCCTGCTCAACGAAGAAACCGCCGCCGCGGCGCGCTCGAACTTCCTCTCCATCGCGAGCATCGACACGCCGGACGATGTGACGGTGGTCTTCAACCTCTCGACCGCCGACGTTCCGATCCTCGTCGCCATGGCCACCATCAACGCTGCGGTGGTGCCGGCCAGCGAGATCGAGGCCGGATCGGTGGGCACCACCGCCATCGGGTCGGGTCCGTTCAAGCTGGACAGCTGGGAGCCCAACGCCCGCGAAGTGCTGAGCGCCAATGAGAACTGGGCCGGCGGCGAGCTGGCCATCGATGGCATCACCATCTCGGTGCTGCCCGACGAGACCGCCATTCTCGCCTCGCTCCGCGCCGGGCAGATCGATTTCGCGCTGATCAACGATCCGCTGGTCGCGACGCTCGTCCCCAACGAGCCCAACCTCCAGCTCAACCGCGTGACGGGCCTCGCCTACAACGTGCTGCAGCTCAACCCCTCGCGCCCGCCCATGGACAACCTCAAGGTCCGCCAGGCAATGAGCTGCGCGATCGACCGCCAGGAGATCATCGACGCAGCCCTCGCCGGCGAGGGCGCCGTCACCGGCCCCCTGACCATGCCGGCCTTCGCCCAGGACCCCAGCACCCTGTTCTGCTACGAACAGGACGTCGAAAGGGCGAAGCAGCTGATGGCCGAGGCGGGCGTCGACGGCTTCTCCGCCAAGGTGATCGCCGCCACCGGGGAGCCGCCGGTCGCCGCCTCCGAGGCGCAGGTGCTGCAGGCGCAACTGGCCGAGATCGGCATCGAGCTCGAAATCGAGATGATGGAACTCAACGTCTATGTCGACACCTGGCTGAGCGGCCAGTTCGACATGGCGGTGGCCCAGAACGGCGGCCGGCCCGATCCCTATCCGATGTATAATCGGTACTTCACCAATGAGGGCAATCTGCTCAAGGTCTCCAACTTCGTCGACGAGACCCTCGACAGCCTGATGAAGCAGGGCCAGGCCGAGACCGATCCGGCCAAGCGCGTGGAAATCTTCCAGGCGTTCGAGTCGCACCTCGCCGAACAGTCGCCCTGGCTGTGGCTCTCGACCGGCTTCAGTTACACCGCGCAGCAGAAAACGGTGACCGGCTTCGAGCCGTCCCCGACCGGCACGCTGTTCGGGCTGACCAAAGTCTCCATCCAGTAGTCCATCCCCGGCTGGCCCCGCCGGGGCCAGCCTCCTCCGGAAGCGGCGTCTCATGAACTATGTGGTCCAGCGTCTGCTGACCTTCCCGCTGATCCTCGTCGGGGTTTCCATTCTGGTGTTCGTGTCGATCCGGCTGATTCCGGGCGATGCGATCACCGCGATGCTCGGTACCGAGGCAGGGCTGCTGACGCCCGACCAGCGGGCGGCGCTGGCTGCCTATTTCGGCATCGACCAGCCGATCTGGTCGCAATATCTGCGCTGGTTCTCCGGCCTGCTGCAGGGCGATCTGGGCTTGTCATCGATCTATGGCAAGCCGGTGCTGACCGTTATCATCGAGCGCTTTCCGCTCACGCTGCAGCTGTCGCTGATGTCGATGGTGATCGCGCTCGGGGTCGGGGTGCCGCTCGGGGTATTCGCCGCCACCCGCAACGAACGGCCGAGCGATCTGATCGTCCGGGTGGTGGCCATGCTCGGCCAGTCGACCCCGAGCTTCGTCATCGGCGTTCTGATCATCTATGTGCTGTCGGTGTATTTCGGCGTCGTGCCGGCCATGGGCATCTTCACCCCGCTGCACGTCGATCCTCTCGCCAGCTTCAGCCAGTTGCTGTTTCCCGCGATCACGTTGGGCTTCGCCTTTGCCGCGTCGGTGACGCGCATATCGCGCTCGGCCATGCTCGATGTGCTGAGCGACGACTATATCCGCACCGCCCGCTCCAAGGGCGTCGCGCCGATGGAGGTGGTCTGGCGCCACGCTCTGCCCAATGCCCTCATTCCCGTGGTGACGCTGTCGGGCGTCGAGTTCGGCTATCTGCTGGGCGGCGCCGTGATCGTCGAACAGATCTTCGCGCTGCCGGGCCTCGGCCGGCTGGTGCTCGATGCGATCACCCAGCGCGACTATGCGCTGGTGCAGGGGACGGTGTTGTTCATCGCGTTCAACTTCCTGCTGGTCAACCTGCTCGTCGATCTCGCCTATGTCGCGCTCGACCCGCGTATCCGGATCGGGGGGCGGTGATGCGCCGGATCGTCGTCGACCTGTTCCGCCATCCCTCGGGCCGTATCGGGCTCGTCATCATCGCGGTCTACCTGCTGGTGGCGCTGCTCGGGCTCTTGGGGGTCACGCCGCACAACCCGCTGCGGCTGTTCGCCATCGACCGGCTGAAGCCGCCCAGCGCCACCTACTGGTTCGGCACGGACCTGTTGGGACGCGACACGTTCAGCCGCCTGATGGTCGGCATCCGCCAGTCCATGCTCATCGCCTTCGCCTCGGTGGCCTGCGCTACGCTGGCCGGGACCATCATCGGGCTGCTCGCCGCCTGGTGGGGCGGGCTGTGGGACGGCCTCTTCATGCGCGTGATGGACGTGTTGCTGGCCTTTCCGGCCATCCTTTTGGCGCTGCTGATCATCGCCATCGTCGGGCCGGGGGCGATGACCAGCGTCGCGGCCATCGCCATCGTCTACACGCCGATCTTCGCCCGCGTCGTGCGCGGGCCGGCGCTGTCGCTGAAGCAACGCGATTTCGTCGACGCGGCCCGCACCTTCGGCAGCGGCCAGGGCTATATTCTCAGCCGGCACCTGCTGCTCAATCTCGTCGCGCCGCTCGCGGTGCAGGTGACGCTGGCCTTGGCCTGGGCGTTGCTCACCGAGGCCGGGCTTTCCTTCCTCGGCCTCGGGACGCAGCCGCCGACACCGTCGCTGGGGCTGATGCTGGCCGAGAGCAAGAACCTGATGCAGCAGGCGCCCTGGCTGATGATCTTTCCAGCACTGACCATCATGCTGGGCATTCTTGGATTCAACCTCACGGGTGATGCGTTGCGCGACATTCTCGACCCGCGCACGCAGAGGCGGGAGGCATGACCCCGTTGCTCTCCGTTCAAGATCTCCGCGTCGGCTTCGGGCGCGATCCGCAAGCCAATGAAGTGGTCCGGGGCGTCAGCTTCGACCTGGCGCCGGGCCAGACGCTGGCCATTGTCGGGGAAAGCGGATCGGGCAAATCCGTCACCGCCCTCTCGATCAACCGGCTGGTGGATTTCGGCGGCGGTCGCATCACCGGTGGCGCGATCCTGCTGCAGCGCGCCGACGGCACGACGCTCGACATCGCCAAGGCTGAGGAAAAGGCGCTGCGTCAGATCCGCGGCCGGGATGTCGGCATGATCTTCCAGGAGCCGATGACCTCGCTCAATCCGGTGCACAGCATCGGCGACCAGATCGAGGAAGCCTTCAGGATCAACCAGAACCTGGCAGGCGGGGAGGCCAGCCGGGCCGCGCTCGAGGTGCTGGACCGGGTGCGCATCCCCGACGCCCGGGCCCGCCTGCGCTACTATCCGCATCAGCTCTCCGGCGGCATGCGCCAGCGGGTGATGATCGCCATGGCGCTGGCGGCGAGCCCGCGGCTGCTGATCGCCGACGAACCGACCACCGCGCTCGACGTGACGGTGCAGGCCCAGATCATGGCTCTGCTCGGCGAGCTGCGCGCGGAAACCGGCATGTCGATGATCTTCATCACCCACGATATCGGGCTCGTCGCCGGTATCGCCGACCGCATCATGGTGATGCAGCAGGGTCTGGCGGTGGAGCAGAACGATATCGGTGCCGTGCTCGACAACCCGCAGCACGACTATACCCGCCATTTGCTGCGCGCCGTGCCGCATTTCACCTCGGGCCGGTCCGTGCGGACCGATGGTGGCCGCACCGCAAGCAGTGCGCCGGTGATCAAGGTCGAGAACCTTGCCGTGCGCTTTCCCTTCGGCAAGGGGCTGTTCCGGAAAAAGAGCGCGGTGCATGCCGTGGACGGGGTCAGCTTCGACCTGATGCCGGGTGAAACACTCGCGATCGTCGGCGAAAGCGGCTCGGGGAAGTCGACCACGGCCAAGGCCATCCTGGGACTGGTGAGCCGCCACGGCGGCGAGATCGCGACGAGTTCCGGCGCCTCCCGCCGCCCGGTGCAGATGGTGTTCCAGGACCCCTTCGCCTCGCTCAATCCGCGCCTGAATGTCGAGGCATTGCTGGCCGAACCAGCGATTGCCAATCGCCAGCGTGTGGACGAGACCCTGCGCCAGCGCATGATCTTCCTGCTGGAGCGGGTCGGACTCGCCGCCGAGGCACTGACGCGCTATCCGCACCAGTTCTCCGGCGGCCAGCGCCAGCGCCTCTGCATTGCCCGGGCGCTGATGCTCAACCCGGACGTGGTGGTGCTGGACGAGGCGGTGTCGGCGCTGGATGTCTCGGTGCAGGCCCGCGTGCTCGAACTGCTGGTCGACCTGCAGCGGGAGTTCGGGCTGGCCTATCTGTTCATCTCGCACGACATGGCGGTGGTGGAGCGGATCGCCCATCGCATCGCCGTCATGTATGCCGGGCAGATCGTCGAGATCGGCGAGGCCGCAAAGGTGCTGGCCGATCCGCAGCACAGCTATACGCGGCGGCTGATCGCTGCCGTGCCGGCCATCGAGCGCCGCAAGCAGCACTTCGCCGTTGACGTGACGCAGGTGCCCTCGCTGGTGCGGCCAGCGGGGTACGAGCCGCCGGCGGCGCGCTGGCGAGAGGTGGGCGCGGATCATCGGGTGCGGCAGGAGCAGGTGTCGTGACCGGGCTCGCGGATCGGCTGGATCGGGCGTTCGGCGCGCTCGAGGCCGCGGTCGCCACCGGCCGGATCCCGGGCGGGGTGCTGGGGATCGTCGATGCGGCGGGCGAGCGGGCCGTGCGAACGGTCGGCGCTGCCCAGACCGTGCCCGTGCATCGGCCGATGCAGGCGGGCACCTGGTTCGACCTCGCCTCGCTAACCAAGGTGCTGTTCACCACCGAGCGTATCCTCGCGCTCGCCGAGGCGGGAAGCATCGACCTCGACGCACCGCTCACCAGCGTGCTGCCCGACTTCCGGCAGTACAACGCCGACAATTGGGAGCGCAAGGTGACGTTCCGCCAGTGCCTCGGGCACCAGACGCCGTTTCCCGCGGTGTTTCCGCTCTATACCTATGGCCGCGACCCCGACCTGTTGCGCACCTTCCTGCTGCAGCACGAGTGGCCCGCGGGTCCAGCCGTCTATTCCGACATCAATTTCATGCTTCTCGGCCTCGCCCTCGAAAGGCTCGGGCGGCAGCGGATTCGCCAGATGGACCCCGGCCCCGGCTTTGCCTGGTCGGCAGCGCCCGGCGAGGCGGCAGCGACCGAAGACTGTTACTGGCGCCATCGCGTGCTGGTGGGCGAAGTGCATGACGACAATTGCGCGGCCCTCGAGGGCGCGGGGCATGCGGGGCTGTTCGGGACGGCCGATGCCGTGCTCGCATTCGCAGCCGGCAAACTCGCCTCCGCCGGTGCCGAAGCGCTGATCCGCACACCCCTCTCCGCCCGCCGCACCCATGGCTGGGAACGCCCCCATGAGGGCTGGTCGGGCGGCGACCATGCCTCACCGGACAGCATCGGCCACACCGGCTTCACCGGCACCGGCCTGTGGCTCGACTTCGCCCGCGGCCATGCCTGGACGCTGCTGACCAACCGCATTCACCCCACCCGCCATTTCGACAGCGGCATCGTCGCGCTGCGCCGCGCGGTGGGCGATCTGATCAATGCCGATTAGGGAGAAGAGGATGGAACCGATCTGGGCCGTGGGGCTGATGACGGGAACGGTGCTCGACGGCTACATCGATGTGGCGCTGCTGCGCACCGATGGCGAGACGGTGGCGGGCTTCGGCGCCTATACGCTGGCGCCCTACCCCCAGGAGATCCGCAGCCTGCTGGAGGCCACGCTGGACGCGGCGCGGAAGTGGAATTTCACGGGGGCCGAGCCGGCGATTTTCGCAGAGGCCGAAGCGGCACTCACCCGGGCGCAGGCAGCGGCCGTCGCCGATCTCATTGCAGATGCAGGCCTCACCCCGGCCGATATCGGCATCATCGGCTTTCACGGCCAGTCGGTGCTGCATCGGGCCCCGCAGCCGGGCCGCACCGGCGCCACCCGGCAGCTGGGTGACGGGCGGCTGATGCGAGACATGCTCGGCATTCCGGTCGCCTATGATTTCCGTTCCGCCGATGTGCGGGCCGGCGGGCAGGGCGCGCCGCTGGCGGCGCTGTATCACCAAGCGCTGCTGAGAAAGATCGATGCCGCCGACGGCCGGACCGCCGTGCTCAATCTGGGCGGGGTCGCCAACATCACGGCGTGGGACGGCAAGGATCAGCTGGTGGCGTTCGACACCGGCCCGGCCAATGCCCCGATCAACGACTTCATCAGGGGGCTGGGCCTCGGCGACATGGACCGCAACGGCGAAATGGCGCTGCGCGGCGAGGTGGACGAGGCACGGCTCAGCCAGTTGCTGACTCATCCCTATCTCTCCGCGCCCTATCCCAAATCGCTCGACCGGTTCGACTTCCTCGCCACCATGGCCGACGGCCTTGCTCCCGAAGCCGGCGCGGCGACGCTCACCGCCTTCACCGCCTCTGCGGTCGGCAAGGGGCTGGACCTGCTGCCCACGCGGCCGGAGCGGCTGATCGTTTGCGGCGGCGGGCGGCACAATCCTGCGCTCATGGCCATGCTCTCCAGCCGCGCCGGGGTCGAGGCGGTGCCGGCAGAGGTCGTGGGCTGGCGCGGCGATGCCATCGAGGCTGAGTGCTTTGCGTTTCTGGCGGTGCGGGTGCTGCGAGGCCTGCCCATCAGCCTCCCCACCACCACCGGGGCGCCGCACCCGCTGACCGGTGGCGAGCTCGCCGCCTGATATGGCCGGCCTGACGATTAGCGTCAGCGAAGCGCCGTCCGCGGAGGAATTGGAGCGGATCGGCCGGGAGCTGACGGCATTCAACGCCGCCGATGTCGGCCCGGCGGAGAAGCGGGCACTGGCCGTGCTGGTGCATGACGCCGGCGGCGCCCTCATTGCCGGCCTGGCGGGCCACACCGCCTGGGGCTGGCTCTATGTGCAGTGGCTCTGGGTGTCGGAGGACGCCCGGGGCCAGGGGCTGGCCGGCCGCATGCTGGCGGCGGCCGAGGCGGAGGCCCGCAGCCGCGGCTGCCACGGCGCGCATATCGACACCTTCAGCCCGCACGGCCTGCATGTGTACGAAAAAGCGGGCTATGCGGTGTTCGGTGCGCTGGCCGACTTTCCGGCGGGGCGTACCCGGCATTTTCTGTCGAAGAGCCTGATTTAGGTTCGCTCGGCGGTTTCGCGCGCGGTGCCGGTGGCGTTGTGGCTGGGTTGGGTTTCGAGCTGGTCTGGCATCTGGTCGGCGCGCGCGCGACGAAGACGAATCGTCACCTCGATCCGATCGAGAGTGAAGCCGCGCGGCGGCTGAGGGTAGCGCGCGATGTGGATGGTGGCGTCGGAAACATCGACCACCTCGCCGGTCTCCTCCAGCAGGTAATGATGGTGGCTGCGGGTGTTGCTGTCATACACCGTCTGAATGCCGCTACACATCAGGGCGCGCACCAGCCCCTTTTCCTCGAACTGATTCAGGGTGTTGTAGATCGTCCCCAGCGACGGTAGCTGCGGGGAACCGGCGTATTCGGCATACAGATCTGACGCGGTGAAGTGCCGTTGATGACCGATGATGCGCTCGGCAATGAGGAGGCGCTGCCGGGTCGGCCTGAGATCGATCATGGCCAGGATCACGCGCAGGCAGGCCGGGCGCGACGGCTCGCTCAAGATCGGTTGAGCGGGCAGCGCCAACATCTCAGCTCGCCTGCCGACACGCAACGACGCCCGGCACGCGCACGGTCAGGCCCTGCATAGCCTCGGTCACGACGATCTGGCAGGCAAGCCGCGAGCTGGCATCGAGATGGCTGACAGTGTCGAGTGTGTCCTCTTCGTGCAGTAGCGGGCTGCCGGTGACGGCTCGCCAGGCTGGTGCGACATGCACATGGCAGGTGCCGCAGATGGCGCCGCCCCCGCACTCGGCAAGGATGCCGGGCACGCCGGCGGCAATGGCCGCATTCATCAGGGTGTCGCCCGCCTCGGCAGCAACCAGGCGTTCCGAGCCATCGTCGAACTGAAAGATGACCTCGATCATGGTTTCGCCTGCGCGGTCGGAAAGCGGAACCGGCTGATCTCGGTGAGGATATCGACCAGCGCCGGCAGGATTGCGGCCACACGCTGGCGGCCGCGCTCGGCGGTCGCGACGGTCGCATCGCCCCAGGTGCCCGTGTGCTGAAAGTCGCGGGTCAGCCAGGCCACGGTCGCACCGGTGAACTCGAGCGCGATGTGCTCGGAGCTGAAGGCAGGGAACTCGCTGTTCACGAGGGCGGTGCGCACGCGTTCGGGGCTCAGCGCCAGCATGACGCTGGTTTCCCAGTCGCCGGCGTGGATGCCGTGTGTGGCCTCGCGGGCGGTGACTTCCACAGCGTCGGGCGCCGTGGCCGGAGGAAACACCTGGAACACCATCAATCCGGTCGCGGCGCGGATGTCGCGCGCCATCACTTCGAGCAGGGCCCGGTTACCGCCATGGCAGTTCCACAGCACCAGCCGCTCGAAGCCTGAGGCGCTGGCGCTGCGGGCGATGTCGAGCAGCACGGCCGATAGCGTGCCGGCGCTCAGCCAGAAGCTGCCGGCAAAGCCCTCGTGCTCGTTGGACTTGCTGATGGGCAGGATGGGCAGGTGGTAGATCGCGACATCCTCGGGCAGTTGCTCGAGCGCGAGCTCAAGGAAGCGCTGCGAGAAGTAGAGGTCTGTATCGACGCTGAGATGCGGGCCGTGCTGTTCGAGCGAGCCGAGTGGCAGGACCAGCGCCGCTTCGGATTTGTCGAGGGCTGCGACCTCCTGCCAGGTCATGCATGCAAGATCACGACGCATAGGCGTGTGTCCCGGCTGCGGCTGCGATGGCAGCCTGGCGCAGCTCCGCCTTGGCGATCTTGCCGGTCGGCGTCATGGGAAAGCTGTCGATATGGCGGAGGTCGAGCGGTGCCAAGTCGTAGGACAAGAGCGACGCAATGGCCGCCTTGAGCGTGGCGGCATCGCCGGTTCCGGTGAAATAGGCCACCGGCCTGGTCCCCAAGGCGGGATCGGGCAGGCCAACCAGAGCGGCCTCGCGGATGCCTGGCTGGGCCGCGAGCGCCTCCTCGACATCGCGAGGAAACCAGGTGCGGCCCGCGACCTCGATCAGTTCGGAGAAGCGGCCGCGCATGGTGACGTAGCCTTCCGCATCCATGGTGCCGGCGTCGCCCGTGTGGAGGAATTTGCCGCGAATGGCCTCGGCGGTCTTTTCCGGCCGGTTCCAGTAGCCATGCATGAAGCCGCCGGCGATGCAGATCTCGCCCAGTTCACCCGGCGCGACTTCCCGGCCGGCCGCATCGAGGATGCGCACTTCCTTGTCCGGCAACGGGCGGCCGACGGCGCCCAGGCGTTGGTCGGGCAGCAGCTCGGGCGCGCCGAGGCCGACGAAGCCGCCCAGTTCGCTTTGGCCGTAGCTCTCGACTAGCGGCAGACCGAGTTCGTCGCGGAAGGCCCGTTTGAGGCTGGGCGGCACCGGGCCGCCGCCCGACATGGCCAGGCGCAAGCCGGGCGGGCATGCCGCTCCCGCGCGGACCTGCTCAAGCAGATCGGTCAGCAACGTCGGGTTGGCGACGAAAAGCGTGGCGCCGGTCGCCGTTAGCGCCGCGACGCCGGTTTCGGGTGTCCAGCGGCCCATCACATTGACCGGCGCACCAACATGCAGCGGCGCCATGAGGTTGGCGACCAACTGATAGGAACTCGAAAGGGCCGTCGGGCCGAAGCTGACATCGGCTGCGCTTAACCGCAGGCGCTCGGCGATGCAGCGCGTGGCCCGCATGGTCGGCTCGTGCATGAGGCAAGCGCCCTTGGGCTTGCCGGTCGTGCCGGAGGTGTAGGAGAGGTGGGCGATGGCACCGTCATCGCCGGGATCGTCGGGCGCGGGCAGGCGTGCCGCCATCAACTCCGGCAGGCTGTGAGCGCCCGGTTGTAGCCCGTCCATGCAGACAAGGACCGGGGCCATTGCGAGCGTTGCAGCGGCGCGCGTCACAGGGGCCTGCATGTCGTGAGTGTAGATAATCACCCGGGGGGTATGGTCGGCGAAATAGTACTCGAGTTCGTCGGCAAACTTGACGTTGACGAGGCTGGCGATGGCCCCGAGCCGCCAAGCGCCGAACATCGAGATGAGATAGTCCATGCCGTTATGGGCGAAGATGGTGACGCGGTCGCCGGGGCGGACGCCCAGATCGTGCAGGTAGCCGGCGGCGGCCTCCATCTCCGAGACGGCCGCGGCGAAGCTCAGCGTCTTTTGCCGGTCGACCCAGCGAAAGGCGAGCGCATCGGGGCGGCGCATGGCGTTGTCGGTGAGCAATTGCTGAATGAGCATGGAGCCTCCGGCAGGGTCGGCACGAACTTCCGCCCGCGCGCATCACGAGACGCGCGAGGCCGAGGTCCGGAACAAGATCGGGATCAGGTGGTCCAGGACGTCAGAACGGCCGCTCGCCGCGCACCCAGACGCGGTGCATCTCGCGGAAGTACCTCTTGTCGTCGTATTCAGTGGCCTTGTGCAGGGTACACCGATCATCCCAGATCAGCAGATCGCCTGGCTGCCATTTGTGGGCGTACACGAACTGCTCCTGGGTGACGAGTTCGGCCATCTCCCTGACAAGAGCGCGCGCCTCCTCGTCCGGCATGCCGAAGATCGACTTGATGGCACCGGTCGAGAGGAACAGGGCCTTGCGGCCGTCTACCGGGTGGGTGCGGACGAAGGGGTGGATGACGTCCGGCGTCTCGGCCTTTTCCTCCTCGGTGAGGGTGCGGCTGTTGATCTTGCGCGTCTCCTGGAACCAGGCGTAGCTGTGCAGCGCCTTCATCTCCAGCATGGCGGCCCGCCGCTCCTCAGGGAGCGATGCGAAGGCGGCAACGGCGTCAGCGATCAGCGTATCGCCGCCCTCGGGCGGGGTCTCGATGCCATAGAGCAGCGTCAGCATGGGCGGGTATTCGAGGTAGGTGCCGTCCGTATGCCAGGTGATGCCGTCAAAATGCGCGCCGATCCGCTTGCCGTCGACTTCCTTGTTCGAGAGCACATAGGTCTCGGGATGGCCGGGCACGGTATATTGCAGCTGCTTGTTGGGCTCGAGCGTTCCGAAGCGGGCGCCGAATTTGCTGAGCGCTGCGGGGTCGAGCTTCTGGTTGCGCAGCAGCAGCACGCCATGGCGCTGGAACGCCTCGGCGATGGCATCGCATTCGACGTCGCTCGCCGTGCAGAGGTCGAAATCGATGATCTCGATGCCAAAGCCGGGCTTGAGTTCACGAGTCTTGAAGCTGATGGATGAATAGGCGGTCATGGCAGGCTCCCGATGGGGTTAGCGCGAGGTGCTCACGGCACTTTCGTGCCAGCGATGAAGCAGGGCGTGCTGGATGCGGGACAGCACGATGAAGTTGATGATGCCGAAGGCGGACAGCAGGGTCAGGGCGGCGAACATGCGCGCAGCGTTGAGCCGGTTGGCGGCCTCGATGATACGCAGGCCAAACCCATCGATCCGCCCGAGCCGGCGACGAACTCGGCGACCACCGCACCGATCAGCGCGAGCCCGATGGAGATCTTCATGCCACCCAGCAGGTAGGGCATGGCGCTGGGCAATTCGAGCTTGACCAGACGCTGCCAGGAAGTGGCCCGGCTCAGATGCATCAACTCGCGCAGATTGTGGTCGGCGCTCTTGAGGCCCAGCGTGGTGTTGGAGAGGATGGGAAAGAACGCCACGATAGTGGCGAGGATCAGCACGGCCAGCGAGGTGTTGTTGATGCCGACCCAGATCACGACCAGGGGCGCGATCGCGATGCTCGGCGTCACCTGCAGCATCACCGCGAAAGGCGACAAGGCGACCTCGATCACCTTGGATCGGGCGAAGCCAATGGCGGTCAGGACGCCGAGGAACAGGGCGCAGGCGAAACCGATGTAGGTAACGCGCGCGGTGTGGACGAGAGAGCCGAGCAGCGACAGCCCGTCGGTCTCGAAGGAGCGGTAGATCAGGGAGGGCGCCGGCAGGACGACATGCGAGATGCCGTAGTAGCGGACGGCGAATTCCCAGAAGGCGAGCAGCGCGGCCGCGATGCCGAGCGGGATGACGATGCGCGCCCAGTATGGAATGGGCCGGCTGCCCTCGAATCCAGCGCGGCGGCGAGCGGCCGGACGGGCTGGGGCGTGAGCGGCGCGCGCGCCGGTGGAGAGGGCTGCATCGCTCATTGATCGTCCTCGACGTTGGACATGGCCTCGCGCAGGGCAGCGGAAACCCTGCGACAATAGGCATTGTACTGCTCCGACATGCGGAAGGCCTCGTCGCGGGGATAGGGTGCATCGATCGCGATGTCGTCGATGATGCTGCCCGGGCGCGCCTTCATGACGACTATGCGGGACGAGAGGTAGACGGACTCGTAGACGCTGTGGGTGACGAACAGGACGGTCCACAGCTGCTGCTGCCACAGCCGCAGCAGGTCGTTGTTGAGCTTGAGGCGGGTGATCTCGTCGAGTGCCGCGAAGGGCTCATCCATTAACAGCACCTGCGGGCGGTTGGCGATGGCCCGGGCGATGGAGACGCGCATCTTCATGCCGCCCGACAGTTCACGCGGATAAGCGCCGGCGAAGCGGTCGAGGCCGACCATCGCGAGGGTGTCGGCGACGGCCTTGGAGACTTGGGTGGGCGGCTTGCCGGCGATTTCCTGCGGCAGAGCGACGTTGCTCGCCACGGTCCGCCACGGCATTAGTGTCGGTTCCTGGAAGACGAAGCCCAGATCCGGCTGTGGCCGGCCATGGACATCATGGGCGCTGGTCGGCCACTCGATATCGCCCTCGGTCTCCTCGATCAGTCCGGCCACCATGCGCAGCAGCGTGGACTTGCCGCAGCCGGAAGGTCCGAGCAGGCTGATGAATTCGCCCGAGCGCACGGAGAGGTCGATCCCCTCCAGAGCACGCGTGCCATTGGCGAAGGTCTTGCCAATGCCCGAGATCGAGATCAGGGGCCGGGCATCGGACGACGGGGGAAGCGGACGGGAGCTGTCCGGAGTGAACTTGGCGGCACCGGACTTGACCAGACTCGCTTCGTCTGCATACGCGCTCATCTCCGATCTCAGCATACGCTCGTCCCCCGTTTTCCTCTCACCGACCCGGCCTCATTCGAGACCGAAACCCTGGTTCACGAACTGCAGCGTGTAGGCCTTGGTGTAGTCGAGGTCAGCCGGCACGGCGCCCGCCTCGGAGAGTACGGTGAAAAACTCCTCCCAGCGGGCGTCGGTCATGGCCCCGATGCCCAGGGTGGCCGCTTCACCTCCCTCAAGGTAATTGCCGCTGATTATGGCGGCGACGGAGTCGACGGCGTGCTGGCCCGCATAGTCGGGGTTGCCTTCGGTCATCAGCGCATCGGCCGCCGAGCGGTCCCCGTGGAGGAAGGTTTTCCAGCCCTCGATGGTGGCGTTGACGAAGCGCTGCACCAGGTCGGGGTTCTCCTCGACCAGCTGGGTCGATGTGACGATCAGCTGCGAATAGGGCGAGTAGCCATAGTCGGACAGAGGGAAATCATCGACGTCATACCCCTCGCGCCGCATTCGGTGCAAATCGTTGGTGGCGTAGCCCTGGGTGAGCGCCGTCTCTTCGGCGAGGAAAGCCGCATTGCCGTACTGATAGGGGCGGATCTGGTCGTCGCTGTAGCCGAACTTGTTGCGGATATAGGGCCACCAGGTGATCTGCGAGCCATTGGTCATCATCACGGGACGATCGCCGATGGCATCGAGGCCAGTGATGTTCTGACTGGCATGCGCGATGACGACCTGCGGATCCTGCTGGTAGATCGAGGCCACCGCAACATAGGGCAGGTCCTGCGCCAGCAGGTTGAAAACCTCGGTGGAGTTGGCAATGCGGGCGAAAGTGAACTCGCCGGCCGCGAGCAGCTGCGCCGTGTTCACCTGCGGGCCGCCGGGAATGATAGTCAGCTCGATGCCGTATCTCTCGTAGGTGCCATCAGCGAGAGCCTGGTAGTAGCCGCCGAACTCGGCCTGGGGCAGCCAGCCGGTGCCGAGCGTTACCTGGTCGACGGCGAGGGCGGCGCCGGGCAGCACCAGGCCGACAAGCAAGGGGGCAGTTGCGGCACGAAGGAAGGCGATGAGGGACATTGGATACCTCTCGAGGGGGAAGAGTTCTGGTCCTGCGGCGGCTCCTGGCCGTCTGTGAAAAAAGTATGGCAACGGCCCATACACCCGCCTAGCGCTTAATAGCACCAGCCCTGATGCATATTTGCACGCACCTTAGACAGATTCCAGACTTGCTCAAAAAAAGCGCAGTGGCAGTAGGAGTTGGAGCGGAGGGAGCGGTGCGCGGCCGGCTCGAAGTCACGCTAGTGGGAGAGTTGTCGTCGGTTGGCCGGCGGTCGGGCTCAGATGCCGGCGTCGGAGCTCGCGGTCATGCGGTCGAAGGCCCGCTTGACCTCCTCGACGAGCATATCCACCGCACTGTCGACCGGGCCCTTGGTGCGCCGCATCAGCACCAGTTCATGATTACGAAGCGTCTCGCTCTTGATCGGCAGGTAGATCAGCGGATTGCTGCGGTCGGGCTGCGATATATCGATACGGCTGAGGAAGGTGACTGCGTTCTGGGAGATGGCCATAGAGCGCATGAACTCGCTCGAATTGGACGTGAAGGTCGGCCGGAAGTCGATACCGGCGTCGCGATAGGCGTCCATGATGATCTGGTTGATCGTCATGCTGCGATCGCCGAGGACCGTGGGGAAATCGAGGATTTGCTCTAGCGAGACCGAAGGCTGGCGCGCCAGCAGATGCCCCGCGGCGACCACCGCCCCGAGCCGTACCGAGAACCGCCCGGTGACCGTAGCACCCGGGGTTTCCTCGAGGTTATAGCCAAGCCCGATATCGGCCTCCCCTGACATCAGGGCATCGGTGATCTGGCTCTTGAGCATGGTCTTGAGCGAAATGGCAACACGGGGATGGTCGGTGGCAAAGCGAGTCATCACATCGGGCAGCAGGCCGCCCACCAGCCCGCCCATGGCGACGATGCGGACCTCGCCGCCCTGGATGCCGCGGATCTTCCTCAACTGGACCTGCAACCGGTCATGGTCCTTGAGCGTCGTGCGCACATGCGCGAGCAGCATCTCACCGGTCAGCGTGAGGCGCATGCCATTGGGAAGGCGGTGGAAGATGGGAATGCCCATCTCCTCCTCAAGTGCGATGATCTGCCGGTTGACCGAGGAGGACGACACATTCAGTCGCTCCGCAGCCTTCCGGATCGAGCCGTTGCGAGCGACCTCGTCAAGGTAGCGGAGCATCCGCGAGTGGAGCATCTCTCTCAGGTCGTCCTGGCCAAGGTGGGCGGTCCTAGCCTACAGGCTCCGTGTCCCCAAGGTAAGGCATGCTAGGTGCGCGCTATCTCGGTTTCCCCATGGGCCTCGAACAACGCCAGCAGTCGCTTGCACATGATAAGGCCGGGCCGGTCCGAAGGCATGTGGAGCTCGATCTTGCGGGATATGTCGACGATCGCGTCGGGATCGGTGGACTCCAGCACCTCCTTGTCCTCGGTCGCGATGGCGCGGTCGAAGGCGATCAGTTCCTCGGCGCTGACATCGGCTTCCTTGTCGTTGCGGAACAGGATCTGGGTCAGTTGCATGGCACCATCGTCGATGGGGGTGGCGCAATTGAAGATGATGTGCCGGATGCCCGATGGATACTCGATGTCCAGCCTGCGGCAGAACGGCATGAACCATTTGTTGCGCATATGGCGCCTTGTTGTCGGCCCGGTGCTGCCTGTTACGCGATGGCCAGAGGCTGGATTGTTGATGTCGACGATGGTTTCGGCCTCGAAGCCGTAGTCTGTTTCGGTGATCTCGTATTTGTCGGGGCGTGGTGCGTCTATCTTGCCGAAGGTGTTCTTGTGCACGAAGGAGAAGTGCGCGTTGTCGAACGAGTTCTCCATCAGCCGCAACGAGGAGGTATTCCAGCGCTCGTAGAATTGCGGAATGCGCCGATAGCCGGGATCGGCATCCTCCGGAACGGGCGGAATATCAGCCAGCGGCTCCTCGAGCGCCACCCAGGCGTAGCCATAGGCCTGCTTGCAGAAATAGGCGCCCGTCCGAGCATTGGGCACCGGCTGTTCGAACGGGAACTGCGGCACCATCACAAGCTTGCCCGTACGGTCATATTCCCAGCCATGATAACCGCAGACGATGTTGCCGCCACGGCACCAGCCCTTGGACAACTGCGCCGTGCGGTGGCAGCAGCGATCCTGGAGTGCCGCAGGCTGGCCCTCCCCATCGAGAAACAGCACGATCTTTTCGCCCAACAGCACGAAAGCCTTGGGGCCGTCGGCCAGCGCGGCCATGGGAACGGTACTGTACCAGAAGCGCCGCAGCACCTTCTGCTGGGTATTGAGCATCGATCAGCCTAGGTTTTCAGAACGACAAGCGGCAATTAGGCCGGTGTTGGGAAAGGCTGGGAAGCATCCAATATACCCACCCCTGCTGCCCCAGATGGGACGCTCCCCCTCCCGCTCCCGCGGCGGCCGAGGGCGATCGGTGGTGTCTGTCGCTGCCCACAAGGCATCGCCCGTAGCGCAAACTGATGCTGGGCAGTCCCGCACGGCGCGGACACTCTGGGACCGTCGGCTCAGCCCGTTGTCGTGAGCCGCAGCGAAAGGATCGGTCCATGCGCAGCACCGCACTCGATCGGCAGCCTGCACCGGCAGCTTCACATTGCGGTCGAGACTGCGCCACCTGCGCGGCCCGGCTGTGCCAGCCGCCGGAGCAGGAGACGGACCTGGCCAGGAGACTGCCGGTCGCCAGCGCGTCCAGCCGGCCCAAAGACTGATGCTTGCCGAAAACCAGCGAGCGGGCGCCTGAGCGGCGGGAGCCATTGCCCAGCCACACGATTTCCGGAGACGATCATGACAGCACAATCCGCCGGCTACGGCCTTGCCGAACTGAACAAAGAAGCCGGCCTCGGCGGCGTCGGCACCACAAGGCATCGCGAGGTGCCGCAGATCGATATGAGCGATTTCGAGCGGCGGAAGGCAGAGATCGCCGACCAGCTCTGGGATGGGGCGACCCGCATCGGCTTCTTCCAGCTGGTCAATCACGGCATCCCTCAACTGCAGATCGATGCCGCCTTCGAAATGGCGGAGCGCTTCTTCAGCCTGCCGCACGAGACCAAGCGCCAGTATCCACTTGGCAAGGGGACCAATGCCGGCTGGGAGTACAAGGCGCAGGTGCGCCCCTCGACCGGCACCGCCGACAACAAGGAATCCTACCAGATCACGACGCCGCGCATGTCTGGGCTATGGCCGAGCGGCGATGAACTGCCGGGGTTCCGCGCCACCATGCTGGCCTTCGAGCGCGCCAACTGGGCCCTTGGGATGCAGGTGCTGTCAGCCTTCGCGCTCAAGCTCGGCTTTCCGCCGGACTTCTTCACCGAAGCGCACGACCCGCTTTCGCAGAACTATCAGAGCACGCTGCGGCTGATTCACTATCTGCCAATGGTAAACGCCAAGCCGGAGGATTTCACGGGTTGGCGGGCCGGGGCGCACACCGATTTCGATTGCCTGACGTTGCTCCACCAACGTGTCGGTCAAGGCGGCCTGCAGCTCTGCCCAGGCCGGGAATCCAGTGGGGAACTCGCCTGGACCGATGTGGCGCCAAGAGCCGGCGTGGTGACCTGCAATATCGGCGACATGCTGATGCGCTGGAGCGACGACCAGCTGCAATCGACGCTGCACCGCGTGCGTATGCCAGCGATCAACGAATATCTCGGGCCGCGTTACTCCCTGCCCTTCTTCTGCCAGGCCAATCGCGACGCGATGATCATCAGCCCTTCCGGCAAGTACGAGCCGATCAGCGCACACGACTATCTGCAGCAACGCATCGCCGCCAACCGGCTCTAGCCGGGGGCGCCCGCCGGCATGTCGCCAGCCGTAGGGCGCAGTCGCGCCGCAAAGAATGCGTCGGGCGGGGGCTGGTGGGGAAAGGGCTGGAGCGGGTGAAGGGAATCGAACCCTCGTCGTAAGCTTGGGAAGCTTCTGCTCTACCATTGAGCTACACCCGCGACGAAGCTGTATGTGCCGGAGTGCGGAGCGGGCGTCAAGCGGATCTGCGGGCTTCTTGGGACAGCGCGCATCATGTTTGGGGCGTTCAGTCGCCTTAACGGCAGGGCACCGATAGCGACTCGCAGGCGGCGGCGGTATGGGTTGCCAGCAACTGCAACCCATAGGAACCATATCCATTCAACTCGGGTCAGCAGGTCGCAGATGGGGTCTTGGTCTCCGCACATGTCGAAACGCGTCTTTCTCGTCTCCCCGCCTCGTTCTGGCCACCATATGCTGGCCGGTCTGTTGAACCTAGTGTTCGACCCTCTGGACTACTGCGAGCTCTATGCTTGCCAGGACCATCGTCGCCAGCCGCAAGCCTGTCCGGCCTCCGATTGGCCTCTTGCCATGCGCGTTGCGTGCAGGGCCGGTCACATGATCCAGAAGAACCACGACTTCGACCTGTCATTGCCCATCAGCGACGCGTTCCGGTATGTGGTGACACTGCGACACCCGCTCTATTCGTTGACATCGTGGTATCGGCATTGGACAGTCACTGCCCCGGCTGGCACAATTATTGAACCTTTTGCCGATTTCATGCTGGGCAAAGCCGACTATTGGCGTGAGTTTGCAAGCAAGTGGGCGGACGGCACCTCGCGCCCAAACATACTTGTCACCCGCTACGAAGACCTCACGCATGATCCGGAGCATGCCCGTGGGGTAGCAACATTCGTAAATGACGACAGCGCTCCGTCTGGACTGCACAGACTGGATGATGACATCTTCCGAGCGACAATCCGACAGACGCGCAATCTGGCCACCGAGCCGGAGACCGACGCGTTGCTGTTCTCCGAGGTGCAGAACAAGATCGGAACTGACCTGATGGCGCGCTTCGGCTTTCACGAGTTGATCTTCGAGTGACAGCAGGAAAAGCCTAAACCGAAACGGTTCCAGTCTCATCTGGGCCAAAGTCAGAGCGTGGTACGTCGACCACACCCTGCTTCTTGAACCCCAACATGCCCCCGCGCACGAATTTCAATGCGAGCGTGGGGCTTCCGCGCGTCTAGGTGCTCGCAAGTGCTGACGGCTGTAATGGCCGTGGAGGGAAAGATTCACGGTGCCACATCGGCCATCGCTCAGCAGCCGTCGTCCACTGCAGGCGCCGGCCAATCTCGGGATAGGGCGTTTAGGGCAGGAACGGCAGTATCGACTTGGCCAACACAGAATAAGGCTGCATCAGCCACCACTTCAACGGGACCTGCCCATGGTGCTGGCGGATGATCGACATGGCTTCGCGATAGTGAAGTCGACGATTGCGGCGGGTCTTGGTTTCGCCGTGCAGCCTGTTGATGGCAACAAAGGCCTCGACCATCAGGAAGACCTTTCGGGCGCGATGCAGTCGCCACCAGAGGTCGTAGTCCATCGCCATATGCAGTGTCACGTTCAGTCCCCCGACATCGGTCCATGCGGACCGGCGCATCAACGTGGCGGGTTGCGAGACAATACACCGTAACGCCAGCCGCTGTTCGCTGAACTGCTCGACCCAGACCGGGGTCCTGCGCGTACCATTGAGGTTCCACGCCCTTCCATAGGCGACATCGCATGAGTTGCCGGGAAGCAACTCTGCCGCCAGACGCTGGAGGCCACCCTCAAGGAGAAGGTCGTCGCTGTTGAGCCAGGTGACCAGCGGTGCCGTGCCGGCCGCTATGGCCTCGTTAATGGCTGCGGCCTGCCCGCTGTCCTTGTGACTTCTCCAGCCAGCGAGCCTGGGTGCCCAGGCCTTGATGATGTCGACGGAGTTGTCGGTGGAACCGCCATCAACGACAAAGACCTCGACGGGAACATCCTGATCGAAGATCGACGCGAGTGCTTGGTCCAGAAACCTGCCCTGGTTGAATGACGGCACAGCGACTGTGACCAGCGGACGCAAGGCAATCACCTCTCGGCTTGCCGGCGAGCGTTCCAGGCTGAAGCAACCTCGGTACAACGCTGAGGCACATCAATCAGCAGGTGGGAAAGCAGATACGGTGCAATGGCCGCCCTGATCTGACGGTGATTCGGCTCGTACCCTAGGGCACGCGCTCGGATTCTCGCCATTTCAAGCTGCCCCGTCGTGGAGATGGCCGCTGACGTCTTCTGGTTGGAGTGCACTCGGAACGCGCCAAGAAACCGAGGGATGTGGGCGAATCGCAGCCCTGCGTCACGAAATCGAACGATGAGATCCCAATCCATCGCAAATTGGAAACTCTCGTCCATTCGGCTTCCCACTTTCTCCCAAGCGGAGCGTCTCCAGAACATCGTTTCCTGCGGTATGTAGTCCGCCCACGATAGAACGGCATTATTATGGGGCGGCAAACGCCAGTTGCCGACTTCGAGACCGTCCTCGTCGACGATCAGCCTGTCGCCATAGACGACATCCACTCGCGGATGTTCGGCGAAGTAATTCGCCACACATGCCAAGGCGCCCGGCAACAAAATGTCGTCGGAGTTCAGATAGGCCATTATGTCGCCGGTTACCTGCGCGAAGCCCGTATTAATTGCTTCCGTCTGCCCTCCGTCCTTCTGGGAGACCCATCCTGCCAGGTGCGACTCATAGCGGGTCAAAATTGCAACCGTCTCGTCTGTAGACCCTCCATCTTTCACGTAGTACTGAACATGCGGGTAGTCCTGTTCGATGATACTGGTAATAGTCTGTTCGATGTAATGGCCTTGCTGGAAGGACGGTGTTACGATTGCGATGCTTGGCCATCTGTGGTCACGACCCCTGGTATATCGGGCTAGCACATGACGCATCGGGCGAGGCGGGTACTGATACAACATCCCCAGACGCGGTCGCATCGTCCGCCAGAGATAGCCGCCTACGCGACGCGCCGCCCGAAGCGGCAAGAGGGCAGTTGACATCATACGATAAGCCGAAAGCGCGCCGCTCAACTTCTGAATAGTGCGCTCCTTCGCCAAGATCGCGCCTATCAGTTGGGCTCGAGACCAGCCATCGAAATAGGGGTCCAGGACAGCTTCATCAATGGTCGTCCGGGGACCAGGGGCATCGACGGCGTCCCGCGCCGCCTCGCCAACGGCACTTGCAGCCGATCCATCCGGGTGCGGGGGAGCCCGCCCTGTTGGCTCCGACAGCGCAGGGCTGACCAACTGCTGCTGCAGTGAACTGATGATCTCGAGCCTTTTGTGCGCCGCGACCGAGAGGTCGTCGATAACCACCTGCTTTTCAATGAGTTGTCGCTCTACCAGAACGTTCCGTCGCTCGAGGACCTCCACCATCTGAGCCAACTCGGCGATGCTTCGATCGCCATAACCACTCTCGGGCACTTCACAGACCGCGGCACTCTCTGGCAACGAACGCCACCAATCCACTCCGGTCTCATAAGCCGTCAACGCAAGCACACCCGGATACAGCTCTTCGAAGCGCTGGCCTATCTTGCGACTAAAGAAGTTGCGCCAATCTCCAGCAACACCTTTCCTATAGTGACTGAATTTGTCACCCTCGCCGGGCTTGCGGCCACTACGCTGCTTGAAAGACAACCGATGAACTACATTGGCCAGCGTTTCCGGCGGCACTTTCCAACCGAGCCAATTCACGGTCTCGGCAAACGTGCCAAGCTGATCTGCCACGATATCTTCATAGCGAAGCAGCCTCGCTGAGACATCGCCTCCGCTTGACCAGGAGAGATACCAATCCTGCATTGAGGCGAAGTCGAGGAGAAGACTCTCAAGCCTTAGCTCGTCGCTGCTCATCGTCAGCAACCGCTTGCGCTGCCCGCTAACGGACAAGCCAGCAACGGACATTTCAGCGCCATCTTCTCGGGTTGCGTGGCTGTACATCAGGGAATGCATCAGTGAGACAAGCACATCTCGCGGGTCGCGGATCACCACGACCGCCCGGTCCGCCTCGCGTCTCCAGGTCGTCCAATCGGACTTGCTGAAGTTGTATATGGGGCCTGCGAAGCTGCCATCCACGAGATCTGGCAAGACGCCATTGTCCGTGGTCAAAGATATGCCCGCACTGGGAAATCCGCTTATCGGCCAAATCTCAGGCGCAGTCAGGACGTCTCTCACCCACTGACTTCCAGACTTTTGCTGAGTTATATGCAGTACACGTCCCGGCATTATTTCCCACGTGATTGTCGCTCAACTTCATTAGCAAGCTCATATACTGTGACAGCAGATCGAGCCAAAACTCCCCAACGCGAGCACGATGACCCCGCATGCGCAGCAACCTGTTGGAAACGTTTCTCTTTTGGCTACTGAAGATACGCCGGAGCCAGTTGGAAGCTTCTGCTCTACCATTGAGCTACACCCGCGACGCTGCTGTATGTGCCGGAGTTGAGCCGGTGCGTCAAGGACCAGACGCGGGGCGCGCGCATGGTGTGGTGGGGGAGAGGCGGCGGGGGTGCGGCTTGCGCCCTGTGGAGGGCCGTTTGCCTCCTCACGCAGGCGCGAATCGCCCCCCTGCGGCGGGGCCGGCAAGGCGCTTGAACGAGCGCACCGTCCTCCTCGGCATACGCGGATGTGAGCGGGATGCGTCACCTGATCGCATTGGAAAAATGCGGGCGTGCAGCAATTTCAGGAATTACTGAAATTCCAGCAAGGGTCACCTGCAATGAACCTGCCGCCTCTCGTCCAGGCCTTCGTGCTGCATTTCGGCGAAATGGGTAGCCGGTGGGGGATCAACCGCACCGTGGGGCAGATCTACGCCCTGCTCTACCTGTCGCCGCGGCCGCTCTGCGCCGACGATATCGTCGAGCAACTCGGATTTTCCCGCTCCAACGTCTCGATGGGACTGAAGGAGCTGCAATCGTGGAACCTGGTGCGCCACATGCACCTGCCCGACGACCGGCGCGACCATTTCAACACGCCGGACGACGTCTGGCAGATCGTGCGCACGCTGGTGGAGGAACGCAAGAAACGGGAAGTGGACCCGACGCTGTCGATGCTGCGCGAACTGCTGATGCAGCAACCGGGAACGCCGGAAGAACGGCATGCGCAGGACCGCATGCGCGAAATGCACGACCTCATCGAGTTGCTGGGCGGCTGGTACGAAGACGTCCGGCGGCTCGAGACGGAGCGGCTGGTGCAGCTGCTGACCCTCGGGGCCCGCGTGCAGAAGATATTGGAAGTCAAGGACCGCCTGTTTGCCCTGCCCGGCGGCAAGGGCAAGACCAAGCCCACGGAGAGCTGAGCGATGGACGCCATCATTCTCGCCCGCATCCAGTTTGCGGCGAACATTTCCTTCCACATCCTGTTCCCCACCATCACCATCGCTTTGGCGTGGATGCTGCTGTTCTTCAAGCTGCGCTTCAACGCCACCAAGGACCCCAAGTGGATGGAGGCCTATTTCCTGTGGGTGAAGGTGTTTGCCGTCACCTTCGCGCTGGGCGTGGTCTCGGGCATCACGATGAGCTTCCAGTTCGGCACCAACTGGCCGGGCTTCATGGAGCGCGTGGGCAACATCGCGGGGCCGCTGCTGGCCTATGAGGTGCTGACGGCCTTCTTCCTCGAGGCGACCTTCATCGCCATCATGCTGTTCGGCTTCCGCCGCGTGCCCAACTGGGTGCACACGGTCGCGACGCTGCTGGTGGCTTTCGGCACCACCATGTCGGCGTTCTGGATCCTCGTGCTCAACAGCTGGATGCACACGCCTGCGGGCTTCGAGCTGCGGGACGGAGTGGCGCATGCCACCGATTGGTGGGCGATCGTCTTCAACCCGTCCATGCCCTACCGGTTGACGCACATGCTGCTCGCCTCCGGGCTGACCGCCGCCTTCCTCGTGGCGGGGCTGTCGGCATGGCGCTGGCTGAAGGGCGACCGCGCGCCGGCCGTCATGGCCAGCCTCAAGACCGGCGTGCTGGTTGCGGCTGCGCTCATTCCGCTGCAGATCTATGCCGGCGACATGCATGGGCTCAATACGCTCGAGCATCAGCCGGCCAAGGTCGCCGCGATGGAAGGGCACTGGGAGACCTCGGGCAATGTACCGCTGCTGCTGTTCGCGCTGCCGGACGAGGCCAACCGGACCAACCACTTCGAGATCGGCATCCCCAATGGCGCGAGCCTTATCCTCAAGCACGACCCGAACGGGGTGATTGAGGGGCTGAACGAATTCGAGGGGGCGCACCCGCCGGTGGCGCCGGTGTTCTTCGCCTTCCGCATCATGGTGGGCATCGGCGTGCTGATGCTGCTGGTCTCGTGGGCCACGGCCTACACGCTGATCCGCAAGAAGACCATCGGGGTGTGGCAGGCGCGGGCGCTGGTCGCCATGACGTTTTCGGGCTGGGTGGCGACGCTCGCCGGCTGGTACGTGACGGAGATCGGCCGCCAGCCCTGGCTGGTGACCGGCGTGCTGCAGACCTACGAGGCGGCGAGCACAGTTCCGGCGGCCAATATCGGCTTCACGCTCGCCATGTACCTCACGGTTTATGCCGGCCTTCTCGCCGCCTATATCGCGGTGATCTACCGGCTGGCGGCCAAGGGCATGAGGGCCAACGACCAGGGCGCGAAGCGGCCATCGGCAACGGTCGCCACGCCTGTTGCAACACCGGCCGAGTAAGGAGACGACCATGGAGATGCTCTACGACGGACACTGGCTGCCCGTGGCGTTTGCCGCCCTGATGGGGCTGTCGATCCTCGCCTATGTGATCCTCGACGGCTACGATCTCGGCGTCGGCATGCTGATGGCTGACGCCGATCCCAAGCAGCGCGACGTGATGATCGGCAGCATCGGCCCGTTCTGGGACGCCAACGA
>VFQR01000550.1_pt1 | contig 48054 bp, 39 predicted proteins | sample 3512321 | NCBI WGS metagenome assembly VFQR01 (sample SAMN10412374, study PRJNA504923) | tailings metagenome | isolation source: Relicate 3 Philex TSF1 revegetated site | place: Philippines: Tuba, Benguet | collected 2017-08-29 | reverse complement strand
GGAGGCCACCTGGTCGCGGATCGCGCGGAGCGGCAGGTCGAAGCCGGCCATCATCACCATCGTCTCCACGCGGGACAGCGCGTCGCGCGGGGTGTTGGCGTGGACGGTGGTGAGCGACCCGTCGTGGCCGGTGTTGATGGCCTGCAGCATGTCGAGCGCCTCGGCGCCGCGCACCTCACCCACGACGATGCGGTCGGGGCGCATGCGCAGCGCGTTGCGGACGAGGTCGCGGATGGTCACCTCGCCGCGGCCCTCGATGTTGGCGGGCCGGCTCTCGAGGCGGACGACGTGGCGCTGGCGCAGCTGGAGCTCCACCGCGTCCTCGATGGTGACGATCCGCTCGCCCTCCGGGATGAACGACGAGAGGACGTTGAGGAGCGTGGTCTTGCCGGTGCCCGTGCCGCCGGAGACCAGCACCGTCAGCGCGCCGCGCACGGCCGCGCCGAGCAGCGCGGCCACCTCCGGCGTCATCGCGCCGAGCTCCACCAGCTGGTGCACGTCGAGCTTGTCGTTCGCGAACTTGCGGATGGTGAGGGCCGGGCCGTCGACGGCGAGCGGGGGGATGATGGCGTTCACGCGCGAGCCGTCGAGGAGGCGGGCGTCGACCATCGGCGACGACTCGTCGATGCGCCGCCCGACGGTGGCGACGATGCGGTCGATCACCCGGCGGAGGTGGTCCTCGGTCATGAACCGGACGCCGGTCTCCTCGATGCGCCCGCGCCGCTCGACGAAGATCGGCTCCGTGCCGTTGACCATCACCTCGCTGATGGACGGATCGGCGAGGAACGGCTCGATCGGGCCGAGGCCGACGGCATCGCCGACGATCTCGCGGACGAACCGCTGGCGCTCGGAGGGGCTGAGCGGCGCGCCCATCTCGGCGACCACCTCGCCGATCTCCTTCGACACCAGCGCGCTCAGCTGCAGCTGGTCGAGGGTGGGGTCGAACAGGCGCGAGCCGAGGCGCTCGTAGAGCGCGTCGGAGACCTGCTGGCGGAAGCGCCACATCGGGTCGGGCCCGTCGGCGGGGCGGCGGTCGGCGGGCGGCTGCTGCACCGGCGGGCCGGCGGGCGCGCCGAAGACCTGCTCGGGGCGGACGGTCTCGCCGTTCAGTCGCTCGCTCAGCTTCATGGGGCTCCTAGCGGCGCTTGAAGATCGACGGCTTGGCCGCCCTGGCGGTGGCGTCGTCGCCGCCGTGGAGCGTGCGGGCGAGCTCCTCGATCGGGCGCACCAGCGCGCCGCCCCGGTGGGTCAGCGTCATGGGCCGCCCCTGGTTCATCGCGCTGAGCATCGCCGAGGAGGCCTCCACCCGGTAGCCGACGGGCAGCCCCACGGCGTCCTCGATGTCGCCGACCCGGAGGCCCGAGCGGGCGTCGAAGCGGTTCAGCACGAAGTGGCGGCGGGCGGTGGCCAGGCCGAGCTGGTCGACCACCTCCAACTCCTTCACCAGGTTGCGCACGCTCGACACGTCCATGCTCGCGAGCAGGAGGAGGTCGCTGGCCATCGACATGGCCGCGACGCTGCGCTCGTCGATGCCGGCCGAGGTGTCGACGACGACGTGGTCGAACTCGGTGGCGAGCAGGTCGATCACCCGGGAGGCGAGGTCTTCGTCGACGAGGTCGGCGTCGCTCGGCCGGACCGACGACGGCAGGACGAACAGCGAGGAGGCCTCGTGGTGGCAGAGGAAGAGCTTCACGGCCGACGCGTCGAGCTGCGGCACCGACGGCAGCTCGGTGAGGGTGCGATCGGGCTCGAGGCCGAGGGCCGTGGCGACGTCGCCGAACTGGCAGTCGAAGTCGACCAGCACCACGCGTTGGGGCGCCTCCTGCGCCAGGGCCACCGCCAGGTTCACGGCCAGCATCGTCTTGCCGCTGCCACCCTTCGGCGACAGGACCACGCTCACCTTGCCGCGGCGGCGGGCGGCCACCTCGGGGCGGGCCACGTGGCGGCGCAGCCGCGCCGTGCGCTCGATGGCCGCGTCGATGGCGAGCGACAGGTCGATGATCCCCGCCGACGCGGCGACCACCTCGCGCACGCCCGCCCTCGCGGCCATCGTCCACGCCGCCGGCGACGCAGCGGCGGAGACCATGATGATCTCGGTGGCGGGCGCGATCACCTGCACGTGGCGGGTGAGGGTGAGCACGAGGTCGGCCGGCACGTCGCCGCCGAAGCAGAGCACGTTGGGCTCGGCCTCCACCAGCATGGCCGCGAGGCGGGGGATCTCCTCCGCCTCGGCGGCCACCCAGGGGTGCCACTTCAGCTGGAACCGCTGCGTGCACAGCTCGTTCAGGTCGAGCGAGCGCAGGGCGTCCATGCCGCCGACGTCGCCGAGGACGACGACGAGGTGCGGTTGCGGCGGGGGGAGTGGCACGCCCACGGTCACGGCCCCCCGAACAGGCTGTTGCCCGCGCCGAACAGGGTGGTCGGGCCGGTGTCGCCGACGATCTCGGCCTCCGGTCCCTCCAGGGTGAGCCACACGCGCCCGAACTCGGAGGCGAAGACCAGCTTGGCGGCCGAGGCGCTGTCGACCGCCAGCGTCACGAGCACGCGGTCCGTGGGCGCGCGGGTGATGGTGCCGTCGTCGGCGTTCAGGTTCACCTCGACGGCGTCGACGTCGCTGTTCGTGAACTGCACGCCCGTGACGAGGATCTTGTGGAGGACCACGCCGCTCACGGAGGGTGATCGGGCACCGGTCTCCGCGTCGACCTCACCCTCGAACGACGCGACGATGCCCACGGTGTCGCCCACCAGCAGCGAGCCGCCGAGGGCGCGCTGCGCGTCGAGGGACAGCGTCACCTCCTGCAACCCCTTCGGCACGGGCACCCGGCTGACGAGGCGGGGGTCGGTGAAGCGTGACGCGGTCAGCTGCTCGCCGGCGAGCAGGTCGGTGGCGGCGACGAGCCCGTCGTCGAGCAGCGCCAGGTCGGTCACCGCGCCCGGCATCACGAGGCGGGCGGGCACGTCCACCAGCTGCACCTCGCCCACCACGTCGGGCACGGGCGTGCCGCGGGCGACGTCGCCGGCGAGCACGTACACGGAGCTCATCGCCTCCTCCGCGATCGCCTTCTCGCGGGCCTGGTCGACGTAGCCCATGAGGACCGCCGTGCCGATGCCGGCGATGATCAGCCCGGCCACCACCCCGGCCACGCGCTTCACGGGGATGCTGTTCATCCGACCACCTTGACGGTTCGCAGACCGAAGTCCCTGCCCGTGCCCCACCCGCCGTCGGTGACGGCCTTGGTGCGGAAGAACCCGCAGATGTAGCCGCGGTTCGAGGGGCCGTTGCACTGCGGAGCCTTGCACTGGTTGCCGCTGTTGGAGATGCCGGGGAAGCGGTAGCCGCACAGGTCGAACGCCGCCAGCCCGGCGATGCGGTACTGGCCGTTGCTGCCGTTGGAGATCGCCTGGTCGTACACGGGGAGGAAGAAGGTCTCCGTGTTGCCAGGCGACGCCCAGGCGATGAACTGGTCGCGGCAGGTCTGCTCGAAGCTCTTGCCGGGGTCGTTGTTCACCATCACCTGACCATCGGTGATGGTGAGGTGGACGGCGCACGGCGACGTGGGTGCGAGCCACCCGAAGCCTCCGGGGAGCGCCTGGCCGCCCGGCCCGAAGCAGCCGGCGCTGCCGTCCTGCGGGTCGTACGCCAGCACCAGCACCATCTGCGTCGGAGGATCGAGGAGGGCGCCGTTCGTGTCGAACCTGCCGCCCGCCTGCTGGAACGCGCACTGCGAGACGGACAGGGGCACGAGGTCGGCGGAGCCCGACGGTCCCCAGGCCACGGTCGAGCGGGCGCGCACCGTGGAGCCGACGCTCGCGGCGTCGAGGATCGGGGCGAGGGCGAAGCGGACCTGGTCGGGGTTGCCGGCGTTCCCCGGGTTGCGCGTCCGGGTGACCACGTGGACGTAGTTGGGCGCGCCTGCTGCGCCGGCCGGCGTGCTGGCGCACGCGGCGAGCCCCGGGCCCTTGCCGCACACCGTCTCCACGGCCGACGCGCCGTCCTTCGCGTTGGCGTCGGCGTAGGCCTGCGCCACGGAGAGGGGGGTCGTGCAGTCGAGGCGGGCGCAGTCGACGGCGATGGCGAGCGCTGCGGCGTCAGCACCGTTCTGCAGCTGGCGGCGCTCGTGGTACAGGGCACCCATGTCGACGATCAGCGCGCCGGAGCCGACGAGGGCGACCACCATCAGGACCGCCCACACCACGATCGCGCCGCGGTCGGCGTCGGCCGTCGGGCCGCACCGGTGCCGGGGGATCAGAGTCCGCATCGCATCGCCGCCTGTGCTTCGAGGGTTCGTGTCGCGAGGGGCACGAAGGGGATCGAGAACGTCACCTGCTCACGCACGGTCACCCGCGCCTGGCCGGTGGGAGTGGTGCAGGGCTGTTGGACGATCGCGTCGATCGTCACCCCCGGCGCCGCGTCCCTCACCGCCTGGTTCACGGTCGCCGAGCTCTGGCCGAGGGCCAGCGAGCGGGCACCTTCGCGCGCCGCCCCCTGGATCGTCACCATGACGTTGTACGCCCGGCCGAACTGGAGCAGCGCCACCACCAGCATCACGAACAGGGGGACGACGATCGCGAACTCCACGGTCGCCGCCCCCCTGTCGCGATGCGGGCGGGTGGACGAGATGTCAGCCGGGCGGCGCAGCGCCCGCGCCGGCATCAGAACCCGAGGTCGCCGGGCAGGCCGGTGAAGAAGTCGCTGAGGGCGCCACCGAAGGCGGTGACGGCCCCGACGACCGCGACGGCGATCAGCGCCACGAGGAGCGCGTACTCGGCGGCGGTGGCCCCGCGATCCTCTTCGGGATGGTCGGCCATGAGGTACGTGTACAGGGTGATGAGCAGTTTCATGGTCTCCAACAGTGAGCCGTTCGACCCAATGGCGCAAGGATGGACGGGTCATTTGTCCTACAAGAGACCTTCAAATGACCACAGAAATAGACACTATGATTTTCCTCAACGTTCTCACAAGGAGACCATGGGGCGCGGTGGCTAGCATCGCTGCGTGAGCGACGCCGAGCGGACGTGCTACGTGGGCGGCCGGGTGTTCACGGCCGATCGGCGGGCGCTCTGGGCCGAGGCGCTCGTGTTCGAGGCGGGCCGGATCATCGCCGTCGGCGACGCCGAGGTGTGCCGTGCCGCCGCCGGCGCTCGCGCCGACCTGGTCGACGTGGGAGGAGCGCTGGTCATGCCGGGCTTCGTCGACGCGCACGCGCACATCCTCATGACCGGCGACGCGCTGGAGCGCGCGCAGCTGCGCACCGCGCACAGCCTGGAGGAGATCCGGCGCCGCCTCCGGAGCTGGGCGGTCGCACGGCCGGGCGCGCCGCGGGTGCTCGGCACCGGGTGGCTGTTCGACGCCGTGCCGAACGGCGAGCCGACACGGCAGATGCTCGACGACCTGTTCCCCGACCGTCCGGTGCTGATGGACTCCTTCGACCTGCACGCCGGCTGGGTGAACAGCGCCGCGCTCGCCGAGATGGGCATCACGCGCGACACGCCGGACCCGGTGGGGGGCGAGATCCGTCGCGACGCCCACGGCGAGCCGACGGGGCTCCTGCTGGAGACCGCGCTGCACCTGCACCAGTGGCGGCACCTGTCGGAGGTGGCCACCGACGCGCAGCGGGACGGATGGCTGCGCACCGCCTCCGACGCGTTCAACGCCGCGGGCACCACCACCGCGGTCGACATGGCGCTCGACGCGGCGGCGGCCGCGGCCATCGAGCGCTCCGAGGCCGACGGCGCCCTCACCCTGCGGGTGCTGGCCCACTGGATCGTGCACCGCAGCGGCGACCCCGAGGTCGACCTCGAGCAGGTGCGTGAGGCCGTGCGCCGTGCCGAGCGGCACCGCAGCGACATGTTCCGCGTGGTGGGCATCAAGGTCATCGTCGACGGCACCATCGACGCGTGCACCGCTGCGCTGCACGACCCGTACGCGAACGGCACCACCGCCGAGCCGATCTGGCCGGCGGAGGCGCTCCGGCCGGTGGTGCTCGCGGCCGACGCCGCAGGGCTGCAGATCGCCTGCCACGCCATCGGCGACCGAGCGGTGCGGATCGCCATCGACGCGCTGGAGGAGGCCGCGCTCGTCAACGGTCGCAGCGGCGCGCGGCACCGCATCGAGCACCTGGAGTACGTCGACCCCGCCGACGTGCCGCGCCTCGGGGCGCTCGGCATCACCGCGTCGATGCAGCCGGTGCACGCCGACCCCGCCATCCACGCCAACTGGGCGGCGATGCTGGGCGAGCCGCGGGCCTCCCACGGCTTCGCGTGGCGCGATGTCCTCGCCGCCGGCGCCACCCTCGCCTTCGGCACCGACACGCCGACGGCCCCGCACGAGTCGCTGCACAACATGTACATCGCCGCCACCCGGCGCTCGCCCGGCGACCCCGCGGTGCCGGCGTACCGACCGGAGATGGCGCTGCCGCTCGACGAATCGGTGGTGCACGGCACGGCCGACGCGGCGTGGGCCAGCTTCGCCGAGGGCCACCTCGGCGTGCTCGCGCCGGGCGCGGCCGCCGACCTCATCGTGGTGGACGCCGACCCGTTCGCCCACGGGCCGGAGGCACTGCTGTCTGCCCGCGTGCTGCGCACCGTGCTGGGCGGGCGGACGGTCCACGGCTGACCGCCAGGTCCCGTGCCCGACGCGCGCCTCAGCCGTCGCCGGTCCAGTGCAGCAGGACGAGCATCGCGTCGTCGCGCAGGGTGCAGGTGCGGCGGATGTCGCGCATCACCCGGCGGACGATCTCGGCGGCGGGCAACGGCTCCACCATCACGTCTTCGAGCATCGCGCCGAGGCCGGCGCTCCCCAGCTCCTCGCCCGAGGCCGTGCGCGCCTCCACGATCCCGTCGCTGAAGAACACGACGTGGTCGTGGGGCGCCAGCTCGGCGGTGACGACGGCGGTGGGCCCGGTGCCCACGCCGAACGGGGTGGAGGCGGGGCAGTAGAGGTCGCCGACGTGGTGGCCCTCGCGGACCAGCAGGGGCCGGGGATGGCCCGCCGACAGCCAGGTGAGGCGGCCGCTGCCGGTGTCGAGCTCGGCCAGCTGCCCGGTGACGAAGTCGCCGAAGGGGTAGAGACGGGCGAGGTCGGTGCCGATCGCGGCGTAGGTGTCGGGCAGGTCGCGCCCGAGGCCCCGGCTGTGCCGGTACGAGGCGAGGGCGAGGTTGGCGACGCGGGTGGCGTGCAGGTCGTGGCCCACCGCGTCGAACAGCGCGAGGTGCAGCCGGTCGGCGAGCCACGCGTAGTCGAACGCGTCGCCGGCCACGCCGTAGGCGGGGGCGAGCGCGGCGGCGAGGACGGCGCGGGGCCCGGTGGTGGACAGCGGCGGCAGCAGCTTCCAGCGCAGCTCCGACTCCAGCGCCATCGGGCGGGTGCGCTGGGCGAGGCGGAAGACGTCGCCGTACTGGTCCTTCGAGACGAGCAGCTCGGCCACGAGCGCAGCGAGGTTGGTGACGACCCACCGGTGCTCGGGCGTGTCGGGCGCCACGATCCTCAGCACCCCGAGGCGCTCGATGCCGTCGAGCAGCGGCACCCAGAGGACCACCTCGCCCGGCGCGGCCGCCGGCTCGGTGACCACCCGCTCGCGCTGGTAGCACTCGCCCGCGGCCGACGCGTCCACGTCGAGCGGTGCGCCCTCGCGGAGCAGCGGGCGCAGCCACTCCTGCTCGAGGTCGGCGAGGTGGACGTTCACCTCGCGCAGCCCCACCCTCGCGCACGCCCGCTCCACCACGTGGATCAGGTCGTCGGGCCCGGTGTGGTGCGCGCCGTGGAGCAGGAGGTGGGCGAGGTCGCCCCACATCAGCCGAGCGCCGGCACCCGCGCCTGCGAGCGCGGCCGCGGCGTCCGCGTCGGCGCGCCGGGCGCCCACGCCGGCGTCGAGTGCTTCTCGCGGACTGCTCACCGGCAGGGTGTTCCCGGTCCAGCCGAGGCGGAACGTGCTGGTCACGACCGTTTCAGGTGCCGCACCCGGCGGGTACGCCACGTCAGTCCCCCAGTCCAGGAGGTTTCCATGAAGCACCGAGCGATCGCCCCGCTGGCAGCCGTGCTGCTCCTCGGTGGCGTGGCCGCGGCGTGCGGCGACGACGACGACACGACGACGGTCACCGTGCCGACCGTGCCCACCAACACCGACGACGCGGCCACGGCGGCCACGGAACTGAGCGAGTCCCTCGACACCATCGCCGACAACACGGTCCTGTCCGACGAGGCCAACGACCGCCTCGACGAGGCGGCGCAGGCGCTGCAGCGCGGCGACTTCAGCACCATGCTGACGGCGTTGCAGCTGAGCGGCCTCGGCGACGAGATCGGCGACAGGCAGGTGACCGTGCTGGCGCCGAACGACGCTGCGTTCCAGCAGCTCTCCTCCGACGACATGTCCGACCTGCTGACCAACCCCTCGCGGATCGCCGACGTGTTGCGCCGGCACATCATCGAGGGGTCGCACAGCTTCGAGGACCTGGCGGCGATGACGAGCGTGACCACGATCAGCGGCGAGACGCTGTCGGTGACCTCGACCGGTGACGCGCTGAGCGTCGACGGTGCGACCGTGACGCGCGTGGCCGACGACGCCGAGCGCGCCGAGGGCCAGGACGTGATGGTGTTCCAGATCGACCGAGTGCTGCTCGGCAGCTGATCGTCGCGTCCCCCGGAGCGTCACCCGACCCCTCGTCGGCGGCTACCATCCGCCGCCGGGGGGTACGGGGTGCTTCGGGCGGCGTTGCGTGATCTGCAGTGGAGGAGGCGGCGGTTCGTCATCGCCGTGGTCGGCGTGGCGCTGGTGTTCGCCATGGGCCTCGTGATGACCGGTCTCGCCGCCTCGTTCTCGCGGGAGGTCGACCGCACGCTCGACGCCATCGGCGCCCGCACGTGTGCGGTGTCGCCGGCCGCGTCGGGCCCGTTCACGGCGTTCGCACCGCTTCCCGCCACGGCGGGCGGCGAGGGTGCGGCGCCGGTGATGATCATCCGCCAGACCGTCACCCTCGACGGTGAGGTCCACGACCTCGTCGTCATCGGCGCGGTGCCTGGGCAGCTGGGCGCGCCAGCGCCCGAGGACGGCGCGGCGATCGCCGCGACCGGGCAGCTCGTGGTGGACGAGAGCCTCGAGGGCGTCGGCGTCGGCGACGTGCTGCCCCTCGGCCAGCACGAGCTGACCGTGGTGGGGGAGGTGGAGGGCCAGCGGCTGTTCGCTGGGCTGCCCATCGCCTACATCCACATCGATGACGCCCGGGCCATGGCCGTGCAGGGCCAGCCCCTCGCCACGGCGTTCCTCTACGCGGAGCGACCGGCGAGCCCGCCGCCGGGCCTGGTGCTCATGTCGCAGGACGCGGTGGCCGACGACGTGCTGCGGCCCCTCGCCGACGCGCAGTCCTCCATCGCCTTCGTCCGCCTGCTGCTGTGGATCGTGGCCGCCACGATCATCGGCTCCGTGCTCTACGTCCAGGCGCTCGAGCGCACCAGGGACTTCGCCGTGTTCAAGGCCACCGGCACGTCGACCGCGGCCATCGGCGCCGGGCTGGCGCTGCAGGCCGCCGTGCTGTCGCTCACGTCCGCCGTCCTCGCGGCCGTGCTGGCGCTCGTGCTCGCGCCGCTGTTCCCCATGCACGTGGAGATCCCCTCCAGCGCCTTCGTGCTGCTGCCGGTCGTCACCGTCACCGTCGGCCTCGTCGCCAGCCTCGTCGCCCTGCGCCGGGCGGTCGGGGTGCAACCCGCACTGGCGTTCGGGGGCTGAGCGTGGCCGACCTGGAGATCCGCGACCTGACGGTGGAGTTCTCGAAGGGCGACTACACCGTGCGCCCGCTCGACGGCATGAACGTGACGGTGCCGGGCGGCTCGCTGGCGCTGCTGCTCGGGCCGTCCGGGTGCGGCAAGACGACGCTGCTGTCGTGCCTGGCGGCCATCCTGTCGCCCACCTCGGGATCGATCACCTACGGCGACACGGTGATCACGTCGCTCGGCGGCGACTCGCTCACGCAGTACCGGCGTCACGGGGTGGGGGTGGTGTTCCAGGCCTTCAACCTCGTCACCAGCCTCACCGCGGTGGAGAACGTGGCGCTGCCCATGCGCAGCGCAGGGGTGGGTGCGCGCGCCGCACGGACGAAGGCGGTCGAGCTGCTCGAGGGCGTCGGGCTCGGCGAGCGGCTGACGCACCGCCCCAACAACCTGAGCGGCGGCCAGCAGCAGCGGGTGGCCATCGCCAGGGCGCTCGCGCTCGACCCGCCGCTCGTGCTCGCCGACGAGCCGACGGCCCACCTCGACTACGTCCAGGTGGAGGGGGTGCTGCGGCTCATCCGCCGCCTCACCGACGGCGGTCGGACCGTGGTGGTGTCCACCCACGACGACCGGATGCTGCCGCTCGCCGACCAGATCATCGAGATGCGGCCCAACTTCCTCCCTGCGGGCGACACCGACCCGGCGCCACGGAGCCTCGTCGCCGGCGAGGCGCTGTTCGCACAGGGCGATCCCAGCGATCTCATCTACATGCTGGAGGAGGGCCGGCTCGAGGTGGTGCGCGACACGCCCGAGGGTGAGATCCCCCTCGGGTTCATCGAGCGCGGCGAGCACGTGGGCGAGATGGGCCCCCTGTTCGGGCTGCGCCGCTCGGCCACCGTGCGCGCCCTCGAGCCGTCGACGCTGACCGGGTACACCGTCAAGGCGTTCCGCGACCTCGTGGGGGCGGAGCGCCTGCCGCGCCTCATCCGCGGACGCTGAGCAGCGAACGGCGTTCGCAGCCGGCGAAGTCGGGTAGGAGTGGCGCCCGGGCGCGCGTCCGCCGCCCGCCGGGCGCCGAGGATGGCATCATGCGACATGGCTGAACCGAGTGAGCGGCTCGAGCTGCGGATCCCCGAACCGACGGCCCGGCCGGGCGACGCCCCGAAGTTCGCCGACCTGCACATCGACCGGGCCGGGGAGGTGCGCCGGCCACCGATCGACGTGGCCGCCGTGGACATCGTCGACCTCGGCGACGAGATGATCCGGGTGCTCAACGTCAACGGCGAGGCGGTGGGGCCGTGGGCCGGCACCCTCGACGCCGAGGAGCTGCGCGCCGGCCTGCGCGACATGCTCACCGTGCGCGCCTTCGACGCCCGGATGCTCCAGGCGCACCGGCAGGGCAACACGTCGTTCTACATGCAATCGCTCGGCGAGGAGGCGGTGGCCTGCGCCCACCGCCGTGCGCTGCGCCGCGACGACATGTGCTTCCCCACCTACCGCCAGCAGGGCCTGCTGATCACGGCCGGCTACCCGCTCGTGGAGATGGTCAACCAGATCTACTCCAACCGGCACGACCCGCTGAAGGGGCGCCAGCTCCCGGTGATGTACTCGTCGCGCGAGTTCGGGTTCTTCTCCATCTCGGGCAACCTCGGCACCCAGTTCATCCAGGCGGTGGGGTGGGCCATGGCGTCCGCGCTGTCCGGTGACAGCAGGATCGCCTCCGGGTGGATCGGTGACGGAGCCACGGCGGAAGGAGACTTCCAGTCGGCGCTGGTGTTCGCGTCGACGTACCACGCGCCGGTGATCCTCAACATCGTCAACAACCAGTGGGCCATCTCCACCTTCCAGGGCTTCGCGAGGGGCGACGCCCCGACGTTCGCGACGCGTGGCCACGGGTACGGCATCGCGTCGCTGCGGGTGGACGGCAACGACTTCCTCGCCGTGCACGCGGTGTCGGCGTGGGCGGCCGAGCGGGCCAGGGCGAACCACGGCCCGACCCTGATCGAGTGGGTGACGTACCGCGTGGGCGCTCACTCCACGTCCGACGACCCCTCCGCCTACCGCCCGAAGGACGAGCCGTCGACCTGGCCGCTCGGCGACCCCGTCGAGCGGCTGAAGAACCACCTGATCACCATCGGCGAGTGGAGCGAGGAGCAGCACGAGGCGTGCGTGCGCGACGTGACGGCCACGGTGCGCGCCGCCGCCGAGGAGGCTGCCCGGTACGGCACCCTGCACGGCGAGCACGCTCCTGCGGCGGCGATGTTCGACGACGTGTACGCGACCATGCCGCCGCACCTGCTCCGACAGCGCGAGCAGGCGGGCCTCTGAGATGGCTGGGGTCCCATGGCGCGGATGACGATGATCGAAGCCATCCGCGACGCGCACGCGGTGACGATGGAGCGCGACGAGCGGGTCGTGGTGTTCGGCCAGGACGTCGGCTACTTCGGCGGGGTGTTCCGCTGCACGCAGGGCTTGCAGGAGCGCTTCGGCAAGCACCGCTGCTTCGACGCGCCGATCAGCGAGAACGGGATCGTCGGCGCCGCGATCGGGATGGGCGCCTACGGGCTGCGGCCGTGCGTGGAGATCCAGTTCGCCGACTACGTGTACCCCGCCTTCGACCAGATCGTCTCCGAGGCGGCGCGCCTGCGGCACCGCTCGGCCGGCGACTTCACCGCGCCGATCACGATCCGGATGCCCACGGGCGGCGGCATCTTCGGTGGCCAGACCCACTCGCAGAGCCCGGAGGCGCTGTTCACGCACGTGGCCGGGTTGAAGACGGTGATCCCGTCGAACCCCCACGACGCGAAGGGGCTCCTCATCGCAGCCATCGAGGACGACGACCCCGTCATCTTCCTGGAGCCGAAGCGCCTCTACAACGGGCCCTTCGACGGCCACCACGAGCGCGCCGTCGTCCCGTGGTCGTCCCACCCCCTCGGCGAGGTGCCGGAGGGGCACTACCGGCTCCCGTTGGGGGCGGCGCGCATCCATCGGCCCGGCGACGAGCTCACCGTCCTCACCTATGGCACGCTCGTGCACGTGGCCGCTGCCGCCGCCGCCGAGACCGGGATCGACGCGGAGATCATCGACCTCCGCAGCCTCGTGCCGCTCGACCTCGACGCCATCGTCGCGTCCGTCGAGAAGACCGGTCGCTGCGTGGTCGCCCACGAAGCGACGCTCACCTCCGGCTTCGGTGCCGAGCTGTGCGCGCTGGTGCAGGAGCACGCGCTGTGGTCGCTGGAGGCGCCGGTCACGCGCGTGGCCGGCTGGGACACGCCCTACCCGCACGCGCAGGAGTGGAACTACTTCCCCGGCCCGGGCCGCCTCGGCGCCGCGATGCGGGCGACGATGTCGGCGTGACGGGGGGACCGCCGTGACGACGAGGGTCACCCGCCTGCCCGACGTGGGGGAGGGCGTCGCCGAGGCGGAGCTCGTCGCGTGGCACGTGGCGGTGGGCGACGCGGTCACCCCGGATTCGGTCGTGGCCGAGGTGCTGACGGACAAGGCGACGGTGGAGATCTACGCTCCCGTGGCCGGCACGGTGTCGGCCATCCACGGCGAGGTGGGCGACGTGCTGGCGGTCGGGAGCGAGCTGATCGCGATCGAGACCGATGACGACGACGAGCCCGCGGTCGACGGCGCAGCGCCGCAGCACGACGGGTCGGACGCGTCGACACCGGACGCCACGACAGCGGGCGCGTCGACGCCGGATGCATCGGACCTGCCCGCTGTGCCGAGGCCCGACGTCCCGAGCGACTCCGCCGGCGCCGAGGCGTCCGAGGACGGCACGACGGAACGCGTCGCGCCGTCCGCGGGCCGGGCGACGGCGGCACCCGCCGTCCGCGCTCGCGCCAGAGCCCTCGGGATCGACCTCCGCGCCGTCGCCGGCACGGGGGTCGACGGACGGGTGACCCACGGCGACCTCGATCGCCACCTCCGACGCGACGACGCCCGTACCGGCGGCGGAGGCGGCGCAGGATCGCTCGGGACGTCGCGGACGCCGGTGATCGGCCTGCGCCGACGGATCGCGGAGCGGCTGGCGGATTCGGCCTCCCGGATCCCGCACATCACCTACGTCGACGAGGTCGACGTGACCGCGCTGGAGGACCTCCGGTCGTCGCTGGCCACGAGACACCCGGACCAGCTGCGCGTGACCCTGCTGCCGTTCCTGATCCGGGCGATCGTGGTCGCGGTGGCCGAGCAACCGCACCTCAACGCGACGTTCGACGACGAGGCGTTCGAGCTCACGACCCACGGTGCGGTCCACGTCGGGATCGCCACCCAGACGCCGAACGGCCTGGTCGTCCCCGTGGTCCGCGACGCGCAGCGCCTCGACCTCTGGGCTGCTGCGGCGGAGGTCGCCCGCGTGGCGGGTGCGGCCCGCGACGGGACCGCCCGGCGCGAGGAGCTGAGCGGATCGACGATCACGATCACCTCCCTCGGCGCCCTCGGCGGCCTGGTGACGACGCCGATCCTCAACCCACCCGAGGTGGCCATCGTGGGCGTCAACAAGATGCAGGTGAGACCGGTGTGGGACGGCACGACGTTCTCGCCGCGGACGATGATGAACCTGTCGTCGAGCTTCGACCACCGCATCGTCGACGGCTGGGACGCGGCCACCTTCGTGCAGCGCATCAAGGGCCTGCTCGAGCAGCCGGCCCTGTTGTTCGTCCCCCCGCCTCCGGCCTGACCGGGGGCGTCGCCAGTAGCCTCAGGTTCGGCGCGCGCTCGGCGCCCGCCGCCCCCGTAGCTCAGTGGAGAGAGCGTCGGTTTCCTAAACCGCAGGTCGCAGGTTCGATCCCTGCCGGGGGCACTCGAACTTCGGCACGTCATCGTGGCTGGACCACGTGGTGGTGCCGAAGTTCGGTCGTCGCGCGCGGCTCTCGCGAGCGTCGCTAGCCGGCTTCGATCGCAGCGCGAGCGAGCTGTTCGGCGGTGGCCACCGCCGCGTCGGCCTCGGCGTCACTGAGCGTGCCCGTGTCGACGAACACCATGAACGCAGGCGCCGCGCACACCAGCAGCTCGGCGGTCGCGGCACCGTCGATCCTGACGTAGGCCGGCACGCCGAGGCCGTCGAGCTCCTCCTGGTAGCCGAGTGCGGCGCCGTTGCCGCGCTCGCACGGCGGCTGCCCGAAGAAGCCGGCCGAGGGGATGCCACTGACGGCGCCTGGGGAGTAGACGCAGGTGCCCTCGGCCTTCTCGACGGACGCACCGAGGATCGCGCTCACCTGCTCTCCCGTGAGCGGGCACGTGAACCACTCGTCGCCGCCGGCCGCCTCGGCGCCTCCCTCGCCCGCAGCGGACACGGCAGCCGCGGTGTCGCTGGGCGCGGTGTCGCTCGGCGCGGTGTCGCTCGGCGCGGTGCCGCTCGGCGCGCCGGCGGTCGCGACCGGGGCTGGATCGTCGGACGAGGAGTCGTCGCCGTCACCGCAGGACGCCAGGGCCAGCAGGGCGACGAGCAGCGCCACCGCCGGCCTCCGCTGGATGATCTCGGTCATGCCACCTCCGATCTCGGTTCGCCTCGTCGCGAGCGACAGTAGCCAGCCGCCGTGAACGGTCGTGACGGCCACCCGCACGCGCGACTTCGGCACGTCATCGTGGCTGGACCACGGTGTGGTGCCGGAGCTCGGTCAGCGGGACAGGGGGATGCGGACGCGGGCGGTCGTGGCGCCGGGTCGGGAGTCGAAGCCGATCTGGCCCTTGTGGCGCTCGACGATCCGACGGGCGATGTCCAGCCCGAGGCCGGTGCCCTGGCCGACGTCCTTCGTGGTGAAGAACGGCTCGAAGATGTGCGGGAGCACCGACGCGTCGATGCCCGGGCCGTCGTCGGAGATCTCCACGACGAGCTGATCGCCCTCCACGCGCACGGCGATCTCCAACCGTCCCTCCCCGTCGGTCGCGTCGCGGGCGTTGACGATGAGGTTGGTCCACACCTGGTTCAGCTCCGCCGCGTGGACCTCGACGTCGGGCACCGTGTCGTACCGGCGGACGATCTCCATCCCCGCCAGCACCGGGCCGAGCATGGTGATCGTGCTGTCGATGCCGGCCCGGACATCGACGGCGTCGAGCTCGGCCCGGTCCAGCGCGGAGTACGTCTTCACGTCCTGCACCAGGTGGGTGATCCGGGCGGTCGCGTCCGTCAGCTCCTCCAGGAGCGAGGTCGACCCGAGCGCGCTCGTGATCCACTGCACGGCCGGCGCGAGGGCATCGGGCTCGACGGCGGCCTCCAGCTCCTCGAGCCAGGCCAGGTCGACGCTCCTCGCGGCCAGCGCGGGTGCCACCAGCCACGACACGCCCACGTCGTGGTCCTCCAGCCACGTCCCGATCGACTCCTCCCGATCGGCACGCTCGATGGCTCCCTCGTGCGCCGCCTCGCGGCCCTGCAGCTCGCGGCGCAGCGCGTCGAGGCGGAGGAACTGCTCGGCGCGCACGTCCTGCTCGGCGAGGGCGACGAGCGCGGCCAGCAGGAACTCGAGCGCGTTGCGCAGGCCGTCCACGGCCCGCATGGACGCGGCCGCCGGGTTGTTGATCTCGTGGGCGAGGCCCGCGGCCAGGTGGCCGAGGGCGACGAGCGACTCGCGCTCGCGGGCCGCGGCGTCGATGCTGCGCACCGTCTGGAAGATCCCGACGATCAGGTGCCGGGCGAACGGCGACCACTCCTCGACGAGCGATCCCAGCCGGTCCGACGGGACGGCGAGGCACCGCGTCGGCGCGACCGTCCGGCCCGACGCGCGGTAGACGGCGGCCTCCCCGCCCCAGGCCGACAGGCCGCCCGCCCACTGGCCCAGTTCGTGCATCGTGCCGACCACCGACGTGTGCTCGCCGATGCGCCGGGTCAACTCGATCCGGCCGCTGAGCAGGATCCAGAACTCGTCCGCCGTCCGACCCTCGATGAACAGCTGCGTGTCGGCCGCGGCCTCCACCTCGCGGCCGGCGGCGAGGAGCGCGCTGCGCTGGTCGTCGCTGAGCCCTGCGGTCAGCGGAGCTCTGCGGAGCTCGTCGAGCGCGCTCATCGTGATGACCGTGCCGGCCTGCTCACACCGTCTCCAGGTAGCGGTGGACGTTGCTGATGGCCGCCGATCCTTCGCCGACCGCGGAGGCGACGCGCTTCATCGACGACTGCCGGACGTCGCCCGCCGCGAACACTCCGGGGGAGCTCGTCTCCAGCAGCAGCGGTGGGCGCTCGAGCGGCCAGTGGAGGACGTGATCGCTCGCCAGCGCCGTGACGTCGGGGCCGGTGAGCACGAACCCGCCGGCGTCACGGGCGACGGCGCCTTCCAGCCAGTCGGTGCGCGGCACGGCGCCGATGAAGCAGTACAACCAGGTGCAGTCCACCTCCTCCGTCGCACCGGTGGTGCGGTCGCGGAGGGTGATCCGCTCGAGGTGGTCCGATCCGGCGCCGGCGACCACCTCCGTGCACAGGCGCACCTCGATCCGGTCGGAGGCCTTGATGCGCTCGACGAGATAGGCCGACATCGACGCCTCGAGCGAGGTCCCCCGCACGAGGAGCGTGACCCGCCGGGCGAAGCCGGCGAGGTGGAGGGCCGCCTGCCCCGCGGAGTTGGCGGCGCCGACCAGGTAGACGTCGTCACCCTCCACGTGGCGGGCGTCGCTGGCAGCGGCACCGTAGAACACACCGCGCCCGGTGAACCCAGCGAGCCCGTCGGCCTCGAGCAGCCGGTAGGAGACGCCGGTGGCGACCACCACCGCACGAGCCTCGATCTCGGTGCCGTCGTCGAACCGGAGCGCGTGCACGGTGCCGCGTCGCTCGAGGGACGTGACCGTCCGGGCGAGGACCATCTCGGCGCCCAGGCGGCGCGCCTGGATCACGGCGCGCTGCGAGAGGTCGGCGCCGCTGAGGCCGTTCGGGAAGCCCAGGTAGTTCTCGATGCGCGCGCTCTGGCCGGCCTGCCCGCCCGGCGCGTCGCGCTCGATCACCGCGGCGCGGAGCCCCTCCGACGCCGCGTACACCGCGGCGGCGAGACCGGCGGGCCCAGCGCCGACGATGACGACGTCGTAGAGCGCGGACGCGGTCGTGGTGTTCAGGCCGAGCGCCCCGGCGAGCTCGAGCGTGGTCGCTCCGTGAAGCGCCCTGCCGTCCGGCAGCAGCACCATCGGCAACGGGAGCTCGGGCGAGCCGATCACGTCGTGCAGACGGTCGGCTTCGGCATCGCGGCCGAGCTCGAGCCACTGGTAGTTGACGTGGTTGCGGGCGAGGAACATGCGGGTGTCGTAGGCGAGCTCCGACCACCGGTTCCCGACCACCCGCACCCCGTCGAAGCGTTGCCCGTCGGTGCGCTCCCACCCGTCGAGGAGGTCGTCGAGCACCGGGTAGAGGCGCTCCTCGGGCGGCGCCCACGGCTTCAACAGGTAGTGGTCGAGGCCGATGTCGTTGATGGCTGCGATCGCGACGTTCGTGTCGGCGTACGCCGTCAGCAGCACGAGGCGCGCCGTCGGGGCGACGGGCCGGACCCGGCCGAGCAGCTCGATGCCGGTCATCTGCGGCATGCGGTGGTCGGACAGCACGAGCGCCACCGGCGTGTCGCGACGAGCGAGCTCGCCGAGCGCGTCGAGGGCTTCGGCGCCCGACGTGGCGCGGACGATGCGGTACCGGTCCGCGTAGCGCGTCCGCAGATCGCGAGCGATCGACTGCGACACCGCGACGTCGTCGTCGACGGTCAGGATGACGGGTCTCGCCATCGTGTGCCACCCTCCCCCGGGACCTGCCAGGCTCGGGATGGCCTGCAGGGTTCCTTCGCCCGGGTGGACAGTATCCCTCAAGCGAGGAGCCCGCTCTCCGTGCCGGCCCACCGCGAACTTCGGCACGACATCGTGGCTGGACCACGTCCTGGTGCCGAAGTTCCGGCGGCTGAGACGCTCAGGGGGTGGGGAGGAGGGCGGCGCGCAGGAGGCGGTCGCCGAGGAAGTCGCGGGCGATCCGCGCGGAGGCCTCGGGGGACCAGTGCACGCCGTCGGGGCGGGCGTCCCGATCGAGCGCGAGGCCCTGCTCGGCGAGCCACGCCGGGAGGTCGACCACGCTCACCCGGCCCCGCTCCTCGGCGGCGACGAGGTCCATCGCGGCGTACAGGACGGCGTGGCGGCGCGGGTCCTCCTGCGCCTGGCCGGAGCTCCACCAGAACACGTTGGGGATCGGCTCGCGCACCCACACCACGTGCGCGGCACCCGCGGCGAGGAGGTCGGCGGTGACCGCACGGAAGTCGGCCTCGATGCGCCCCGCGTAGTCGTCGTCGAGCGGTGTCTGCGCCGCCCCTCCGTCCCACCGGCGGTCGAGCACGTCCCACGACGTCGTCATCAGCATCACCACGTCGGGCTGCAGCTCGCGCACCGTGGCCGGCAGATGCCGCGCCAGCCACTCGCCGCAGCGGGCGGGCACGGCGTCCCACGCGGCCACGAGCTGCTCGCCACCGCGCAGGAACCCACAGCCCTTCTCCGCGGCGAGCGACACCTGGGCCAGGTCCGGCCGTTCGCCCGCCCACTGCGCGAGGCCGAAGCCCGTGGCCTCGGCCGTGGAGTCGCCGGCGACGAGGATGCGCACCGGGCGCGACGGCGTGGGCAGCGGCGGGAGCGTGGTGGGCGCGGGCGTCGTCGGCGCGGCGGCCGCAGCGACGGGGGCCGAGCTGGAGGGCGAGGCGGAGCTCGCCGGCGTGGTGGATGCGGCCCCGGTCGAGGTCCCTCCGTCGGCGGCACCTCCCACCGCGGCGCTCGGCGCGGACACCACGGTGGTGAGCGGGGTGAGCGGGGTCAGGTCGCCGTCGCCGACCGGGGCGATGGCGGCGTCGGCCACCGCGCCGCGGCGCCAGTACTCGCCCCCACCTCCCGGCACCAGCGCCACCGTGGCCACCGCCGCGGCGATGCAACAGGTGAGCGCGCCGACGCCGACGGCGGGCGGGCGCCACGACACGCCGGAGCGGATCGGTCGCTCCACCACCACGTACGAGACCTGGGCGATGGCCAGCGTGACCGCCACACGCAGCAGGAACAGCGCCGGTGACGGGAGGTCCACGCGCCGAGGATCGAGGACCACGAACACCGGCCAGTGGTACAGGTACACCCCGTAGCTGATCCGTCCCAGCCAGACGAGCGGCGCGGCGGCCAGCGCCGTCCGCAGCGGCCCCGCCACCTGCAGGCCGACGATCAGCAACGCGCTGGCCACGCCGACGACCGGCAGGGCGCCGGCGTAGGCCGGCCCGCCGCTCGCCGGGAAGGCGACGACCGCCACGCCCAGGGCGGCGAACGCGGCCATCGCCACCCACCCCCACCACGCCGGCAGGCTGCGCCCCGTGAGGACGAACGCGGCGACCACGCCGATCAGGATCTCCGCCGCTCGCGCCGGGGTGGCCCAGTAGGCGGCGTCGGGCCCCCACACCGCGGCGATCAGCGGTGCCGCCACGGCGAAGCCCGCGGTCACCGCCACCACCGCGACCGTGCGGGACCGGTGCGACCGGGGGAGGAGGCGGTACAGGCCGGCGAACGCCAGTGGCCACAGCCAGTAGAACTGCTCCTCGATGGCGAGCGACCAGTAGTGCTCCACGGGCGACACCTGCCCGCCGGCGTCGGCGAACAGCTGCTGGTACGAGCCGCTGCCGGCCAGCGACACCCAGTTGGCCACCTGGAACAGCGCCCCGAGCAGGTCGCGGCGCAGGCTGTCCACGCCGGCGAACCAGTCGGTGGCGGCCGCGGCGAAGGAGATGCCGGTGAGGCACACCAGGCTGGCCGGGAGGAGCCTCTTCGCGCGGCGCACGTAGAACTCACCCACGCGGGTGGTGCCGGTGCGCGACCGCTCGGCGATCAGCAGGCTCGTGATGAGGAAGCCCGAGAGGGTGAAGAACACCGACACCCCGAGGTAGCCGCCCGAGAACCCGGCCACCTGGCCGTGGAAGGCCACCACCGCCACCACCGACACGGCCCGGAGGCCGTCGAGCGCAGGCTGGTAGGCGATGCCCGATGTCGCCCGCGCCGTGAACATCGGCGCCCATCCTACGGAGCGGCCGCAGCGGCCGGGGGTAGGGTCGAGATCCGTGCGCCGCCTCCCCGTCGCGCTGGCCGCCGCGCTGGCCGCGCTCTGCCTCCCCCTCGCGCCCACGCCGGTCACGGCGTCGTCGTCCGAGCCCCAGATCGACATCACCGCCCCCGGTCCCCTCGGGCCGATCACGGTGCTCGGCGACTCCGTCCTCGTGGGGGCGGCGATCGAGCCGTCCCTGCCGCGCCTGCTCGCCGAGCAGGGCTGGGGCCCGGTCCGCTTCCGCGCCGGGCTCGGGTATTCGGCCGGCAACTACCTCCCTGCGGGGAGCCGCTTCTCGGTCGCCAACTGGATCACGTGGTGGCGCACCGCCGGTTGGGACGCGCCGAACGTGGCCATCAACCTCGGCAACAACGACATCGGCTTCTGCGAGCGCGGCGGGGTGCAGGCCTGCGCTGCCACGATCCGCTACCTGCTCGACGTGATCGGGCCCGACCGCACCGTGTGGTGGAGCAAGATCACGCGCACCTTCGACCTCGCCCTCCCGTACAACCAGGCGCTCGAGATCGTCGCCGCCGAGCGCAGCAACCTGCGGGTGTGGGACTGGCCGGCCGCGCAGCAGGCGAACGGGATCCCCCTCGGCGACGCCATCCACCTCCGTGACGGGCCCGCCTACCGGCGTCGCTCCGTGCTCATGGCGGTGGACATCACCGAGCAGCTCGCGTCCGCCCGGCGCACGGGTGCCGACGCGGCGCTCCCCGCGGCCGCCGGCGCCCCGGCCGAGTACGTGCCGATCGAACCCCACCGCGTGCTCGACACGCGCGAGGCGGGGGGCCGGCTCGCCGCGGGCACCTCGCAGGTGGTCGACCTGTCGGCGTACGTCCCCGCCGGCACCCGCGCCGTGGCCGTCAACCTCACCGCCGCCGCGCCGGCCACGGCGGGCTTCCTGACCGGCTACGCCTGCGGCACCGCACGCTCGTTCGTCTCGAGCGTGAACTACGCGGCGGACACCGATCGTGGCGCCCTGGCCGTGCTGCCGGTGGCCGGCGACGGCACGCTGTGCGTCCACACCTCGGCGGCCGCCGACCTCGTCGTCGACATCCAGGGTGCCTTCGTCGACGACGGGGCGCGGCTCACCCCGGTGGCGCCGGTCCGCCTGGTCGACACACGCGAGTCGGGGCGCAGCCAGGTGCTCGCGCTCACCGCCCCACCCGGCGCGGAGGCGGTGTCGCTCAACCTCACCGTCACCGGCGCAGCGGTGCCCGGCTTCCTCGCTGCCTATCCGTGCGGCGCCGAGGTGCCGACGGTGTCGAACGTGAACTTCGGCCCCGGCGAGACCGTCGCCGGTGCCGCCTACGTGCCGGTCGGGCCCGGCGGCACGGTGTGCGTGTTCACCAACACGCCCGCCGTCGACGTCGTGGTCGACCTCACCGGCACGTTCTCGTCCGGCGGCGGGCTGGCGTTCACGCCGGCCGTGCCCACCCGCGTCTACGACACGCGCGAGGGGATCGGGGGGTGGTCGCCGATCCACGGCGGCGGCCAGACGACCGACGTGCGCGTCGCCCCGCCCGGTGCCCAGGCGGTGACCGGCACGCTCACGCTCGTGGGACCCGGTCGCGACGGGTTCCTCACCGCGTTCGGGTGCGGCCCCGTGCCCGGCACCTCCAACGTGAACGCCCCGCGGGCGGGGGTGCTGGCCAACTCCGTCACCGTGGTGCTCGCCGCTGAGGGGCGCCTGTGCATCAGGGCCCTCGCGCCCACCCACGTCGTGTTCGACACCACCGGCTGGTGGGCGCCGTGACATCCGTCGGGCGGCGGCTCCGCGGCGGTGTCGTCGCGGCGGCGCTGGGCGCCGCCTGCGCGGTGGCCGCCAGCGCGGCCGATGCGCCGGACGCGGCGGAGGCGGCACCACGGCGTGTGTACTTCGTCACCGACTCGGTCGGGCTGGGAGCACGCGCCGCGCTGCCCGCGGCGTTCCCCGGGTGGGAGGTCGTCGTCGACGGCACGCCGGCGCTGTTCGTGGAGCAGCTCGAGTCGAAGCACGTCCGCGGCCGGATGGCCTCGACGCCGTGGGTGCTCGGCGACGTGGCCGTGGTGGCCGGTGGCTACAACTACCCGTACTGGGACCCGGCCCGCTTCGACCGCTCCATCGACTCGATCATCGCCACGCTGCGCGCGGCGGGTGCGAAGCACATCTTCTGGGTGACGCTGCGGGAGGTGAAGCCGCAGTACGTCACACCGGGCGCGTGGCGCCAGGTGCAGCCGTACTCGTGGTACTTCCCCACGGTCAACCGCCACCTCGAGGCCGCGCTGGCCCGGAACCCCGACCTCACCCTCGTAGACTGGGCCGCCGTGGCCGACCGGCCCGGCGTCACCTACGACGCCATCCACCTCAACACCGTCGGTGCCGCGCTCTACAGCGAGCTCGTGGCTTCCACGGTGCACGCCGCCCTCGACCGACCCGCGGCCGGCTCGGTCCAGGTTGTGCCCGTGGCCGGCCTCGCGGGCGTGCCCGCCGATGCCGCTGCGGTGGTGGTGAACCTGACGGTCACGGCGCCGCGCACCGCCGGGTTCCTCACGGCCTACCCCTGCGGCCAGCAGCGACCGCTCGCCAGCAACGCCAACCACGTGCGCGACCAGGTGGTCGCCTCGGCGGCGGTGGTGCCCGTGGGGCCCGACGGCACCGTCTGCGTGTACCACCAGCAGGCCACACACGTGGTGGTCGACGTGACCGGCTCGTTCCCCGCCGGCGGCGGGTTCGTGCCGCTCGCGCCCGAGCGCCTCGCCGACACCCGCCTCGGCGGCGGCCCTCCCCAGCCGCCGGCGAGCGCGCTGGTGGTGCCCGTGCTCGGCCGCGCCGGCGTCCCGGCGGACGCCGCGGCGGTGGTCCTCACCGTCACGGCCACCGAGCCATCGGCGCGCGGATTCGCCGCCGTCGTCCCCTGCGGCACGCCGCCCACCGGCACGTCGTCGGTCAACTTCGAGGCGGGCGCCACCGTGCCCAACCTGGTGGTGGTCGAGCCGGGTGAAGGTGGCGCCGTGTGCGTCACGTCGAGCGTCCCCACCCATCTCGTGGTCGACGTGTTCGGGGCGTTCGCCGAGGGCGCCGACGTGGAGCTGCTGCGCCCCACGCGCCTCGTCGACACCCGCTCGGGCGGACCACGGCCGGTGCCGGGGAGCGTGGTGGAGGTGCAGGTGGTGGGCCCGACGGAGGTGCCCGCACGGGCGACGGGCGTGGTGCTGAACCTCACCGCCGCCGAACCGCGAGGGGTTGGGTTCCTCACCGCCTACCCGTGCGCCACCGGACGGCCGACGGCGTCGAACCTCAACGTCCGCGCCGGCGAGAACCGAGCCAACCTCGTCGTCGTCGCGCCCGACGCCGCCGGCCGGGTGTGCGTCTTCACCTCCACCGGCACCGACATCGTGGTCGACCTGCTGGGCTGGTTGGGCGACGGGTTCGTCGGCACGGTCCCCCAGCGCGTGCTCGACACCCGCGCCCGCTGAGCCCTCGGCCGCTCGCGCGGAGCGGGCAGCGGAAGGGCCGCGGGAGGGGCCGCAGGAGGCGATCGTGTCGGTAGCCTCGGTGCGGTCCCTGCCCGCGACCACCTACCGGCGTCACCCGCCGGGGACACCGAGGCCGCGCCATGTGCAACGACCACCCGACGATCAGCCGTCGCGGCCTGCTGATGGCCGGTGCCGGAGCGTTCGCGGCGACCGCTCTCGGCCTCACCCCGGCACTGCGCACCCGCCGTTCCGCCGAGGCCCGCTCGGGCGGCGAGGCCGGCACGCAGGGCACCGCGCTCGCGGCAGCGCCCGCTTCGGCCGCGCCGGGGCGCGGGCCGAGCCGCCTCCGCGTGATCCCACCCGTGCGCCTCGCGGACACCCGCACCCGCGCCGACCGCGCCGGATCCGCCCCCGACGGCCGTCTGCGACTGCAGGTCGCCGGCAGCGCGGGTGTGCCGGCGACCGCCACCGCCGTGGCCGTGAGCCTGACGACGCTGTGCGGCAGCTCCCCCGGCAGCGCGGCAGTGGCGCCGGCCTCCGCAGCGCCGTCGTCCGTGCCCGACCTCACCACCTCGGGCGCCACCACGCAGCTCCTCCTCGTCGGCCTCACCGACGGCGCCGTCGACCTGACCGTCGCCGCTGCGGATGCCACCGTCGACCTCGTCGGCTGGTTCGAGCCGGTGTCCTCGTCCACGTGGGGCCGGGTCGTCGCCCTCGATCCGGTGAGGGTGCACGACACGCGTGCCGGCGCTGCACCGCTGCGCGCCTACGAGACGTGCGACGTGGACGTCACCGCGGCATGCCCCGTGGACGCCACGGCGGCGTTCGTCACCCTCACCGCGTCGGGGTCGCACCGCCCTGGCACGTGGACGGCCTTCGCCGGTGAGGTCCCGCCGCCCTCGGTCGAGCTGAGTGCACCGGCCGGCGGCGCTCGCAGCGCCTTGACCGTCGTACCGCTGTCGCGCGGCACGTTCCGCCTGCAGGGCAGCGCCGGCGGGCACGTCGCCGTCGACGTCGTCGGCTACGTGACCGGCCCCGCGGCGCCGGACGCCGCCGACGGGCTGTTCGTGCCCACCGAACCGTTCCGGGCGTTCGACACGCGCCTCGCCGGCCTGCCGATCGCCGAGGGCTGCTCGCGCGAGTTCTTCGCCGGCCCCGACGAGTGCGCCGCCCTCGCCATGTCGGTCTCCACCGTCGGCGCGGACCGGCCCGGGCAGGCCGTCGTCTGGGCGGCGGGCGAGCGCCGCCCCGGTGCCACCTCGCTGTGCCTCGGCACCGGCGAGCGCCCCGAGCGGTCGTTCGCCGTCGCTCGAGCGGGACGGCGTGGTGAGGCCATCGCCGTCAGCGGCGGCACGGCCCACGTGGTCGTCGACGTCTACGGCTGGTTCACCGGGCCCCGCTCCACCTCCGCCCTCGCCGTGGCCGACGCGCAGCCCCTCGGCATCAACGCTGTGGAGATGGAGGCGTACGCCGACGAGTGGTTGGACTACGGCATCTCCACCGACGGCCGACCGCTGCGCGCGTTCCGCCACGGCTCCGGCCCGCGCCACGGGCTGCTCGTCACCGGCATCCACGGCGACGAGCACACCGGCACCAGCGTCCTCGCCGACCTCGTCACCCGCGACGCGCTCCCCGGCTGGACGTTGTGGCTGGTGCCGGTGGCCAACCCGGACGCCCGGGCCGCCAACACCCGGTTCGTGCACGAGGTGGACATGAACCGCGACTTCCCGGTGGGCTGGGCGCCGAAGCCGGCGGTCACGCCGACCGGGTGCGTCACCACCCGCACCGGGCCCACGCCGCTGTCGTTGGTGGAGTCGCAGCGACTGGCCGAGGCGATCCGCTCCGGGCCCTTCGGGGCGGCCACCGTGTGCATCTCGCACCACGACAACTACAACTGGGTGGCGCCGCAGGCCGGCTCGCCACCGGCGCTGCGCCAGCTCGCCGACGCGTACGCGGCGGCCACCGGGCTGCGCCGCCCCGGCGAGGGCGGCGACGTGGTGCCCACCTCGCCCGGCCACACGAAGGTGGACGGAGGGTTCGAGACCTTCGCCCACAGCCTCGGCATGTCGACGCTCCTCGTGGAGAACAAGGCCGGGTACGTGGGTGAGCGGGCATGCGCCGGCACGTTCGGCGTGCAGCCGCTCCTCGACGACGTCGTCGCCCACCATGCGGCGCTCGTCGGCCTGCTCACCGACCCCCGCCTTCCGGGATAGGGCCGCCCACGTCGCCGGGCTCGGCGCGCGTGTGCGCAGCCCACGTCAGCCGTAGAGCTCGAGCACCGGCGGCACGCCGCCGCGCTCCTGCGGCAGCGGGTAGGGGAGCGGGCACGGGTCGTCCACGGCCTCGCCCGGGGCCCAGGGCGCTGGGCACGGCCGGCCGTCGAGGTGCGCGAGCGTCCGGGAGATCAGGTCGGCCATGCCGAGCGCCCCGGCGGCCCGGTAGTGCACGCCGTCGCGGGCGAACCACTCGGGGGCCTCGAAGGTGTAGCCCCACCAGTCGAGGACGTGGAGAGCGGGGTGCGCGCCCCCGGCCGCCTTCGCCCACAGCACCTCGTTCATCGCCGCGTACGAGGCCCTGGCGCCGTCGGGCACGCTGTAGCCCACGTCCTCGCGGTAGGTCGCCCAGATGACCGTGCCGATGCCGAGATCGACGGCCGTCTGATAGATGTACTCGAACGCCGTCTCGAACTCCCGGTCGCTGTCGTTGTAGCCGGTGAGCACCACGAGCGTGTCGTGGCCCTCGCCCTTGTTGGTCAGTGCCCGCAGGGCGTTGCCGGGCACGTAGCCCTCCCGCCCGTTGCACGAGCGGGTGATCAGCCTCCGGCAGGACTCGAGGTCGAGCGTGAACTCGGCGCCGGCCAGTGCGGGCCGGGCGTCGATCGCCCACCGCATCCCGGCGCCCGACGAGTCGCTGATCACCAGCACCCGCCGCGGTGGCGCCGGCTCGACCGGGGCCGGCGGTTCGCCCGGCGCCGGGGCCGGCGCTGCCGACGAGGGCGGCTGTCCCGCCTCGCCCGAGGGCACCTCCGCCGGTGGCCGCGCCGCGTCCTCGGCACGGGCGTGGTCGGTCGTCGCTCCGCCCGGTGGCGCGACCGTGGACGTGGCAGTCGTGTCGCTCGCAGCGGTGGGCGGCACGGCGGTGGAGGCCGGGACCGCGCCCGTGGGAGCCGGCGCGTCGGTTCCGGAGTGCTCCGCCTCCTGCGCAGGGGGCTGGCCGGCAGGGGACGCGGTCGTGGTCGGGCCCGCCGGCGAGCCCGCGGCAGCGGTGATCTCGCCGCTCCCCGGCACCACCGTGACGAGCGGCGCGGGTCGCGCCTGCCCAGCGGCGCCGTCGTCGAGGGCGCCCTCACCTCGTGGCGCCGCCGCGCTCCCGGGCGACGCGGTGTCGCCTGCGGTCCCCGGCGGCGCGGTGGCGGCGGCCGTCGTGCCGGTACCCGCGGGGGGCGGGTCGGCGGTCGGGTCCGTGGCGCACGCGGCCGCGACGACGAGCGCCGCGACGGCCAGGACGGGGATGCGCTGTCGCACTCGGGGGGTCATCGCAGGTCTCCGTCGGTCCTGCCCCGGGCGTACCCCCGACCATCTGCAGCCGAACGACGTTCACCCCCGTGGGTCAAGGCGTGCGGCACGGCCTCGACGCTCGGACCGGCCGAGGCGGTCGAGCCGCCGATCCCAGGCCGCGCCGGTGTCGAGCAACCAGGCGGCGGCCCGGGCGAGCCGCTCGGGCGTCGCCCGGTAGCGCACCTCCCGGCCCACCCGTTCGGGCGTCACCAGCCCGGCCGCCTGCAGCGCCTGCAGGTGCTTCACCACCGCCTGGCGGCTGACGGCGAACGAGCCGACGAGGCTGCTGGCCGACGCGGGGCCGTCGGTGACGAGGCGTTCGAGGAGCCGCCGCCGCGTCGGGTCGGCCAGCGCCCCGAACAGCTCGTCGAGCTCCCGCCCGACCGCGCTCACCTGCGCGGCGCGCTCACGCGACGAGAGCGCCGCCGGCCACGCCGGCGCAGCCGCGGGCGCGGAGCGGTGCGAGGGCCAGCAGGAGCGCGCGCCCCTCCCACCCGAGGCAGGCATCGACCTCCGCCGTCGCCCGCGCCGTGGGGTGCAGACGTTCGACGATCCCCACCCGCACCACGCCGCCCGGCGCGCCGTCGAAGGTGATCGCCACCTCGGAGCTCCGCCCGTCGCCGTCGCGCCAGGTGAAACGCACGCTGCGCTCGTCCACGTGGTGCACGTCCACCTGGCGGACGAAGCCGTCGTCCACCACCGTGCCGGAGGCTCCCGGACGCACCTCCACGTCGGCCCGGTCGACCAGCCACTCCTCCCACCCCTCGGCGGTGCGCACGAGCCGGTCCACCTCCTCCACGGGCAGGTCGGTCTCCACGTGACGCTCGATCCGGGTCATGGCGGCATGGTAGCAACCCGATGGTTGCACCTCGCGGCGGGAGGACCTACCATCCGAGTGCAACTCAGCGGTTGCACCATTCGCCGTCCAGGAGGTCCGCCCGTGCTCGTCCCCACCGTCGTCGATTCGACCGCCCGCGGCGAGCGGGCCTACGACATCTACTCCCGCCTGCTCGTCAACCGCATCGTCTTCCTCGGCTCGGCAATCGACGACCAGGTGAGCAACCTCGTGGTCGCGCAGCTCCTCCACCTCGAGAGCGAGCACCCCGACCAGGACGTGGCGCTCTACATCAACAGCCCCGGCGGCGACATGAACGGGCTGTTCGCCATCCACGACACGATGCGCTACATCGCCTGCGACGTGGCCACGATCTGCGTGGGCCAGGCGGCGTCGGCGGCCGCGGTCCTGCTCGCCGCCGGCGCGCCCGGCAAGCGCTACGCGCTGCCCAACGCCCGCGTGCTGATCCACCAGCCCCACGGCGGCGCGCAAGGCCAGTCGACCGACATGGAGCTGGCCGTGGCGGAGATGGTGGAGATGCGCCGCCGGATGGTGGACATCCTCGTCGCAGCCACCGGCCAGCCCCCGGCGCGGATCACCGCCGACATCGATCGCGACTACATCGTGAGGGGTGAGCAGGCCGTCGCCTACGGCTTGGTGGACGCCATCATCGAGCGCCGCCAGCTCCCCGCTCCCGGCGTGCCCCTCGCGCTGCCGGCCGCATAGGCGGTGCCGCCCGCCGCGTGTGGCGTCGCGTCCCGCGTGGGTTCGGCAGCGTCCGGCCGGGTATCCGCACTCGTGGCACGATCGGAGAGCACGAAGGACCGGTGGCGGGAGTCGCGCGAGCAGCGCCTCGAGCAGCAGACCTCGCGGGTGCGCCGCTGGACCTCGGAGCGCATCGATCGGCTGGAGGACCGGCTGCCGCCCACCGTGGTCGACGTCGTCGAGCGGTTGCGCGACCGCGACGTGCTCCTGATGGCGGGTGGGCTCGCGTTCTACTCGCTGGTGTCGGTGGTGCCGAGCCTGTTGCTCGTGGCGTGGATCGTCGGCTCGCTCATCGGCGAGGAGCGGGTGGAGTCGTTGGCCGCGCAACTCGGGCGGTGGGCTCCCGGCGACGTGGAGATCGACGACTTCGTCCAGTCGCTCCTCGCCGTCGGGACCGGCGTGGGCGTCATCGCGCTGCTGACGGCGCTGTGGCCGGCCACCGCGTTCGGCGGCGGCCTCGTGCGGGCCCTCGACTCGCTCTCCGTCGACCGCGACCCGAGCATGCACGGCCTGCGTGGCAGGGCGCGGGCGCTCCTCGTCCTGGCCGTGTTGCCGGTGCTGGTCCTGGGTGCGCTCGGCGCCGCCTACGTCGGCACCGGTCTGTTCGACGAGGGCTTCGGCATCGTGCTCGGCTGGGTCGTCGCCTTCACGGCGGCGACCGTCGTCGGATGGCTCGCGCTGATACTGCTCTACTGGTGGTTCGGCCCCGCCGAGCTCTCCTTCCGGGCGCTCGCCCTCGGCGCGGCTGCTGGTGCGGCCGGCATCGCCGGCATGTCCCTCGGTTACCTCGTCTACCTCGCGCAGGGCACCGACTGGGAGGAGCGGGTGGCCGGGACCGGGCTCGCCGCCGTGGTCCTCCTGTGCCTCTGGCTGTACCTCGCCAACCTCGTGCTCCTCGCCGGCTACTGCGTGGCCCTCGCCTGCGACGACGACGAGCACCGCCCGTCGGGCGCGGACGAGGAGCGCGCCGCGGCCTGAGCCGCTTCACCCGCGCGGCTCGTCGGCGGCGTCCAGGTCGACGAGCAGCGCAGCGTGGTCGGAGGGCCGGGCCTCGCCGCGACCGACGTGGTCGATCCACGTGGCGGCCACCCGTGCCGCCAGCCCGGCGTCCACGGCGATGGCGTCGATGCGCATGCCCAGGTTCGTGGCGTAACTCGTGCCGTGGTTCCACCACGTGAACCGGCGGGCTCGCGGCCCCCACAGCGCCACGTCCACGTCGACGAGCCCGGCATCGAGCACGCCCTGCCAGGCGGCCCGCTCCGGTGCGGTGACGTGCGTGATCCCTCGGAACGCGTCGGGGTGGAACACGTCGCTGTCGGTGGGAGCCACGTTGATGTCGCCGGCGACCACCACGTGGCCCTCGGCCACCCACCCGCGCACCCTCTCCTCGAGAGCGCCCAGGAAGTCGAGCTTGTAGCGGTAGTGCCAGTGGTCGACTTCGCGGCCGTGGGGGACGTACACCGACGCCACACGGGTCGTGGCGTGGCTGCCCAGCTCGACCGCGCACGTGAGCAGCCTCGGCTCGCGGTCCAGGTGCTCGTCGTCGAGGTCGCCCGAGCCGCGCACCTCCCGGAGCGGCAGTCGGCTCGCCACCGCCACGCCGTTGAACCCGTTCCGACCGATGTGCGCCACCTCGTAGCCGTGGCGCGCGAACACCTGCGCGGCCTCGGCGGGCAGCTCCTTCGCCCGCGTCTCCTGCAGGCAGACCACGTCGGGTGCTGCCCGGGCGAGGAACCGGTCGACCACGGGCAGGCGGGCCCGCAGCGAGTTCAGGTTCCACGTGGCCACGCGCACCTGGCCCTCGGGCGCGGGCGCGGCCGGCGACATCCCCGGGCGCGCGGCGAGCGCCGCCTCACGGCGGAGGCGCCGTCGCTCCTGCAGCTCCCGGGCCGTCACGCCGCCAGCCGTACCCAGCAGCTAGAGCCAGACCACCGCACCCGGCGCGTCGTCGCGTGGTGTCCCGTCGCCTGCTCCTGCGTCGTCGAGTGCGACGACCTCGAGCCCGGTCGCATCGTCGGCGGTGGTGCCGCACGTCGGGCACCACGCCCGCAGCTCGAGCGGGGTGCCGCACACGGCGTGGTGGCGGGCGACCCCGTGGCGGTGGCGCAGGGCCCACCCGGCGAGGCCCGGCAGTGCCGACGCGAGGTCGTGACCGGACTCGGTGAGCTCGTACACGTACCGCCGGGGCCGGTGCGAGTAGGCGGCGCCGACCACCAAGCCCTCCGCCTCCATCCGGCGGAGCCGGCTGACCAGCACGTTCGGGGCGATCCCGGCGAGGCGCTCCTGCAGCTCGCCGAAGCGCAGCGGCCCCGCCCGCAGGGCGCCCAGGGCGAGCAGCGTCCACCGGTCGCCGGCCACCTCGGCGGCGAGGCGCAGCGCGTCGTCGCTCACGCCGCCAGTCTGCCGTGCCACATCGCACCGACCATGGTGTATTGTCACTTGCAATCGACAAGTGAGCGAGGAGGAGCAGCCATGGTGGTGGAAGAGCTCGAGGCGCTCGTCGCCGACACGGCGGCGCGAGCGGGGGTCGCGGTGGTGGCGATCGGGCGCAACGGACGGGGCACCGGCTTCGTGGTCGCCCCCGACCGCGTGCTCACCAGCGCGCACAACCTGCGCGACGACACGGTGTCCGTCACCTTCGCCGACGGCCGGGCGGAGCAGGGGCGCGTGCACGGCAGCGACATCGACGGCGACCTCGTCGTGCTCGACGTGCCGACCCGCGACACGGCGCCGCTGGAGCTCGGGGAGGCCGCGCCCGACGTCGGGGCGGTCGTCGTCGCCCTCGGGCGCGGTGGGCACCGACCGCGCGCCACGGTGGGCTTCGTCAGCGCGCGCGACAGCGCGTTCCGCGGGCCGCGCGGCCGCGTCGTCCGCGGCGCCGTCGAGCACACCGCCCCCCTCGCGCGCGGCTCGTCGGGCGGGCCGGTCCTCGACCGCGCGGGGCGCGTGGTCGGGATCAACACCCACCGGATCGGCCAGGGCTTCTACCTCGCGCGCGCCACCGACACCGAGCTGCGGGCGAGGGTGGACGAGCTCGTGGCCGGGCGATCGGTGCGCCGGCGCACGCTCGGCGTGGCCGTCGCCCCGGCCGACGTGGCGACGGAGCTGCGCCGTGCCGTGGGCCTCGCCCCCCGCGAGGGCGTGCTCGTCCGGGGCGTCGAGGAGGGAGGCCCGGCGGCGCGGGCCGGGATCACCGGTGGCGACCTCCTCGTGCGCGTGGGCGACGCGCCCGTCGGCTCCGTCGACGAGCTCCAGGACGCGCTCGCCGCACTGACGAGCGATGCGGTCGAGGTCGGCCTCGTGCGCGGCAGCGAGGAGCTCGTCGTCCACGTCGCCTTCTGATCGTTTGAAGGATCCGCGACGACAGGTGTCGGCGGATCCTTCAAACGGTGGGGGTCACCCGGCCCGGGTGCGGGCTGAGCGCACCTCAGCCGTGATCGGCGCCCACCGGCGCCACGAACTGGGCCTGGTAGAGCGTCCAGTACGCGCCCTGACGAGCGAGGAGGTCGGCGTGCGACCCCTGCTCCACGATCCGTCCGCCGTCCATCACGAGGATGGTGTCGGCGTCGCGGATCGTGGACAGGCGGTGCGCGATCACGAAGCTCGTCCGCCGAGCGCGCAGGGCAGCCATCGCCCGCTGGATCTGCACCTCCGTGCGGGTGTCCACGGAGCTCGTGGCCTCGTCGAGGATGAGGATCGACGGATCGGCCAGGAACGCCCTGGCGATGGTGATCAGCTGCTTCTGGCCCGTGCTCACGTTGCCGCCCTCGTCGTCGAGCACCGTCTGGTACCCGAGAGGCAGCGTCGCCACGAAGTGGTGCACGTCGGCGGCGCGGGCGGCCGCCATCACCTCCTCGTCGGTGGCGCCGGGGCGGCCGTAGCGGATGTTCTCCGCGATCGTGCCCCCGAACAGCCAGGTGTCCTGCAGCACCATCCCGAACATCGACCGGAGCTCGCCGCGCGGCATCGACGCGATGTCGACGCCGTCGAGGGTGATCCGCCCGCCGTCGAGGTCGTAGAAGCGCATGAGCAGGTTGACGAGGGTGGTCTTGCCGGCGCCGGTGGGGCCGACGACGGCCACGGTGGTCCCGGGCTCGGCCACGAGGGACAGGTCCTCGATCAGCGGCCGGTCGGCTGTGTACCGGAACGACACGTGCTCGAACGCCACGCGGCCGCGGCGACCCTCGCCGGCCGCACGCGGCGCCGTGGCGGGCGGGTCCGCCGACTCCTCCGGCGCGTCGAGCAGCTGGAACACGCGCTCCGCCGAGGCGATGCCCGACTGGAAGACGTTGACCATCGAGGCGAGGTGGGTGATCGGCTGCGTGAACTGCCGCTGGTACTGGATGAACGCCTGCACGTCGCCCAGGCCGATGGCGCCCGAGGCCACGCGCAGCCCGCCCACCACGGCGATCAGCACGTAGCCCACGTTGCCGAGGAACATCATCACCGGCTGGATGGCCCCCGCGGCGAACTGCGCCCCGAAGCCGGCGCGGTACAGCTGCTCGTTGGTGCCGGCGAACCGCTCGCGGGCATCGCCCTGACGACCGTAGGCGCGGACGATGGCGTGGCCCGTGAACACCTCCTCCGCCTGCGCGTTCAGGGAGCCCGTGTGCCCCCACTGCGCCACGAACCGTGGCTTCGAACGGGAGGCGATCCGACCCATCGCGAGCAGTGACAGCGGCACCGGCACCAGCGCGACGAGCGCGAGGACCGGCGAGATGACGAACATCATCGCCACCACACCGGCGATGGTCAGCACGGAGGTGAGCAGCTGGCTGAGCGTCTGCTGCAGGCTCTGCGCCACGTTGTCGATGTCGTTGGTCACGCGGCTCAGCAGGTCGCCGCGCGGCTGTGCGTCGACCCAGGCGAGCGGCAAGCGGTGCAGCTTCGCCTCGGCGTCGTCGCGCAGCCGGCGCATCGTCCGCTGCACCACGCCCGTGAGGAGGTACGCCTGCAGGTAGGACAGCACGAAGGAGGCCACGTAGAGGCCCACGGCGGCGAGCAGCGTGCGGCGCACGCGCCCGACGTCCACGCCCGTCGCACCGTCGCGGCCGGTGATGCCGTCGAACACGATGTTCGTGGCGTGGCCGAGGATCCGTGGGCCGAGGACGACCATGACCACGCTCGCCAGGGCGAGGGCGAGCACGAGCAGGAGCCGGCGCGCCCCGCCGTCGGGGCGGAGCCGCTCGAGCAGGCGCCGGACCGTGGCCGCGAAGTCCTCCGAACGCTCCATCGGCACGCCGACGGAGTGGAAGCGGCCCCCGCCACCCGGCCGCGCCTCCACGCCCGTGGGCTTCGCCTCCGCGGTCACGCCGCCTCCTCCACGCGCAGCTGCGAGGCGACGATCTCGGCGTAGGTGGGGCACGACGCGACCAGCTCGTCGTGTGGCCCCAGGCCGACGATGCGGCCGTGCTCGAGGACCACGATCTGGTCGGCGGCGCGCACCGTGGCCACGCGCTGACCCACGAGGAGCACGGTCGCGTCGGCGACCTCGGGGGCGAGCGCGGCGCGCAGGCGGGCGTCGGTGGCCACGTCGAGCGCGGAGAAGGAGTCGTCGAACAGGTACACGTCGGGCCGGCGGACGAGCGCTCGGGCGATGGCGAGCCGCTGGCGCTGGCCACCCGACACGTTGCTGCCGCCCTGCGCGATCGCCGCGTCGAGGCCGCCCGGCAGCTCGCGGACGAACCCTGCCGCCTGGGCCACCTCGAGCGCGTGCCACAGCTCCTCGTCGGTGGCGTCGGGCTTGCCGTAGCGCAGGTTGCTCGCCACCGTTCCCGAGAACAGGTACGCCCGCTGGGGCACGAGGCCGATGCGCGAGCCGAGCACCTCGGGGTCGAGGTCGCGCACGTCGACTCCGCCGACGAGGACGGCGCCGCGGGTCACGTCGTAGAGGCGGGGGACGAGCCCCAGCAAGGTCGTCTTGCCGGCGCCGGTGCTGCCGATGATCGCCGTCGTGCGGCCGGGGAGGCACTGCAGGTCGATGTCCGTCAGCACCTCCGCCTCCGCGCCCGGATAGCCGAAGGAGGCGCCGACGAGCTCGACGGTGCCCGGGCGCGGGAGGTCGCGCCGCGGGTGAGCGGGCACGACCACCGAGGTGGAGGTGTCGAGCACCTCGCAGATCCGTTCGGCGCACACCGACGCTCGCGGCCACATGGAGGCGATGAACGTCGCCATCATCACCGACATGAGGATCTGCACGAGGTAGGTGATGTAGGCGATCATCGAGCCCACCTGCATGTCGCCGCTGGCCACCCGGGCCGACCCGAACCACACCACGGCCACGCTCGACACGTTGACCACCGCGATCGCGGTCGGGAACATGAACGCCATCAGCCGTCCCGCCCGCAGCGCGGTGGCCGTGACCTCGTCGTTGGCCACCCTGAACCGGGCCGCCTCCTCCCGCTCGCGCACGAACGCCCGCACCACGCGGATGCCGGCGATCTGCTCGCGCAGCACCCGGTTGAGGGCGTCGATCCGCTCCTGCATGACCTGGAACTGCGGGACCATGCGGGCGATGACGTTGCCGATGACGAGGAGCAGGAAGGGGACCGCCGCCGCGACGATCCACGACAGGCCGATGTCCTCGCGGACGGCCATGACGATGCCGCCCAGGGCGGTGATGGGGGCGGCCAGGAGCATCGTGAACGTCATCAGGGCGAGCATCTGCACCTGCTGGACGTCATTGGTGATGCGCGTGATCAACGACGGCGCGCCGAGGGCGCCCACCTCTCGTGCCGAGAAGCCGGTGACGCGCTCGAACAGGTCACGGCGCAGGTCGCGCCCGAACGCCATGGCCACCCGGGCGCCCCAGTAGACGGCGACCACGGCGAGGGTGATCTGCGCGAGCGCGGCGGCGAGCATGACGAGGCCCGTGGACCACACGTACGCGCTGTCGCCGGTGAGCACACCTCGGTCGATGATCCGCGCGTTGAGCCTGGGGAGGTAGAGGCCGGCCATCGCCTGGCACGACTGGAGCAGCAGGACGAGGGCGATCGCCCTGCGGTACGGGCGGAGGTGGGAGCGGAGGAGGCGGACGAGCATCGGAGACGGACGACGCTAGCCATCGGTCACCCGGGAGGAGGTTTCCGGGGCGCCCGGTGCGGCAACCCTCTCCCACATCAACCGAGCACACGTCTCCGACAGCGTGGGACGTCGATGGAGGTGCACTGATGGACAAGGACCTGGACCAGGCCAAGGGCCGCCTCAAGCAGGCGGCCGGCGATCTCACCGGTAACGACCGGCTGCGCCGCGAGGGCAAGGCCGACGAGACCGGCGGGAAGATCAAGGAGGGCGCCAGCCGTGCCGCCGACAAGGTCGGCGACGCCGTCGACGGCATCAAGGACCGTGCTCGACGCGATCGCTAGGACGACCTCGGCGTCTCCGTGACAGCCGACGGGCCCGGCTCCCCGAGGGGGGCCGGGCCCGTCCGCGTCGATGGTCGGCGACGCCGCGGCGATGTGATCGTGGGAACGTCAGGCGGCAGCGACCAGGGTGGCGTCGGCAGCGCAGGCCTCGCACGGCGAAGCGTCCTCGCAGCACCACGCCGGGGGGTCGACGAGCGCGAGGTCCCACGCGGCCAGGAGCGAGCGGCGCGCGGGGCGTCGCCCGCGCAGGAGTCGCAGCAACATGCCCGCCGGGTTCCCCGTCCATCCCGCGCGCAAACCTCACCCGATCCGGTGCCCCACCGCACCCCGGGTGTGCGCCCGCTCGTGCGCTCGTGACCTCCTCGGGTGAACGGTGTTGGCTCCGTGCTGCAGCTGGGCACTGCCCTGTCGTGGAGTGCATGATCGTCCGCCGCTACGTCCGGGCCGCGTTCGACGCCGCGGCGGCCGCGCCGGGACGGATGCGCGCGCTCGTCCGTGACGCCCTCGACGACGCGTGCGGCGAGCGGTGCTACGACGTCGAGCTGGCCGTGAGCGAGATGGTGGCCAACGTGGTGGAGCACACGGGCGTCGGTGGCACGCTGGCCGTGACCGTGCAGGCCGACGGCGCCGTGCTCGTGGAGGTCGCCGACGTCCAGGGCTCGTGGGGCCCGCCGCCGGCGAAGGGCCACCTCGGCGGTCGGGGGCTCGGCATCGTCGACAGCGTGGCCGACGCGTGGGACGTCAGCTGGTCCCCGCACGGGAAGACCGTGTGGGCGGCGTTCAACGGCTTCCCGACCACGGCACCCGTGCCCGTCGGCTGACCCCGACGGGGGGCCGCCGCGACGGCGCGCCCTAACGTGCGGGCCATGGCCCTCGTGTCGTTCTCCGAGCACCTCCGGCACCTGGCAGCGGTGTGGCCGGACCGCCCGGCGGTGGTCTGCGGGCCCGAGCGAGCGACCTATGCCGAGCTGGTGGAGCGCATCGACCACCTCGCCGCGCACCTCCAGGACCTCGGCGTCCGGCCTGGGCGGATGGTGACCATCGCGCTCCCCAACTCGGTCGACTGGTTCGTGGCCGTCGGTGCGGCGTGGCGGCTCGGGGCGACGCCGCAGCCGGTCTCCGCCCGGCTGCCCGCCCGGGAGATCGAGGCGATCGTCGAGCTGGCCGACCCCGCGGCCGTGATCGGCTTCGAGGGAGCGGCCGCAGCCGAGGAGCGCCGCGACGGTCCCGTGCACCTCCCGACGGCACGACCGCCCGGCCCGCGCCGGCCCTGCACGCTGCCGTTCGTCGTGTCGGAGTCGTGGAAGGCGCCCACGTCCGGCGGCTCGACCGGGCGCCCCAAGCTGATCGTCTCCGGCAGCCCGGCGGCGCTCGACCCTGCGGTGACCTCCACGATCACCTTCGGCGCGGAGGGGCCGATGGTGATGCCGGGCCCGCTGTACCACAATGGCCCGCTCGTGTGGGCCGTCGAGGCGCTGCTGCACGGCAACGGCGTGGTGGTCCTGCCTCGGTTCGACCCGGAAGCCACCCTGGCCGCCGTGGAGGAGCACCGCGCGTCGGTGCTGTACGTCGTGCCCACCATGATGCGCCGGATCTGGCGCCTCCCCGACGACGTCCGCCTCGGCTACGACCTCTCGAGCCTGCGCACGGTGTGGCACCTCGCCGAGCCGTGCCCCGCCTGGCTGAAGCAGGCCTGGATCGACTGGCTCGGGCCCGAGCGCATCGTGGAGCTGTACGGGGGCACCGAAGCACAGACCCACACCGTGATCACCGGCGAGGAGTGGCTCGCCCACCGAGGCTCCGTCGGCAAGCCGCAGGCGGGCACGGTCCGCATCCTCGACGCCGACGGCGAGGAGCTGCCGCCCGGGGTGATGGGGGAGGTGTGGCTGCGCAACCCCCGTGACACGCCGAGCTACCGCTACGTCGGCGCCACGGCTCGCACCCGCGACGGCGGCTGGGAGTCGCTGGGCGACATGGGGATGCTCGACGAGGACGGCTACCTCCACCTCGGCGACCGCTCGGCCGACATGATCCTGGTCGGGGGCGCCAACGTGTACCCCGCCGAGGTGGAGTTCGCCATCCAGGAGCACCCGGGAGTCCGCTCCGTGGCGGTGATCGGCCTGCCGAGCGACGACACCGGCAACGTCGTCCACGCGATCGTCGAGGCCGATCCTGCCGAGGTGCCGGAGGCCGAGCTGCGGTCCTTCCTCGCCGAGCGGCTGGTGGCGTACAAGCTGCCGCGCACGATCGAGTACGTGGACGCCGCGCTGCGCGACGACGCCGGCAAGGTCCGCCGCAGCGCGCTCCGCGCCGCGCGTCTGCCGGGCTGAGCCGGGGCGACGGGCCGGACGCGCGACCGCTGGGGCTCAGCGGCCGCGCAGGCGCAGGAAGCGTTGCACCTGCGGGTCGTGGTGCCCCGGCAGCCAGAGGGCGCGGAACTCGCGCGACAGGTCCAGACCGGCGACCGGCACGGCGACGAGGGTCCCCGCCGCCAGCTCCGGCGCCACGGCCAGCTCGCTCAGCACCGTCGGTGCGACACCGGCGACCGCCGCCGCCTTCAGGCCCTGCGTCGACGCCATCACCGCCGCCGGCTCGACGATCGGGGTGCCCGCCGCGCCGAGGGCGCGGTGCAGCGCCCGCTCGAACGCGTCGCGGGTGCCCGAGCCCAGCTCGCGCTGCAGCAGCGGCGTGGCGGCCAGCTCTTCGGGCTCGACGGGGCGGCGCCGGCGCGCCCACCGGTGCGTCGACGCCACCACGACGACCAGCTCGTCACCGCCCACCACCAGGCTGCGGACACCGACGAACCGGCGCGGTGTCTCCACGAAGCCCACGCGCGCGTCGCCCTCGGCGACGGCGCGAGCGACGGCCACGGAGTTGCCCACGGCGAGCTCCACCGGCGCGCCACCCGCACGGGCGTGGGCGTGCAGCCAACCCGGCAGCACGTACTCCGCCACCGTCAGGCTGGCCATCACCCGCAGCGGGTGGGCGTGGGCGGTCTCGCGCAGGGCCCCGACGCCCGTGGCGAGGCGGGCCACCGACTCCAGCACCTCGCGCGCCCACCCGGCCACCGCCTCACCCTCCGGTGTCGGTGCCGACCCTCCGGGCCCGCGCCGCAGCAGCGCCACACCGAGGCGTCGCTCGAGGCCGTGCAACCGCTCGGTCGCCGACGGCTGCGAGACGTGGTGCTCCCGCGCCGCCGCCGAGATGCTGCCGAGGCGGACGGTGTCGACGAACAGCTCGAGCCCCACCAGCTCCTCGAGGCGCATGGTCATCGGTTCAGCCTATGGCATGTCGGCAGGACTGCCGTAGCCGCACGGCGGTCCTCGGCGCACGCTGCCGGAGTGCGTCTCGCCCCCGGCCTCGCGCTCGCCGGCGCGGGCGGCCTCGTCGGCGTCGGCGTGCATCACGCGGCGCCGTCGGTGTCGGCGCACGTCGTGGCCGTGCTGATCGGGGTGGTGGCAGGCAACGCCCTGCCGGCCACGGGAGTCCTCGCGGCGCGCCTGCGCCCCGGGCTGCGTGCTGCCGCCCGTACGGTGCTGCGCCTGGGCGTGGTCGCGCTGGGCTTCCGGCTGTCGCTCGGCCAGGTGCTCGACCTCGGCCCACGCGCGCTCGTCGCCGTCGTCGCCGTGGTGGTGGTCACCTTCGTCGGCACGCAGCACCTCGGCCGCCGGCTGGGTGTGGGTCGCGGCCTGTCGTTCCTGGTCGCCACGGGCTACTCGATCTGCGGTGCGTCTGCGGTCGCCGCTGCGGAGCCGTTCGCCGACGCGAAGGAGGAGGAGGTGGCCTACGCGCTCGGCCTGGTGACGGTGTGCGGGTCGCTCGCGATCCTCGTCCTGCCCCCGCTCGGGCAGGTGCTCGGGCTCGGCCCCCACGACTTCGGCGCGTGGATCGGCGCGTCGGTGCACGACGTCGGGCAGGTGGTGGCGGCCGCGTCCACCGCGGACGCCGAGGCCGTCGAGGCCGCCGTCGTGGTGAAGCTCACCAGGGTGGCGTTGCTCGCCCCGCTGCTCGCGCTGGTGGCGCTGCGTCACCGCCGGCACGCCGGCCCGCCAGCTGCGACGTCCGCCCGGCGGCCACCGCTGCTCCCCTGGTTCGTCGCCGCCTTCATCGGGGCGAGCGCGCTCCGCAGCGCGGGGGCCGTGCCGGAGGGGTGGCTGGGCGGCATCCGCGAGCTGGAGACGCTGCTGCTCGCGGCCGGCCTCGTCGGCCTCGGCAGCGGGGTCCTGCTCGCCAGGTTGCGAGGGATCGGCCCGCGGCCGCTGCTGCTCGGGCTCGTCGCCTGGGTGCTCGTCGCGGGGGTGGCGCTCGGCGCCGTGGGGCTGACCTCCGGCTGACGTGTCAGCGCCGGGCGAACACGCCCGTCGCCCGCCCCTCGGTGAGGTCGACCGTGCGCTGCTCGACCAGGAACAGCACCGTGGTGCTGTCGGCGTCGGACTGCAGCGCGCTGGAGCCGTCGGCGGACACCGCCGTCAGGGGCCGCGCGCTCACCTGGTTGACGCCGCGACCCACCACCACGTCGGCGGCGCTGCGCCGGTCGATGGCGGCGGTGCAGCCGTCGGCGGAGACGCCGCGCACCACGGCGCTGGTGACCGAGGTGATCGCCGCGCCGGTGACCGCATCGAGGTAGGTGATCGCCCCTCCCTGCGACGGCGCGACGAGCACGCACTGGACGGTCTCGTCCACCGGGAGCAGGGGCTGTACCGGTTCGGGGACGGCGAGCGACTGGACGAGCGAGCCGCGCTCGTCGAGGAACGCCACGAACCGGTCGCCGAACAGCACCATGCGGGTGTGGTCGGCCAGGGCCGCGCCGGCCCGCACGAGCTGGTAGGTCCCGTCGGTCGGCGCGCCCGGCGCCACGGGGAGCTGCCCGTCCAGCTCGGTCGCGACGGTCACCCGTTCGTCCTCGAAGTCGACGGTGGAGACGGTGCCGTCGGCGGCCACGGTGAGCGCCGACCGCTCGCCGACGAGCATGGCCGCCACCGGCTCCGCGGTCTCCACCGTGCCCAGCCGCGCACCGCTCACGTCGTAGAGGTCGAGCAGCACCGAGTCGCCACGATCGGTGGAGGTGAGGACCCGGTCGAAGGCGAGGTCGACGAGCGAGCCGGGCACGCTCACCGCGTCTGCTGCCGCTGGTCCTCCGTCTTCACCACCTTCGTCGTCGCCGTCGCCCTGGCCACCGTCGAGGCGCACGACCACCGTGGAGAAGCTGCGCAGCTCGGTGTACGCGAGCCGGCGGCGATCGGGGGCGAGGCGGACGGTGTCGACGTCGGCGAGCGCACCCTCCCGACCGGCGGCCTCGAGCAGGTCGACCACCTCGCCACGGACGGGATCGACGAGCTGCAGGACGTCGCCTCGCGGGGTGGAGGAGAGGAGCATCGGCGCCCTCCCGAGCTGGCGGACGTCCTCGCCCTCGACCTCGACCACGGTGAGGGTCCCGGCGCCGAGGTCGACGAGGCCGATCCCGTCTGCCACGGGATCACCCTCGAGGCCCACCACCACCACGCCCACCGCGCCCACGTCGTCGAGCCCACGCAGCTCGGTGTCGACCTCCGTGAGGAGCCCGCCGTCGGCGTCGAAGACGGTGATCGCCCCGCTCAGCGGGTCCTGCAGCACCACCACGTCCCAGCCCCCGTCGGCGTCGTCGGCGCCCGAGGCGTCGTCGCCGCCACGGCCCACGACCCACACCACCACGGCGGCCACGAGCCCCACCAGGACCGCTGCCACCCCGACGCGGCGGGCGGTGTAGTTGGGGCGGCGCCGGTGGTCGGCGGTGGCCGCGTCGTCGGGTGACGGCGGCGGCCACTCGGTGTCCATGGCGCAGACGTTAGGCGGGGTGGCCGTCGGCGAGCGTCGCTCACGGCCCGCGGACTACCCTGCACCCGCGGACGGCTCGTACGGCCGGTCCGTCCGCGGGGCTCGGAGGGGGTGTCGTGACTCGACCCGTACATGTGGCGGTGCTCGGCGGTGGGTCGTGGGGCACGACGGTGGCCTCGCTCGCCGCGGCGCACGCCGAGGTGGTGCTGTGGACCCGCGACCCCCAGACCGCAGCAGGCGTCAACGAGCGCCGCCGGAACCTGCGCTACCTGCCCGACCACGACCTGCACCCCGCCCTGCGGGCCACGGCCTTCCTCGAGGACGCGGTGGCCGACGCCGACGTGATCGTGATGGGCGTCCCGTCGCACGCCGTGCGCGAGACCCTGAAGCAGGCAGCGCCGTTCGTGCGCCACTGGGTGCCGATCGTCAGCCTCACCAAGGGACTCGAGCAGGGCACGCACCTGCGGATGACGCAGGTCATCGCGCAGGAGCTGCCGGGACATCCCGCAGGTGTGCTCGCCGGGCCGAACCTCGCGCGGGAGGTGCTGTCCGGGTTCGCCGCGGCGGCGGTGATCGCCATGGCCGACGCCCACGTGGCCACCTCGCTGCAGCGGGTCTTCACCAGCCGCCGGTTCCGCGTCTACACCAACCACGACGTCGTCGGCTGCGAGCTCGGCGGCGCGCTGAAGAACGTCGTCGCCATCGCCGCCGGCATGGCGGAGGGCTTGGGCGTGGGCGACAACACGAAGGCGATGGTCGTCACGCGCGGGCTCGCCGAGATGACCCGCCTCGGCGTGGCCATGGGCGGCGACCCGCGCACCTTCGCCGGCCTGACGGGTCTCGGTGACCTGATGGCCACCTGCAGCAGCCCGCTCAGCCGCAACCGCACGGTGGGAGTGGAGCTGGCGAAGGGCCGCACGGTCGACGAGATCGTCGCCGGCATGCGGATGGTCGCCGAGGGCATCAAGACCAGCAGCGTGGTCGTGGAGCTCGGCGAGACCTACGGGGTGGAGGTGCCGATCGCCTGCGAGGTGGCGGCCGTCGTCAGGGGCGAGCGCACGCCGATGGAGTCGTACGCCGGGTTGGGGCGGATCGCGCCGACGTCGGAGCTCGACGGCAGCGCCTGACGGGTCACCCGCTTCACGCGGTACATGTCTTCGTCGGCGGCTCGCACCAGGCCGGCTGCGGTCTCCGGCGGCGTGCCCGGGCTCCAGCGGACCATGCCGATGGAGGCGGTCACGGTGACGGGGCCGGCAGGCGTGTCCCGCTTCAGCCGCACGCGCGCGGCCAGCCGTCGGGCCACCACGTGGAGGTCGTGCTCGTCCTCGCTCGCTACCACGACCACGAACTCGTCGCCGGCCAGTCGGGCGACGACGTCGGGATCGCGCACGGATTCGCGCAGCACCTGCGCCACCTCGCGGAGCAGGTCGTCGCCGGCGAGGTGGCCGAGGCGGTCGTTGACCACCTTGAAACGGTCGAGGTCGAGGAACAGCAGGCCGCCGCCGCTGCCGCGCTGCAGCGCGTCGGCGAGGTAGAGGTCGAACAGCTGTCGGTTCGGCAGGCCCGTGAGCGCGTCGTGTGTGGCCTCGAAGTGCAGCCGCCGGTGGGCCCGCTCCAGCTCGGCCAGGCGTCGTTCCGTGCGGTGCGCCATCCACCCCGCGCAGACGACCGCGATCCCACTCATCACGAGCACGGTCAGCCAGGGCGCCACCACCAGGCCCGGTCCTACCCCTCGGCCACCCGTGCCACACTGGCCCAGATGGGCGAACGTGCACTTCCGGGCTGGTACGAGGACGCGAAGTTCGGGATCTTCGTGCACTGGGGCCCGTACGCCGTGCCGTGCTTCGCGCCGGTGGACCACGACATGGGCGACCTGCTCGGTGCTGCGGACTGGGCGCAGGCGTTCCGCGGCAGCCCGTACACCGAGTGGTACCTCAACTCGTGGTCGCTCGAGGGCAGCGACACGGCGCGCCACCACGCGGACACGTACGGCCCCGACGTCACCTACGCCGACTTCGTCGCCGAGTTCCGCGAACGCTCCAGCGGGGTCGATGCGGGCCGCTGGGCCGAGCTGTTCGCCGACGCGGGCGCCCGCTACGTCGTCCCGGTGACCAAGCACCACGACGGGTATCTGATGTGGCCCGGCGCGCTGCCCAACCCGCATCGACCCGGCTGGGGCGCCGACCGCGACCACGTGGGTGAGCTCGCCGACGCGTGCCGCGCGGCCGGCCTGCGGTTCGGCACGTACTACAGCGGCGGCCTCGACTGGACCTTCAGCCCGCCACCGATCGACAGCTTCGCCGCCTTGATCGCCAACATCCCCCGCGGTGACGACTACGCGGCCTACGCCACCGCGCACGTGCACGAGCTGATTGACAGGTACCGACCCGACGTCCTGTGGAACGACATCGCGTGGCCGCGCGCCGGCGACCCGGCCGAGCTGATCAGCCACTACTACGCGCGGGTGCCGGACGGCGTGGTCAACGACCGCTTCGACATGGTCGCCGTGGCAGCGGGGCGCCTGCACGCCGACTTCGTCACGCCCGAGTACTCCACCCGGGCGCCGGCCCCCGGTGCGGGCCCGGCCAAGTGGGAGGTGTGCCGGGGCATCGGCCGCTCGTTCGGCTACAACCGGATGGAGACCGACTCCACGCTCTCCTCCGCCGACGAGTTGATCTGGATGCTGGTCGACGTGGTGGCGCGCGGCGGGAACCTGCTGCTCAACGTGGGGCCCAGCGCCGACGGGCAGATCCCGCTCGCGCAGGCGCTGCGGCTCACCGCCATGGGGTGGTGGCTGCGCGTGCACGGCGACGCGGTCCACGGCACACGGCCCGCAGCGCAGCCGTGCAGCGCCACCGCGGACGGTCGCGAGGTGAGGGCGACCACCCGTGGCGCCGCCACCTACCTCGCCGTCCGCGGGGCCCCCTCGGGGGTGCTGCGCCTGCCCGGGCGCGCCGTGGGCCAGGGCGCCGAGGTGCGGATGCTCGGCAACGACCGGGTGCTCCCCCACACCTGCCGCGGCGACGAGCTGGTGGTGCAGCTCCCCGATCACCTGCCGCCGTCGCCGGCGACCGTGCTCGCGGTGTCCTCGTAGCGCGCGAGGCGCGCCGCCAGCTCGTCGCGGTACGCGGCGGCCCGCCGCAGCTTCAGGTCCTCGAACCCGCGGACCCGGTCCGGCAGCGATGCGATGGCGACCGCCTCGGCCGCCAGCTCCGGTCGGTGATGGGCCGCCAGGCGGTCGACGGCGTCGACGTACTCCTCGACGAGGCGGCGCTCGACGCGGCGGACCTCGGCCCGTCCGAAGGGGTCGAGCGCGCTCCCGCGCACCCTGCGCGCGGCGCGCAGCGCGGCGAGCATCGGCGTGGCCCATCTGCCGAGGCGCAGCTTCCGGTGGAGCCCGACGGCGCGGAGCGCCGGCGGGTGGAGGTTCCACTGCAGCGTGGCGCCGGGACCACCCACCTGCTCGGCCGCCGCCCGGGACGACGGCAGCAGCAGCAGGCGGGCCACCTCGTACTCGTCCTTGTACGCCATCAACTTGTGGAGGTGCACCGCCACGGCCCGCGTGAGCGCGTCGTCGCCGAGGCCGGCCACCTTCGCGACCACAGCCTCGAACCGCCGGCGGTAGCGGGCGGAGTGGTAGTCCTCCAGGTCGGCCGCCAGCCGCTCGCGAAGCTCGTCGAGGCCTTCGGGCAGCGGCGCCGGCTGGTCCGCGGTGGCCCCGTCGGCGTCGAGGCGGCCCAGCCGGAAGGCGGCCAGGTTCCGCTCCACCGCGATCCCGTTGAGCGAGATGGCCTCCTCCACCGCTGCCGGACGCACCGGGACGACCCCGCGCTGCACGGCCACGCCCAGCAGGTACACGTTCGCCGTGGCGGCGTCGCCCAGCGCGGCGGTGGTGGCGGCCACCGCGTCGACCGTGGCGAACGAGCGGCTCGAGGCGGCGAGGCGCTCGGTCGCCTCGCGCCGCGGGAACGGGGTGTCGGGGTGGAGGACCATCGACCCCGTCGCCGTCGCGGACAGCGAAGCGATGACATCGGTGCGGCCCGGTGCCGCACCCGCGATGTGCGTGTCGCTCGCGCCCACCAGGAGGTCGAACGCGAGGAGCGCGTCGACCGACCCGGAGGTGGCCCGGTTGGACGGGCGCGGGTCGCCGCGGCTGATCCGCACGTCGCTGACCACGGGCCCCGCCTTCTGCGAGAGGCCCGTCTGGTCGAGCCCGCGGACCTGGTAGCCGTCGAGCATCGCTGCGGTGCCGAGGATCTGGCTGACCGTCACCACGCCGGTGCCGCCGATGCCGCTCAGCCGGATCGTGCGCTCGGGGCGCTCGTGTGCCGGCGCCCGGGGCTCGTCGAGCGCGGCCGCCTCATGGGCGATCTCGGCGAGGTCGCGCCGGCTGCGCCGCTGCGCGCCGTCGCCGGCCCTGCGGCCCCGGCCCCGCCGGGCGGCGCGCCGCTGCGCCGGTGCCGGGGTGACCGTGATGAACGACGGGCAATCGCCGCGCAGGCAGCTCGCGTCGAGGTTGCAGCTGGCCTGGTCGATGGCGGTCTTGCGCCCCCACGGCGTCTCGACCGGCTGCAGGCTGAGGCAGTTGCTCGCCTCGCCGCAGTCGCCGCAGCCCTCGCACACCCGCTGATCGATCACCAGGCGCCACGGTGGCGTGGATGCCTTGCCCCGCTTGCGGTCGCGACGCAGCTCGGCTGCGCACCGCTGGTCGTGGATCAGCACGGTGGTGCCCGGTATGCCGGCCAGCAGCTGCTGGGCCTCGATGATCCTGCTGCGGTCCCACACCTCGACGCCCTCGGGCAGCTCGCCGTGCCGGCGGGCCTCGCCGTTCCCCCCTCCGCCGTGCCGGTAGCGCTCGACGTCGTCGGTGGTGACGATGATCCGCTGCACGCCCTCGGCGAGGAACACCTCGGCGAGCGCGGGGACGTCGAGCTGGCCGAAGGCGTCCTGACCGCCCGTCATCGCGACGGCACCGTTGTAGAGGACCTTGTAGGTGATGTTCACGCCGCTCGCCACGGCCGCTCGCACGGCGAGCATCCCCGAGTGGAACAGCGTGCCGTCACCGATGTTCTGGAACAGGTGCTCGTCCTCGACGAAGGGTGCCATGCCGATCCACTGCGCACCCTCGTTGCCCATCGCCGTCACCCCGACGATGGTGCCGAACCGCTCGGGGCCCATCAGCATCACCATCGTGTGGCAGCCGATGCCGCCGCCCACGAGGGCCTCGTCGGGCACGCGGGTGCTGGTGTTGTGCGGGCACCCCGAGCAGAAGTACGGCGTGCGATGCACGCCCAGCGGGATGAGCTTGCGGTTCGTGACCGGCGGCGCCGGCGGGGCGAGGCGCTCCGGCGCGAGGCGCTGGAGCAACCGCGCGCGCAGGTGGGGGACGATCACGTCGGCGGTGAGCGAGCCGGTGTCGGGCATCATCGGCGTGCCGTCCGGAGCCCGCTTGCCGCACACCACCGGCCGCTCGTTCTGGGCGTAGAGCGCCTCCATCAGCAGCCACTCGAGCGTCGGGTTCTTGTCCTCGACCA
>VFQR01000549.1_pt1 | contig 48130 bp, 41 predicted proteins | sample 3512321 | NCBI WGS metagenome assembly VFQR01 (sample SAMN10412374, study PRJNA504923) | tailings metagenome | isolation source: Relicate 3 Philex TSF1 revegetated site | place: Philippines: Tuba, Benguet | collected 2017-08-29 | reverse complement strand
ATTCGCGATGCTGTTGCGGCCTATTGCCTTCCGAATCCGATGAGGTCCGACCAACTCGTTGGACTCGGTGAGAAGCCAAGTCGACAGTTGCTGGTCGTCGATGCCGATGATCAGGAAGCGATCACGTTGCAGCGACAGCACGTGCTCAGCAATAGCCCGACCGGCAAGCCGCCGTTCAGATATGAGCCTGCCGTCCGGTCCAACGCGGCCTACCCAGTGAGAGGCCAGCACCACGGCGCCACCATCCCGCGGCAAGACGATTCCTGAGGGCAACATGCAGGTGTAGTGGCGCTGCCAAACTCTCATGCGGTCAGCACGTAGCCGCGTGAGATACAGTTGCTCGCAGTGCTCATTGGAGCCAGAGCGAGACGCGCCTACACCCCAGATATCGCCCTGTGGGGCGACTACGAAGCGCATTACTGCGCGCGCCTCCACATCATCCTGCCGCGATCCTGCCGAACCAACGGTCAGCAAACGCCGGATGAGCGATGGGCGCTGCAGGGCCAACGGGCTCGACATGGCGCCCTCGGGCCCGCGACTCTGCGCCTGGGTAAGGAGCAGCGGGATACGGCGGCCCGTTGTCGTCAAACTCCAGCCGGAAATGGCTATTGAGCCGTCCGAGAGTGCCGAAAGTCCGTAGATACCGAACACGTCCGCTGGCACAACATCGCGCGGCGGGACACGCGGCGCCGGCCATAACCATAGCAACTCAAGGCGCGCCTCGGTCGGCGTCTGTGCTTGGGCGCTCGGCGTGCTGGCGACCAGCAGTACCGCCAAACCCCAGGCGGCAAGCAATTTCGCCGCTGCGCCCCGCCCCTTCACGCCAACCCCGCCATCTCCCGCCACTCCGCCTCGGTCAGCGTCGTCACGCCGAGTTCCGTCGCCTTCTTCGCCTTGCTCCCCGCATCCGCGCCGACCACGACGAAGTCTGTTTTCTTGGACACGCTCTTCGACACCTTCGCGCCGAGCCGCTCGGCCTGCGCTTCCGCCTCGTCGCGGCTCATCGTTTCCAGCGTGCCGGTGAACACCACGGTCTTGCCGCTGAACACGCTGTCGCTGGCGGCAAGTTCCGCATCCTCCGGCGTCACTTCCTGCGCGAGATCGTCCAGCGCCGCGCGATTGTGCTCCTCCGCGAAGAACTCCGCGAGCTCGGTTGCGATCGCGGGGCCGATGCCCTGGATCGAGCCCAGCTCCTCCCGCGCCTCGGAGCCGATCACGGTCGCCGCCAGCATCTTTTGCCGCCACTCCTCGAACGAGTGATAGTGCCGCGCCAGCAGCTTGGCGTTCTGCTCGCCGATGCGGCGGATGCCCAAGGCGAAGATGAAGCGTTCCAGCGGCACGCGGCGTCGCGCCTCGATGCCGGCGAGCAAATTGCCGATTTTTCGCTCACCCCAGCCGGGCCAGCCGCGCAGCACATCCACATGGCGCTTCAGCCGGAAAATCTCGGCCGGACTCCTGACCAACCCGGCATCGAACAGCGCCTGGATGTTCTCGACGCCCATCCCCTCGATATCCATCGCGTTGCGGCGGCAGAAATGGATCAGCCGCTCCACCGTCTGCGCGGGGCAGGTAAGGCCGCCGGTGCAGCGGCGCACCACCTCGCCCTCGGGGCGCACGCCATGGCTGCCGCAGGCCGGGCAGATGGTGGGGAACACGAAGGGCTTCGCATCGGCCGGCCGCTTCTCCTTCACCACGCCGATGATCTGCGGGATCACGTCGCCGGCGCGTTGCAGGATCACCGTGTCGCCGATCCGGACATCCTTCCGGATGATCTCGTCCTCGTTGTGCAGCGAGGCATGCGTCACCATCACGCCGCCGACGCCGACCGGCTGCATCACCGCGCGCGGTGTCAGCGCGCCGGTGCGCCCGACCTGGATCTCGATGTCGAGCAGCACTGTCTGCGCCTGCTCCGCCGGGAATTTCCACGCCAGTGCCCAGCGCGGCGCGCGGCCGACGAAGCCGAGGCGGCGCTGCCAGTCCAGCCGGTTGAGCTTGTAGACGACGCCATCAATGTCGTAGCGCAGTCCCGCCCGTGTCTCGGTCATCTTCCGCTGGAAGCCGATCGCGGCCGCTTCGTCCGGCAGCAGCGCGGATTCCGGATTCACCCGGAATCTCCAGCGGCGCAGATGATCCAGCCACTCGGCATGGGTCTCCGCTACCGCCTCGCTGGACTCGCCCATCGCATAGGCGAAGAGCTTCAGCGGCCGCTGCGCGGTGATCTCCGGATCGAGCTGGCGAAGCGCACCCGCCGCGAAGTTCCGGGGATTGACCGGTATGGTGATGGCCGGCCCCACCTTCTCGCCGCGCGCCCGCCGCGCCTCGCGCTCCTCTGCCGCCGCCTGCTGCTGCGCGCGAAACTGCAGAAAGTCCGCCTTCTCGCAGAAGACCTCGCCGCGGATCTCGATGCGGTCAGGGAAGGGCGCCGTCAGCCTGCGCGGCAGATCCTTGAGCGTCAGCAGGTTGCGCGTGACATCCTCGCCTTCCGCCCCGTCGCCGCGCGTCGCGCCGCGGGTGAACGCGCCCTGTTCATAGGTGAGGTTGACCGAGAGCCCATCAATCTTCGGCTCGCCGACGAATTCCAGCTTCTCGTCCTCGGCCAGCCGCAGGAAGCGCCTGATCGAGCGGCAGAACTCGGCAAAATCCGTATCGGAAAACCCGTTGTCGAGGCTCAGCATCGGCACGCCGTGCCGGAGCTTCGCAAAGCCCTCGGCCGTGCCGGCGCCGACCCGGCGGCTCGGGCTGTCCTCGCGGATCAGCTCGGGAAAGCGTGCCTCGATCGCGCGGTTGCGCTGGACGAGCGCGTCGTATTCCGCGTCGCTGATCTCCGGCGCGTCCTTCGTGTGGTACAGCGCATCGTGATGCGCGATCTCAGCGGCGAGCGCGGCGAGTTCCTGCGCCGCCTCCTCCTCGGTGAGCTGGTCGGGCTTGCGGGCGCGGAGCGCGGCATCGGTCACGGGTTGCGCTCCTCGGCAAGCCGCGCGAAGGCAGCGCCGGACAGGGTGAAGGCGAACAGCGTCTCGCCGGCCGCGCCGATCCTCGTATAGAAGGCTTGCGCCTCGGCATTGCCCGGCAGCGCCGTCCACCAGAGTTGGGTTCCGCCGCGCGACCGCACCACGCGCGAGGCTGCCGCCAGCAGCGCCCGGCCGATGCCACGCCGCCGCGCCGTCGGCACGACGAAGAGGTCGCCGATATACGCACCTTGCGATGCGTCGGTGGTCTCGAAGGTGGCGTGCAGGGTGACATAGCCAAGCAGCGCGCCATCCTCGGCGACCAGGCACGTGGCGCCCGCCGCCTCGCCGAGATAGGCGGTGCGCAGCGCCGCTGCATCCGGCGATCGCGCGGGGTCGTAGCCCTCGGCTTCGTTCAGCGCTGCCACCATGGCGGCGAGCGCATCGAGATCGCGCGCTTCGAGCGGGCGGATGCGCGGGCTCATGCCAGCGCCGCAAGCCGCGCCAGCGCCGCGCCCTCGATCAGCTCGCCGCTGAACATCCCTTCGCTGCGCGCGCCGATGCTGCGGTAGAACAGCGTCGCCTCGTCATCGCCCTCATCCACGCCCCACCACAGGCAGCGCGCGCCCTGCCGCAGCGCCTCCGCGGCAAGGTTCGCCATCAGCGCGCGCGCATGGCCACGGCGCCGGAAGGCTGGTTCGACATAGAGATCGAGCAGCATCATCGCGAAGGCGGCGCGTTCGGCGTCGTAGATCAGCGCGGCCGTGGCGAAGCCGACGACGCGGCCCGTATCCTCCGCGACGCGCAGCATCGCCTTGGGCTGCGCGCAGATCAGGTCGCGCAGCACGATCTCCGGCGTCATCCGCTCCGCGGCGCCGGGCCCAAGTTCGTTGATCGCGTTGATCAGCGCGGCCACCGCCACCGCATCGGCGTCGCGCGCGGGACGGATCACAGCAGGCTTCCCGTCAGCAGGCTGTCGGCGGCCGCGCGCGCCGCCTCGGTCACCGTCTCGCCGGCCAGCATGCGCGCAATCTCCTCGCGCCGCGCCGCGGCATCGAGCGGCGTCACGCGAGTCTCCGCCCTTCCGCCCTTCACCTGCTTCGCGACGCTCAGATGCCGCGCGCCGCGCGCCGCGACCTGCGGCGAATGCGTGACGACGAGCACCTGCAACCGCTCCGCCACGCGCGCCAGCCGGTCGCCCACGGCCGCGGCCGTTGCGCCGCCGATGCCGCTGTCCACCTCGTCGAAGACCAGCGTCGGCACCGGCGATCCCCGCGCCAGCACCACCTTCAGCGCCAGCATCAGCCGCGAAAGCTCGCCGCCCGAGGCCACCTTGTCGAGCGCGCCCGGTGCCTGGCCGGGATTGGTCGAGACCAGGAAGGTCACGCGGTCCACGCCCTCCGGCCCCCAGGCGGCTTCCGGCTTGCGCGCGACCTCGACCACCAGCCGCGCGCGATCCAGCTTGAGCGGCGGCAGCTCCTTCGCAATCGCCTTCTCCAGCTTCTGGGCCGCCGCGCTGCGCGCGTCCGAAAGCGCCTCCGCCGCGCTGACGTAAGCCGCCCGCGTGGCCGCCGCGGCGCGCTCCGCCGCCTGGACGCGATCCGTGCCGGCGTCCAGCGCGGCCAGCCGCGCCTTCAGGGTCGCCAGCAGCGAGGGCAGTTCCACCACCGCCACCAGATGTTTTCGGGCCGCGGCGCGCAGCGCAAAGAGTCGTTCCTCGACGCCCTCCAGCCGGCGCGGATCGGGTCCCGAATCGTGCGAGAGGCGTTCCAGCGCCGTCTCGGCCTCGGCCAGCGCATCGATCGCGCGGCCGAGCGCCTCCAGCGCCGGCTCGGCTTCGGTGTTGGGCGCCGGCAGGCGTTCCAGCGCGCGGATCGCGCCGCGAAGTGCCGCGTTGGGGTTGGCCGCGCGTCGGTCGCGCGGGTTCAGAGCCGCGAGCGCCTCCGCGATCGCCTCGCCCCGGCGCTCGCCCTGCTGAAGCTTCTGCCGTTCGGCGGCGAGGTTGTCCTCCTCGCCCTCCTCCGGTGCCAGGTCTTCGAGCTCGGCGACGGCATGCCGAAGAAAATCCTCGTCGCGCTGCGCGGCGGCGATCTCCTCTCGCGCCTGGTCCAGCGCGCGCGCGGCCTCGCGCCAGGCGCGATGCGCCTCGGCCACAGCGGCGCGCGGCTTCTCGAGCCCGCCGGCGGCGTCCAGCAGCCCGGCATGCGCCGCGGGGTCCGCAAGCCCCACCTGCTCATGCTGCCCCTGCACCTCGACCAGCAGCGCGCCGAGCCGGCGGAGCAGCGCGAGCCCGGCCGGCTGGTCGTTCACGAAGGCGCGGGAGCGGCCATCCGCGGTGACGACACGGCGCAACACCAGCTCGTCCTCGGCGGCGAATCCCTGCTCCGCCAGCAGCGCGCGGGCGGGATGCTCGGGCTCGATCGAGAAGGCGGCGGTGACAGAGGCCTGCGACTGTCCTGCCCGCACGAGCCCGCTATCTGCGCGCAGGCCGAGCGCGAGGCCGAGGCTGTCGAGCAGGATGGACTTGCCCGCGCCGGTCTCGCCGGTGAGCACGGTGAGCCCCGGCGCGAAGGCAAGGTCCAGCCGCTCGATGAGCACCACGTCCCGGATGGCGAGCGAGGTCAGCATCGCGCGCCGCCGGACATGCGCGTCAGAACAGCCCCCCGAGCATCCGGCGGAAGAAGCCGGGCCGCTCGCCCTCGGTCGGCGTCGCGCCCTCGACGAGAAGCGAATAGCTGTCCTGGTACCAGGGGCTGCCGGGGTAGTTGTGGCCGAGGACCGAGGCGGTCTGCCGCGCCTCGTCCACCAGCCCGAGCGTCAGGTAGATCTCGGTCAGCCGGTGCAGCGCCTCGGGCACGTGGTTGGTGGTCTGATACTCCTCGACCACGCGACGGAAGCGCCCGATCGCGGCGAGGTGCAGCCGGCGATTCTGATAGAAGCGGCCGACCACCATCTCGCGCCCCGCGAGGTGGTCGCGCGCGAGGTCCATCTTCAGCCGGGCATCCCGTGCATAGGGCGTGTTGGGGAAGCGGTTCGCCACATCCTGCAACGCGGCCATCGCGGTCTCGGTCGTGCGCTGGTCGCGCTCGGTGTCGTTGATCTGCTCGTAATAGGACAGCGCCCGCAGATAGTAGGCGTAGGCGATGTCGCGATGCGCGGGATGGAGCTGGATGAAGCGGTCCAGCGCGCCGAGGGCTTCCGTGTAGCGGTTGCGCGAATACTCGGAATAGGCGGACATCAGCTTTGCGTTGGTCGCGAAGGCGGAATAGGGGTGCTCGCGCTCGATGCTGTCGAAGATCTGGCCGGCGCGCACGTAGTCGCGCGCCTCCAGCGCGGCCATCCCGGCGGCGTAGAGATCCTCGGGCGCGGTGTCGGCGGCACCGGCCGTGGGCGAGCGGCCGAGGCTATCCTGCCGACCGTCCCAGGCGGCGCAGCCGGCAAGCGGCAGCAGCAGCGCCATGGCCAGGAGGATTGCCCGCATCGGTGAGGTCGGTTCGCGCATGGCCCGCCCTATACCACGCCGTGGCGGAGCGGGAGAGCCCCGCTCAGACGACAGGCGGCGCGGCGGCGGCTGGCAGGCGGCTGGCGGCGCCGTCCGAGGCCAACTCGCCCTCGGTGAGCCGCCAGGCGCCGCGATCGGCGAAGAGCGCGCGCAGCAGGCGGTTGTTGAGCCCGTGCCCGGAGCGGTGCCCGACGAAGCGTGCGGAGAGCGCGGCGCCGGCGAGCGCCAGGTCGCCCACCACGTCCAGCAGCTTGTGGCGGACGAACTCGTCCGGCCGGCGGAGCCCGCCCTTGTTCACCACGAAGGGGCCGTCCACCAGGATGGCGTTGTCGAGGCTTCCCCCCTGGGCGAGGCCGGCGGCGCGGAGCTGCGCGATGTCCTCGGCCAGCGCGAAGGTGCGCGCATCGGCCAGGCCCGCGCGGAACGCGGCAGGCGTGACCCGCATCGAGAGGATCTGGCGGCCGATCACGGTGTTGGGAAACTCGATCGTGAGCGCCGCCTCGAAGCCGGGCTCGCGGGCGGGCAGCAGCTCGGCGAAGGCGGTCTCGTCGCCGACGCGGACCGGGCGCAGCACCTCGATCACCGGGGCGGGCATGTTCAGCGCCACCGTGCCGGCGCAATCCAGCAGGAACACGAAGGGAGCGGCGGAGCCGTCCATGATCGGCACTTCCGGCCCGTCGAGCTCGACCAGCGCGTCGGTGACGCCGGTGCCGGCCATCGCGGCCATGATGTGCTCGACGGTGCCGATGCGCGCCTGGGGCGCGCCTTCGGCAACGAGGGCGGTGCAGAGGCGCGTATCCGAGACGCGATCGAAGCGCGCGGGGATGTCAATGCCCAGATCGGTGCGGCGGAACAGGATGCCGGTGCCGGCCGCGGCAGGGCGCAGCGTGAGCGACACGCGCCGCCCGCCATGCAGCCCGACCCCGACGCAGCCGATCGCGGATTTCAGGGTCCGCCGGCCGAGCCTGTCCATGGTGAGGAAGCCGTCCATTCCCGCTCCGCTGGGGTGTTCGACACCGGCGGAGGAAGGGCCGGCGCGGGCGGCTGCGAATCGCCTCCCAGGCTCGAAATGCCATTGCTGCGGGCGCGTTGCCATTCAAGCGTTGTTTCGCGATATTTCGCTGTAAGTGACTGATTTTTCTTCGTTAGTGCAGCGCAGCACCGCCCTATTTCGGCCTTGATTTCAAGCGGCGCCCCTTCCACCCGCCTTCTTCCTCCCCCGCGAGCGGGGGAGGGCCGGGGGCGAGGGTGCCGCGCATGCGGCTGGCCAGTGCCTCGGACCCTCGCCCCCAGCACACGGGGAGGGGTGCCGCGACGTCAGTTGCTCTGGCGGCGCAGGAAGGCCGGGATGTCGAGCCCGGTCTCCTCCGGCGGCAGCGGGCGCTGGACCGGCGGCGCCATCGTGGGCTCGGAGCGGACCACCGGCGCGTGGACTACCTGCGGCGCGGGCTGCGATGCCGACACCTCGGGCATCTCCCGCCGCATCAGCCCGCTGATTCCCGTGGCGATCTTGAACAGCCGGGACCCGCCGGACCGCGCGGGGGAGGGCGGCGGTGCGACCGGGCGCTGGACCGTGGGCGTACGGAGATGCTGGTCGACGGCGAGCGTCACCGGTTCCTGGGGCGGCATCTCCACAGGCGCCGGCGCGGCGGGCTGGGCCGGTGCCACGAAGAACGCCCCGGGCTGGCGCGGCGTGGCCGGGGCGGCCGGCGCGGGAACCGGGCGCGGCGCGGCCGCCTGGGCCCGCACCGGCGCCGCCGGTGCCGCCGGCATCGTCGCCACCGCCTCGACCACCGCGCCGCCGCCGATCGCGACCAGCTTCGGCCGCTCCGCCTCGCGCGCGCTCACCGCATCAATGCCGGTGGCGACGACCGAGACGCGGATGCGCCCGTTCATCCCCTCATCCACGGAGGAGCCGAAGATGATGTTGGCATCCTCGTCCACCTCGCGGCGGATGCGGTTCGCGGCCTCGTCCACCTCGAACAGCGTCATGTCGTAGCCGCCGGTGATGTTGATCAGCACGCCGCGCGCGCCGCGCATCGAGGTGTCTTCCAGCAGCGGGTTGCTGATCGCGGCCTCGGCGGCCTTCACCGCGCGGTCATCGCCATCCGACTCGCCGGTGCCCATCATCGCCTTGCCCATCTCCGCCATCACCGTGCGGATGTCGGCGAAGTCGAGATTCACGAGGCCCGGGTTCACCATCAGGTCGGTCACGCCGCGCACGCCCATGTAGAGCACGTTGTCGGCCATCTTGAAGGCTTCCGCGAAGGTCGTGCGGTCGGTCGCCAGCCGGAACAGGTTCTGGTTCGGGATCACGATCAGCGTGTCCACGAATTGCTGCAGCTCCTCGATGCCCGAATCCGCCGCCTTGCGCCGCTTCGGTCCCTCGAAGTCGAAGGGCTTGGTGACGACGCCGACGGTCAGGATGCCGCGCTCGCGCGCCATGCGCGCGATGACCGGCGCGGCGCCCGTGCCGGTGCCGCCGCCCATGCCGGCGGTGACGAAGACCATGTGGCAGCCTTCGAGATGCCGCGCGAGCTCCTCGGTGGCTTCCTCGGCCGCCGCGCGCCCCATCTCCGGCTTCGCGCCGGCGCCGAGGCCCTGAGTCAGGTGTGGCCCGAGCTGCACGCGGCGCTCCGCCTTCGAGTTGGACAGGCTCTGCGCATCCGTGTTGGCGACGATGAACTCGACGCCGTCGAGGCCCATGCTGACCATGTTGTTCACGGCGTTGGTCCCGCCGCCGCCCACCCCGACCACGGCGATCCGCGGCGTGAAATCCGTGTGCTGGTGGGCCGGGATGGTGAGGTTGAGCGTCATCGTGTGCCTCTCCTGGAGTCGTCTGCCTTGGTGCGATGAGGGCGGCGCATCAGACGCGCACCCGAAGCCATTCGACGAGGCGGCGCAGCACGCCGCGGGGACGTTCGGGCCCGGGGGCCACGTCCACGATCGGGCGGCCCTCGCCCGCGGCCCAGGCGAGCAGGCCCGTTGCCACCGCGAAGGCCGGCCCGCCGGCCGTCTCGGGCAGGCCGCGCACGGTGCGTGGCCGTCCCAGCCTGACCTGCCGCTCCAGCACGCGCGCCGCGAGTTCGCGCGCGCCGATCAGCTGCGCGCCGCCGCCGGTGAGCACGACGCGCGAGCCCGCTTCCTTCGCGACGCCGGCCTGTTCCAGCCGGTCGCGCACGAATTCGAAGGTCTCTTCCAGGCGCGGGCGGATGATGTTGACGATCATCGCGCGCGGCACGCGGGTGATGTGGTCCTCATCCTCGCCGACCTGCGGCACCGGCAGCATCTCGCGCTCGTCATCGGTGGAGGTGAGCGCGCCGCCATGCAGCGTCTTGAGCCGCTCCGCATGGTTGATCGGCGTCGAGAGCACGCGCGCGAGGTCGTTGGTCACCTGCCAGCCGCCCACGGGGATGTGGCTGGTGTGGATCAGCTGCCCCTCGGCGAAGACGGCGATCGAGGTCGTGCCGCCGCCCATATCCACCACCGTCGCGCCAATGCGCTTCTCGTCCTCGACCAGCGTGGCGAGACCGGCGGCGAAGGGGGCGGAGACCAGCTCGTCCACCTCCAGGTCGCAGCGCGCGAGGCAGGTGCCGAGGTTGCGCAGCGCCGCCTGCGCGGCATCCACGAGATGGACGCGCGCGCCGAGTGTCTCGCACACCATGCCGCGCGGGTCCTCGACGCCGGGCGTCGCATCCACGGTGAAGGAGACCGGCGCCCCATGCACCGTCTCGCGCCCGTCCTCGTGGCCGCGACGGCGGCCTTCGGCGAGGATCGCGCGGAGATCGGCCTCCGTGACCGCGCGGCCATTGATCGGCCATTGCACATGCAGCAGCCGCGAATCCGGCTGGCCGCAGGAGAGGTTGACGATCGCGCCGGTGAGCTGCGTGTCCGACATCTCCTCGGCGGCGCCCACCGCGGCGCGGATCGCGCGCTCCGCCTCCTCCAGGTCGATGATCGAGCCGCCCTTCACGCCGCGGCCGCGCTGCCAGCCGAAGCCGAGCACGCGAGGCAGGCCATCGCCCTCGATCCGCGCGATCAGGCAGACGGTCTTGGTGGTGCCGATGTCGAGCACGCCGAAGGCGCCGCTGCGCGCGCCGCGCCGGCGCGGCGGCGCCTGGCCCTCGACCGGCACGGGCAGCCGCGTGAGCGCGTTCATCCGCTCCTCCGGGCCGGCTGTCGGGTCGGCTGCGCAGGCGCGGGCGCTGGCGGCTGGCGCAGCACGAGCCGGTCCGGCAGGCGGAGATCAATGGCCAGAAGCGGGCGGTCCAGCAGCGCGTGCTGGCCGTGCAGCTCTGCGAGCCGTCCGATCGCCGGCGCTTCCTGGCCTTCCGGCAGAAGCACATCCGCGCCGTTGTGGAGCCTGAGGTTCCAGCGCCGCTCGCCGACGCGCACCATCGCCTGCACGCGGCGCAGCACCTCGGGATGCGCGGCCAGCAGGTCGTGCAGCGCGGCACCCTCCTTCTGCGCCCCGGCGCCGACCAGCAGCGGCAGCGGGCCGAAGGCATCGAGCGTCTCGCTCGTCACGACATTCCCGGCGCGGTCGATGATCGAGAAGCGGCCATTGTGCTGCCAGATCGCGAAGGGCGTGCGCTCGGTGAGGCGCACCAGGATCGTGCCGGGCAGCCGGCGCTCCACATGCGCGTGCTCGACCCAGGCGATGGTCTCGAGCCGCGCGCGCGCCTCGGCCGGCGAGAAGGCGAGCAGCGGATCGCCGCGGCGCACGCCGAGCGCCGCCTCGAAGAGGTCGCGCGGCGTGTTGCGGCGGCCTTCGAGGATCACCTGCTGCACCTCGAGCCCCGCCGCTTCGCCCAGCCCCGCCGCGTAGTCCACCAGCGCCTGCACCCGCCCGGCGGGATCGGCGAGGTAGAGCCCCGTGCCGAGGGCGGCGACGGCGCCGAGCCCGAGAAGCCCGAGCGCCGCCGGCCGCGCCAGCCCGCGCCGGCGCCGCAGCCAGAGCCTGAGCCGCCCTGGCCGGTCCTGCTCGCGCCGCTGGCTGCCATGGGCGCGGCTCGACGCTGCGACGCTACGGGCCATTCCGCGCCTCCCGCACCATCCAGGCGCAGAGATCGGGGAAGGGGATGCCGACATGCGCCGCCTGCTCCGGCACCAGGGAGGTGCGGGTCATGCCGGGCTGGGTGTTGAGCTCCAGGATGTAGAGTTTCCCGGGCTCGCCATCGGTGTCGTCGTAGCGGAAATCGGCCCGCGTCACGCCGCGGCAGCCGAGCGCCTGGTGCGCGCGCAGCGCCACCTGCATCGCCTGGTCGCGGATGCTGGGATGGACCGGCGCCGGCAGCGTGTGGTGGCTGCCGCCATCGGCGTATTTCGCCTCGTAGTCGTAGAAGACATGGCCGGTGGCGATCTCGGTCACCTCCAGCGCGCGGTCTCCCATGACCGCGACCGTCAGCTCACGGCCGGGGATATAGGCCTCCGCCATGATCCGCCGGTCGTAGCGCCAGCTGCGCGCGATCTCCGCGCGGCGGTTGTCGCCGTTCCGCATGATCGCGACGCCAACCGAGGAGCCCTCGTTCACCGGCTTGATGACGTAGGGGCGCGGCATCGGGTCCTCGGCCTCGAGCTCCTCGGGCGAGACGATGCGGGACGGGGCGACGGGCAGGCCGGCCGCGGTGAAGGCGGCCTTGGACGCCGCCTTGTCCATCGCGACGGCGGAGGCGCGCACGCCGGAATGCGTGTAGGGCAGGTTAAGCCAGTCCAGCACGCCCTGGATGCAGCCATCCTCGCCGAAGCGGCCATGCAGCGCGTTGAACACCACATCCGGTTTCGCCGCCTGCAGCGCCGCGATCGTGCCGGCGAGGTCCTGCGTGACCTCGATCGGCGTGACGTCGAAGCCGGCCTCGCGCAGCGCGGCGAGCACCTGCACGCCGGTGGCGAGCGACACCTCGCGCTCGGCGGAGACGCCGCCGTGGAGGAGAGCGACCTTGGTCATGCGGCGGCCTCCCCGATGCGCTTGATCTCCCACTCCAGCTCGACGCCCGTGGCGCTCTTCACGCGCGCCCGCACAGCCTCGCCGAGCCCTTCCAGATCCGCCGCCGTCGCGCCGCCGGTGTTCAGCAGGAAGTTCGCGTGCAGCTCGCTCACCTGCGCGCCGCCGCGCACGAGCCCACGGCAGCCTGCCGCGTCCACGAGCTGCCAGGCCTTAGCGCCCGGCGGGTTCTTGAAGGTCGAGCCGCCGGTCCGCGCCCGCACCGGCTGCGTCGCCTCGCGGGAGGCGCGGATCTCGGCCATACGCGCGGCGATTGCCGCGGATTCGCCCGGCGTCCCACGAAGGCTTGCCCGCACCACCACACCGCGCGCCGGCAGCACGGCTTTGCGATAGGCGAACCCGAACTCGGCGGCGGACAGCCGTACCAGCCCGCCCGGCGTCGCGACCTCCGCCCACTCCAGAACGTCCTTGATCTCGGCCCCGTAGGCGCCGGCATTCATCGCGACCGCGCCGCCGATCGTGCCGGGGATGCCGCACAGGAACTCCAGCCCCGCGAGCCCCGCGGCGGCGGCGTGCTCCGCCACCGTCGCATCCAGCGCCGCCGCGCCGGCGATGATCGCCTCGCCATCGCGCTCGATGGCGCCGAAAGCGCGGCCGGCGAGCCGCAGCACCACGCCGCGCACGCCGCCATCGCGGAGGATGAGGTTCGAGGCCGCGCCGATGACCGTCAGCGGCACCGTCCCCGGCAGGTCGCGCAGCAGGAGCAGGAGATCGTCCAGATCCGCCGGCCGCACCAGCCATTCGGCGGGCCCGCCCACGCGGAACCAGGTGCTCGGCGCCAGCGGGGCCTGCGCCTGGATGCGCCCCCGCAGCGGGGGCAGCGTCGCATGCTGGGTCATGCCGGGCCTCATTGCTGCCCACCCGCCAGCCGCGGCCGCGTGCGCGACTGCAGCGCGGCGAGCTGTTCCGGCAGCGCATGCGCCCAGGCGGTGATGTTGCCGGCGCCGAGGCACACCACGTAGTCGCCGGGCTTCGCGATGGCGTTCACCATCTCCGCGAGGCTCTCGGGCCCCGGCAGCGGCACCACGGAGCGATGCCCGCGCGCCCGGAGCCCCTCCACGAGCGCATCGCGGTCGACGCCCGGAACCGGCTGTTCCCCCGCCGCATAGACGTCAGCGACGATCACCGTTCCCGCATCGTTCATGCACGCGCAAAAATCCTCGAACAGCGTGGCGAGGCGGGAATAGCGGTGCGGCTGCACCACCGCGATAACGTCGCGCGCGCCGGCCTGGCGCGCGGCCTTCAGCACGGCGGCGATCTCCACCGGATGGTGGCCGTAATCGTCGATCACCGTGATCCCGCCAGCCTCGCCGGTGCGGGTGAAGCGCCGCTTCACCCCCTTGAAGCCGACGAGGGCCGTGCGGATGGTCTGCTCGTCCACCTCCATCTCGCAGGCTATGGCGATGGCGGCGAGCGCGTTCTGCACGTTGTGGTGGCCGAGCATCGGCAGGCGCATCGGCTTCAGCGTGCGGCTGCGCCCCGTGGCGCGGTCGCGCACCACGACATCGAAGGTGGCGCCCATGCGGTCGGTGATGACGCGGTCCGCCCGTATATCGGCCTGGGGCGAGAAACCGTAGGTCACGATGCGTCGGTCGCTCAGGCGCGGGATCATCGCCTGCACCTCCGGATGGTCGGCGCAGAGCACGGCGAAGCCGTAGAAGGGGATGTTGCCGACGAACTGCGCATAGCCCTCGCGCATCGCCTCGCCGGTGCCCCAATGGTCCAGATGCTCCGGATCCATGTTGGTCACCACGGCGACGACGGCCGGCAGCTTCAGGAAGGACCCATCGCTTTCATCGGCCTCGACCACCATCCAGTCGCCGGCGCCGAGGCGGGTGTTGGTGCCGTAGGCGTTGATGATGCCGCCATTGATCACGGTGGGATCGAGTCGCGCGGCCTCCAGCACCGCCGCGACCAGGCTGGTCGTGGTGGTCTTGCCATGCGTGCCGCCGATCGCGATGGACCATTTCAGCCGCATCAATTCGGCCAGCATCTCGGCCCGCCGCACCACCGGGATCAGCCGCGCGCGGGCCGCCTGAACCTCCGGATTGTCGCGCTTCACCGCCGTCGAGACGACGACGACCTGCGCGGTGCCGAGGTTCTGCGCGTCATGCCCGACCATCACCGGGATGCCGGCCTCGCGCAGCCGCGTGACGTTGTAGCCCTCGCTGATGTCGCTGCCCTGTACCTGGTAGCCGAGGGTGTGCAGCACCTCCGCGATGCCGGACATGCCGATGCCGCCGATGCCGACGAAGTGGATGGGGCCGATGGAGAGGGGAAGGGCGCGCATCACGCCTCCGATCGCTGGAGCGTGAGAAACGCGCAGAAGCGTGAATCGGTGGCGCGCATCACGTCACCGCCTGGGATTGCGAGGCGGCGATCAGCCCCTGCACGAGATCAGCCAGCTTCCGCGCGGCTTCCGGATGCGCCTCACGCGCCGCGGCGGCGGCCGCACGGGACATCACCGCCGGGTTGACCAGCACCGCGCCGAGATGGCGCGCCAGCGCCTCCGCGGTGAAGGCGTGTTGCGGCATCAGCCAGGCGGCGCCGACCGAGGCGAGTGCGCGCGCATTGCCGCTCTGGTGGTCGTCGATGGCGCCGGGCAGCGGCACCAGGATGGAAGGCCGCCCTGCGCAGGCGAGTTCCGCGACGGTGGAAGCCCCGGCGCGAGCGATGACGAGATGCGCGACACCGAGCCGCACCGCGATGTCGCCGAAGAAGGGCGCGAGATCGGCCGGCACGCCGGCCTCGCGATAGGCCGCCTCCACGCGCGGCAGGTCCTCGGCGCGCGTCTGCTGCGTCACGACCAGCCGCGCGCGCAGCGCATCGGGCAGGGCGGCAACCGCGGCCGGCACGACATCGGCGAAGACACGCGCGCCGAGCGAGCCGCCGAGCACGAGCAGGCGGATCGCGCCCTCCTCGCCCGGCGCCGCATAGGGCTGCCCCGCCAGCGCGGCGAGCGCCGGGCGCACGGGATTGCCGACGATCTGCGCCCGCGCGCCGGCCGGCACGCGCGCGGTATCGGCGACCGAGAGCGCGAGCAGATCGGCCCCAGGCGCGAGGAGCCGGTTGGCGCGGCCCAGCACCGCGTTCTGTTCATGCAGCGCCGTCACCGGCCGCCTCCCACGCCCGAGCGTGCGCGCCGCGACGATGGGCGGCACCGAAGGATAGCCGCCGAAGCCGATCACCGCGGCCGCGTCCAGCCGCCGCAGGATGCCGCGCGCCGTCATGGTCCCGGCGGCCAGCGCGAGCGTGCCGCCGATCGCGGCCCGCACGCCGCGTCCGGCGACGCCCGAGCCCTTGAGCACGAAGCGCTCCGCATTGCCGAAGGCCGGGCTTTCGAAGGCGGCGGAGCGCGCATCGGTCATCAGCGCGATCCGCTCGCCGCGCGCGACGAGTTCCGCGGCCAGCGCCTCGGCCGGGAACAGGTGGCCCCCGGTGCCGCCGGCGGCGATGACGATCGGGCGCGCTGCAGGGCCCCGCATCATTCCTCACCTTCGCTGCGCGAGAGCCGGCGCCGTGTCAGCGCCAGCAGGAACCCCATCCCCAGCGCGATCGCGATCACGGAGGACCCGCCATAGCTCACGAAGGGCAGCGTCATCCCCTTGGTCGGGATCAGGTGAAGGGAAGAGGCCATGTTCACGAAGGCCTGCAGGCCGAACTGCGTCAGCAGCCCCGCCGCCGCCAGCACGACGAACAGGTCGCTCTCACCCAGCAGCCGCACCAGCCCGCGCACCACGACGAAGGCGAAGACGCCGAGGATCAGCAGGCACACCACCAGCCCGAACTCCTCGCCGGCGACCGCGAAGACGAAATCGGCATGCGCGTCCGGCAGCACGTTCTTGATGCGTCCCTCGCCCGGGCCGCGCCCGAGCAGCCCGCCATTGCCGAAGGCCTCCAGCGCGACATCCACCTGGTAGTTGTCGCCGGCCTCCGGGTTGAGGAAGCGGTGCACGCGCGACTGGACGTGCGGGAAGAAGGTGTAGGCGATGCCGGCCAGCACCAGCCCCGCCGCGCCGACGAAGGCGACCACGAAGAGGTTGAGGCCCGCGACGAAGAACTGCGCGAAGAACACGGCCGCGATCACCAGCAGCATCCCGATGTCCGGCTGGCCCTTCAGCAGCACCGCCACCATGCCGAAGATCACCAGCGCGAGCAGCGTGGCGCCGTGGCGTCGGTTGAGCTTGCCCTCGCTGATCAGCCAGGCGGCGACCACCGCGAAGCAGGGCTTGAGGAACTCGGAGGGCTGCACGGAGCCGACGCCCGGCACGTTCAGCCAGCGCCGCGCGCCCTTGATCTCCGCCCCCATGCCGAGCGTCGCCGCGACCAGCACGAGCGACCCCGCGAGCCCGAGCCAGCCGAGCAGCCGCACCTGGCGGATGGACAGCATGGACACCGCCACCATCACCGCGGCCGCCGCGCCGAGGTAGAGGATCTGCCGCAGGAAGAACATGCGGGAGGAAGCGCCGATCCGCTCTGCCACGGCCGGCGAGGCCGCGAGCACCATGATGTAGCCGAAGCCGATCAGCAGCAGCAGCGCGCCGAGAGTCCAGCGGTCGATGGTCCACCACCAGCGGCCGAGGGTGGATGTGTCGTTGCGCGAGAAGGCCATCAGGCGGCCCTCCCGAACTCATTCGCGGCGAGCGCCATGACGAGGCGGCGGAAGGTGTCGCCGCGGGCGTCGAAGCCGCTGAACTGGTCGAAGCTCGCGCAGGCCGGGGAGAGGAGCACCACCGGCGCGGCACCCGACCGGGCAACGGCGGCCGCGGCCGGCACCGCGGCCTCCAGCGTCCCGGCGACCTCGTGCGGCACGCCGGCGGCGGCGAGCGTCGCGGCGAGGATCGGCGCATCGCGCCCGATCAGCAGTGCGCGCGCGACGCGCGGGAAGAGGTGCGCGAGCGATTCAATCCCGCCATCCTTGGCGATCCCGCCGGCGATCCAGACGACGCGGTCGTAGCTGCCGAGCGCGCGCGCGGCGCTGTCGGCGTTGGTCGCCTTGCTGTCATTGACGAAGGCGACGCCGCCGAGCGTCGCGATCCGCTCCTGGCGGTGCGGCAGGCCGGGGAAGGAGGCAAGCCCTTCGGCCAACGCCTCGCGCGGCACGCCCGCCTCGCGCGCCACGGCCACCGCGGCGGCGGCGTTCTGTGCGTTATGGCTGCCGGGCAACGCCGGGCAGGCAGCGAGATCGGCGATCACGCCGGCCTCGTCGCGCAGCAGGCGGCCTTCGCCCCACACCCCGACCGGCACCGCGCGCAGGCCCGACACCGGCACCAGCCGACCATGCACGAGGCCCGCCATCGCGCGCGTCGCGTCGTCGTCCTGGCCCAGCACCGCAAGGTCCTCGGGGGTCTGCCGGGCGAAGATTTCAGCCTTCGCAGCGGCGTAGCCCTGGGCGCTGCCATGCCGGTCGAGATGATCGGCCGAGAGATTCAGCATCACCGCTGTGTTGAAGCGGATCGTCGCGATTCGCTCCAACATGTAGGACGACATTTCGAGGGTGTAGAAACCATCCGCCCCCAAGATGTTGAGTCCGAGCGCCGGCGGCCCGAGGTTGCCGCCGACCTCCGACGCAATCCCGGCGCGGGTCAGCAGGTGATGGATCAGCGCCGTCGTCGTGGACTTGCCGTTGGTGCCGGTGATGCCGAGGAAACGCGCCTCGCTGCCGGCGGCGCGCACCGCGCGGAACAGGAACTCGACATCGGCGAGGATCGGCACGCCCGCCTCGCGCGCCCGCAGGGCGGCCGGGTGCGGCTTGGGCAGGATGTGCGGGATGCCCGGCGAAAGGAGCAGCGCGTCGAAAGCGAAGGGCCCGGTGCCCACGTCGCGCACCGCAAGCCCCGCGCGCTCCGCCGCCTCGCGCTGCGCGGCGCCGTCGTCCCAGACCGTGACGTCGGCGCCCCACTCGGAAAGACGCAGCGCCGCCGGCAGCCCGGCCTTGCCGAGCCCCACCACCGCGATGCGCTCTCCGGAGAACAAATTCCCCGGCGGATTCACGCTCCGCGCCTCCGGCGCTCCACGATCCGACGGGGGCCTCATCGGATCTTCAGCGTCGAAAGGCCGACCAGCGCCAGGATCATCGCGATGATCCAGAAGCGGATGACGATGGTCGGCTCGGCCCAGCCCTTCTTCTCGAAATGATGGTGCAGCGGAGCCATCAGGAAGACGCGCTTGCCCGTCCGCTTGAACCAGAAGACCTGGATGACGACGGAGAGCGTCTCCACCACGAACAGCCCGCCGACGATCGCCAGCACGATCTCATGCTTGGTCGCGACCGCGACGGCGCCGAGCGCGCCGCCGATCGAGAGGCTGCCGATATCCCCCATGAACACCTTGGCCGGCGGCGCGTTGAACCAGAGGAAGCCGAGCCCCGCCCCGATCAGCGCCGAGAGGAACACCGCCAGCTCGCCGGTGCCCGGCACGAAATGCAGCTGCAGGTAGTCGGCGAAGACGCGGTTGCCGACGAGATAGGCGATGAGCGCGAAGACGCCCCCGGCGATCATCACCGGGACGATGGCGAGCCCGTCGAGCCCGTCCGTCAGGTTCACCGCGTTGGAGGCGCCGACCATCACGAAGGCGGCGAAGACGGGGAAGAGATACCAGAGCGGGATCAGCACATCCTTGAAGAACGGCACCGCCACCTTCGTGCCGAGCGCCGCGGGCGCCAGCAGCATGATCCAGACCGCCGCGGCGATCCCGACCACCCATTGCACCACCAGCTTGTGCCGCCCCGAGACGCCCTTGGTGTTCCGCTTCGTCACCTTCAGCCAGTCATCGGCGAAGCCGAGCGCGCCGAAGCCGAGCGTCACCAGCAGCACCGCCCAGACATAGCCATTGCGCAGATCCGCCCAGAGCAGGGTGGAGGCGACCAGCGCCAGCAGGATCAGCAGGCCGCCCATGGTGGGCGTGCCCTTCTTGGTGAGCAGGTGGCTCTCCGGCCCGTCCTCGCGGATCGGCTGGCCGCCATTCTGCGTCGCGCGCAGCCAGCGGATCAGCGCCGGCCCCAGCAGCAGCGAAAGGACGAGTGCCGTCATGCAGGCCGCGCCGGCCCGGAAGGTCAGGTAGCGCACCAGGTTGAACAGGATGAACTCGTCCGACAGCGGCGCGAGCAGGTTGAAGATCATGTCACTTGCCTTGCGCGCGGGAGCCGTCGCGCGGATGCGCGCGGGAGCCGTCCCCCCGCGCCTTGATCGCCGCCACCACCGCCGCCATGCGGCTGCCGAGCGAGCCCTTCACCAGCACCGCATCGCCTGGCGCGAGTGCGGCCGCCACCATCGCGCCGAGGGTCGCGCTGTCCGGCAGATGCGCCCCGCGCTTCTCGTTGGGCAGCGCCTCGAACAGGTGGCGCATCAGCGGGCCGCAGCAGAAGACGAGGTCCGCCACCGCGGCCACATCCGGCGCCAGCCCGGCATGCAGCGCCGGCCCGGCCTCGCCGAGTTCCAGCATGTCGCCGAGCGCCACGATCCGCCGCCCCGCCGCCTGCGCCGCCAGCACGGCGAGCCCGGCCCGGATCGAGTTCGGCGCGGCGTTGTAGCTGTCATCCAGCAGGAGCGCAGCCCCACCGGGCAGGTCGATCCGCACCCGTTCCCCACGCCCCGCGCCGGCGTCGAAGCCGGAGAGCGCCTCGGCCGCCGCAACGACGTCGCCTTCGAGCGCATGCACGGCGGCCAGCGCCGCGCAGGCATTCATCGCGATGTGCTGCCCCGGCGCGCCGAGGTGCAGCGAGAGCGGCAGCCCATCCATCAGCAGCCGCGCCGTGCCGCGGTCGGCGGCGCCGACATAATCCGTCATCTGCACATCGGCGCGCGCGCCTTCGCCGAAGCTGATCACCCGCGCGCCCACCTCCGCCGCGCGTTCGGCGAGCCGCGGGTAGAAGGGGCTGTCGGCGGGCAGCACGGCAACACCCCCGCGCGCCGCCGGCGCGACACCCCCGCGCGCCGCCGGCGCGACCCCGTCGCGTTCCAGGCCAAGCAGGATGTCGCCCTTCTCCTCGGCAATCGCCGCCTGGCTGCCGAGCCGGCCGAGATGTGAGGTGCCGATCGTCGTGATCACCGCGACATGCGGCCGCGCCAGCCTGGCCAGCGGCTCGATCTCGCCGCGGCTGTTCATGCCGATCTCGATCACCGCGAAGCGGGAATCGCGCGGCAGAAGAGCCAGCGTCAGCGGCACGCCCCAATGGTTGTTGTGGCTCGCCGCCGCCGCATGCGTCGGGCCCAGCGCGCCGAGCGCCACCCGCAGCAGTTCCTTCGTCGTGGTCTTGCCGACGCTGCCCGTCACCGCGACGAAGCGGGCCGCGCTGCGCGCCCGGGCGGCGCCGCCGAGCGCCCGCAGCGCGGCCAGCGTGTCGGCCACCCGCAGCAGCGGCGCATCGGCGGCGACACCGGGCGGATCGCGATCCACCATCGCCGCGGCGGCGCCACGCGCCAGCGCATCGGCCACGAAATCATGCCCATCGCGCGTGTCGCGCAGGGCGACGAACACGTCGCCCGGCACAAGGCTGCGCGTATCGATGGAGACGCCGGTCGCGGCGATCTCCTCGGCGAGGCTGCCGCCCGTCGCGGCGCGCAGCTCGGCGGCGGTCCAGAGCACGCTCATGCGGCCGCGCCCTGGGTCGAGCCGGAGACCAGGCCCCGGACGACGCTGGCGTCATCGAAGGGATAGGTCACGCCGCCGATGGTCTGGCCGCTCTCATGGCCCTTGCCGGCGACGGCGAGCACATCGCCCGGCCCGAGCGCCGCCAGCGCCTTCGCGATCGCGCCCGCCCGGTCGCCCGCGTCAATGCTGCTCGCGCGCGCCTCCGGCGCGACGCCGCCGCGACACCCTGCCAGCACCGCGCGGCGGATCGCGGTGGGATCCTCGCTGCGCGGGTTGTCGTCGGTGACCCAGGCGAGATCGGCATGGCGCGCGGCGGCCGCGCCCATCAGCGGGCGCTTGCCGGGATCGCGGTCGCCGCCGGCGCCGAACAGCACATGCAGCCGCGCCCCCGGCGCGACATGCGGGCGCAGCGCCGCCAGCAGCCGCTCCAGCGCATCCGGCGTATGCGCGTAATCCACATAGACGGCCGCGCCGTTGGGAAGCCGCGCCGCCAGCTCCATCCGCCCGCGGACGCCGGCAAGGCGCGGCAGCAGCGCCAGCGCCCGATCCGCCGCCATCCCCGCCGCGACCGCGAGCGCGAGGGCGAGCAGCGCGTTGTCGGCCTGGAAGCGGCCGGGCAGGGCGAGCCGCACCGTCTCGCGGGCGCCGAAGGCCGCGATGTCCAGGTCCTGCCCATCGGGCAGCGGGATCTGGCGCAGCAGGCGAAGATCGTCGCCCGCCTCCCCCACCGTCAGCAGCCTGAGGCCGCGCAGCGCCGCGACGGCGCGCAGCGCCAGCAGCGTCTCGCGGTCCATGTCCGCATTCGCCACCGCCGTCCCACCGGCCGGCAGCACCGTGTCGAACAGGCGGAGCTTGGCGGCGCGGTAGCCCGCCATGGTGCCGTGATAGTCCAGGTGATCGCGCGTGAGGTTGCTGAACCCCGCCGCGGCGAGCCGCACGCCATCCAGCCGCCGCTGGTCGAGCCCGTGCGAGGACGCCTCCATCGCGGCATGCGTCACACCCGCGCGCGCCAGTCGCGCCAGCATCGCATGCAGCGCGACGGGATCGGGCGTCGTCAGGCTCTCGCCCGGCGGCAGCCCAGGCGCGACCAGCCCGAGCGTACCGAGCGAGGCGGCGTGGTGCCCCTCCAGCGTCCAGAGCTGGCGCAGGAAATCCACCGAGCTGGTCTTGCCGTTCGTGCCCGTCACCGCGACCAGCGTTGCCGGCGCCGCGCCGTGGAAGCCGGCGGCGAGCAGCGCGAGCGCGCGGCGCGGATCGGCCGCGGTCAGCAGCGGCACGGCGGGCACCCCTGGCGGCCAGGCGGTCCCGGCCGGTGCGAGCACCGCCACCGCGCCGCGCGCGACGGCGTCGCCGATGAAGGCGCGCCCATCCGCCTTCGCGCCGGGCAGGGCGGCGAACAGGAAGCCGGGGGCGACGGCGCGGCTGTCCGCGGTCAGGCCGGAAAGGACAGGGGCCTCGCCGTGGTTGCTGCCTGCGGGCCAGTCAGGCAGGCCAGGGTCCGCCCGCAGCAGCCGGTCGAGGCGGGGCAGCCCGGGATCATCGCGGGACAAGGCTCGCCTCCCGCAGCGGGGCGGGCTGATTCGCAGGCCGCGCCGGGCCCGCCGGTGCCGTCGCCGGCGGCGTCGCCGGCACGCCCGGGCGGGCTGCCGGTCGTGGCCCGGCGGGCCGCGACGGTTGCAGCGGAATGGCGATCGAGGCCTGGATCTCGGCCATCCGCTCCGTCTCCGGCACCATGCCGAGGATCGGCGCGACGGAGCGGATCACCATCCCCGCCGCCGGCGCCGCGACCCAGCCGGCTGTCGCGTAGCCATGGCTGCGCGCATTCGGCTTCGGCTCGTCCACCATGACGTAGATCGCGTAGCGCGGGCTGTGCATCGGGAAGGCGCCGACGAAGGCGGCGATGCGCTTGTTCTCCAGGTAGCCGCCGCGCGGCCCGGTTTTTTGGGCCGTGCCGGTCTTGCCGCCGACGAAATAACCCGGGACGTCCGCGCCCTTCGCCGAGCCCTCCGTCACCGCGATGCGCATCAGCCGCCGCATCGTCTCGGAGGTCCGCTCGCTGACCACGCGCCGGCCCTCCGCGACCTCGCCGGGCGCGCGGGCCAGCAGCGTCGGCTGGCGCAGCAGGCCGCCATTGGCCAGCGCCGCGGCGCCGGTGATGACATGCAGCGGCGTCACCGAGATGCCGTGGCCGAAGCCGATCGTCATGGTGTTGATGTCGCGCCAGTTCTGCGCGGTCGGGATCAGCGGCAGCGCGACCTCCGGCACTTCGAGGTGCAGGCGCGATCCCATGCCCATGCGGACCATGAATTCGCGGTGGCGCTGCGGCCCGATCGCCATGGCCATGTGCGCCGAGGCGAGGTTCGACGAGTAGGCGATGATCTCCGGCAGCGCGAGCCAGCGGTTCTTGCCGCGGAAGTCGTTGATGGTGAAGCGCCCGTAGCGGATCGGGCGGGAGGCGTCGAAGCCGCTCCAGACATTGATCAGCCCGTAATCGAGCGCCGCGGCGGCGGTGAACAGCTTGAAGGTGGAGCCCGGCTCGTAGACGCCGACCGTCGCGCGGTTGAAGCGCGGGTTGTTGCCCTGCTCCTCGCGGCTGAGCGGCCGGTCCTCGCGCGCGACGGGGTCGGAGAGGTCGAAATCCGGCAGGCTCACCATGCCCAGCACCTCGCCGGTCGTGACATCCATCAGGATGCCGGCGCCGCCGATGCCGTTGAACTCCGTGATCGCGCGCTGCACCGCGTCGCGCAGCGCGAGCTGGATACGGACGTCAATGGAAAGCCGGACCGGATCGGTGCGGTTGGCGTGCAGCCGCTCGTCGAAATAGCGCTCGACGCCGGCGATGCCGTTGCCGTCCACGTCCACGCCGCCGAGCAGATGCGCCGCGGCTCGGCCCTGCGGATAGGCGCGGCGCTCGGCGCGCTCGAAATAGAGGCCGGGAATGCCGAGCGCGTTGACCGCCTGCTGCTCGCGCGGGGTGAGGGAGCGGGCGATGTAGGCGAATTGCCGCTCGCCTGTCATGCGCGCGGCGACGCGCGCCTCGTCGAGTTGCGGCAGCACGCGCACCAGGCGGCGCGCGGCGCCGGCGGGGTCCTGGATCTCGCGCGGATTGGCGTAGAGCGCGGTGACCGGGATGGTGACGGCGAGGATCTCGCCGTTTCGGTCGGCCAGCGGCGCGCGTCCGGGCAGGTGCTCCGCGGGGCGCGCCGCAGCGACCATGGCGCGCAGCCGGCTCGGTTCGGCGGGGTCGAACACCATCGCCTTGGCGAGGCCGAGCCCGATGCCGGCGAAGAGCAGGCTGAACCCGCCGGCAGCGACCAGCAGGCGGGCGCGCGTGCGCTCGATGATGGCGCGCCGGTTCAGCTCCGGCCGCGTGACCTTCACCATCTCGGTGCGCGGCCGCTCGGGGATCGGCCGGCCCGCCGGCGGGGCGTCGGGGGAGGGGGGGATCAGCGTCATCGCAGCGTGGCGGCGGCGGCCGGGCTCACCGGCACGGGCGGGGCAAGCATCGGCCGGCCGAGCGCCGAGGCGGTGCCGAGCACCGAGCCGGAGGCGATGGCGGGCGCGGCCTGGGTCAGCCTGGTGGGCCGTTCGCTGATCGCGGGCGGCGGCGCCGCGGGCGCGCTCGGCCGAGGCGCGGCCTGGCCCGCCAGCGCGACCGGCGGCGCGGCGCGCGCCGCGCGGGCGACGGCCTCGGCGCGGCTGGCCTGGTCGGCGCGCTGCTGCGCCACGGCCGCGGCGAGCGCCTGCGGCGCCGGCGTTTCGGCGGGCCGGCCAGCGGGAGAGGGAGCAAGCTGGGCCGGCGCCTGCGGCACGGCGGCGGTGGGCGGCGTGCGCGTCGGCGCGGCGGCGACCATCGCCGGCGCCGTCTCGCGCGGCGCGCCGGGCGGCGGGGCGAAGAGATCCGGCGCGCCGGCGAAGGCGATGGCGGCGGGCAGGCGCCGGTCGAGATCGCTGAAGCGGGCGAAATGCGAGGGCTGCATCGGCTCCAGCGCGACGACGCGCATCGCCGCCTGGCGCAGCCGCTCCGGCTCGTTCAGCAGCGCCCATTCGGCGCGCAGGATATCGAGGCGCTGGCGCATCCCCTCGGTCTCGCGTCGGATCGCCGCGAGGTCGCGGTCCTTCATCGCGACCTGGTGCTTGACGTGGTAGAGCCAGGCGCCGGCGCCCGCGAAGGCGAGGAAGCAGAGGATGGTGAAGGGCCTGATCATGCCGCCATCCCCAGTCTTTCGAGCCCGCGCAGCCGCGCCGATCGGGCGCGCGGATTGGCCGCGATTTCCGCCTCGCCGGGCTTCAGCGCGCGCGGCGTGAGCAGCGCGAAGTCCGGCGCGTGGCGCGCCAGCAGCGAGGCCGGGTCGTGCCGCGAGGCGCCGCCGGCGCGGCCGGCGGCCTGCACCATGGCGCGCTTCACGATGCGGTCCTCGAGCGAATGGAAGGTGACGACGACGAGCCGCCCGCCCGGCGCGAGGAGCTGCATCGCGGCGGCCAGCCCGCGCTCGATCTCGCCCAGCTCGTCGTTCACGGCGATGCGCAGCGCCTGGAAGGATCGCGTCGCGCCGTCGAGCCCGGAGGGATCGCGCGGCACCGACCGGCGCACGATCTCGGCGAGCCGGCCGGTGGTGGTGATCGGTGCCTCCGCGCGCGCGGCGAGGATGTTGCGCGCGACGCGGCGGGCGTGCCGCTCCTCGCCGAACTCGATCAGGATGCGGGTGAGCTCTGCCTCCGGCAGCGTGTTCACGAGGTCGGCCGCGGTCGGCCCGCTGCGCGCCATGCGCATGTCGAGCGGTCCGTCCGCGCGGAAGGAGAAGCCGCGATCCGCCTGGTCGAGCTGGAAGGAGGAGACGCCGAGATCCATCACCACGCCGTCGAGCTGCGTGACGCCGTGCGCGGCGAGCGTCTCCAGCATGTCGCCGAAGCGCGCCTCGACGAGGTGCAGCCGGCCGGGATGGCGCGCGGCCAGCGCCGCGCCGCGGGCGATCGCATCGGGGTCGCGGTCGAGCGCCCAGAGCGTGCAGGGCGCGGCGGCGAGGATCGCCGCGGCATAGCCACCGCCACCGAAGGTCGCGTCGAGATAGGTGGCTCCGGAACGCGGCTGCAAGGTCGCGAGCACCTCGTCGAGCATGACAGGAACATGGCTCATGGCACGGCACGCGGAGTCGTGTGGAGAGGCAGCGTCGGCACCGTGTAGGCGAGTTCGCGCATGTCGCCGTCCGAGCCGTCGAGATGGGCCTCCGCCTTCGCCTCGTCCCAGATCTCGAAACGATCGCCCTTGCCGAGGAAGGCGAGCGGCCCCTCGATTCCGGCCTGCTTCAGCATCCGGTCGGGCACCATCACGCGGCCATCGGAATCCACGCGCAGTACGGTGGTGCGCGCGATGATGCTGCTCTCCATCACCTGCCGCTCGCGGGAGAATTGCGGCATCGCGCGGATCGCCTCGACCATCGCGTTGAAGGCGGCCTCGGTATGGGCCTCGATGCAGGGGGTGAGGTGGGAGACGCGGAAAGCCAGTTCGGTGGACCCGTTCCGCTCCATCACGCTGCGGAAGCTGGCAGGGATCGCGATGCGCCGCTTGCTGTCCAGCTTGCCGTAGAGGGTGCCCGAGAACGGGGTCATCGCGCTGTGCCGTCGCCCCCTGGCGGCCTTTCGGGCCGCGGTCCCCCGTTTCAGCGGCCGGCAGGGCCCCCCGACCCCACCGGCTCGCCCGACCAAACCCCAACCGAGGCCCAAAGGCTCCCCCGAGCCGAGCCTCTGCGGGGTGGTTGTGGGATAGCATGGGCGTTGGTGGGGCTGCAACTGTCTCGTATGGGACAGACCATCCTTTCTGTGGGCCGGTGCGCGGTCTCGCAAGCGCCAGCAGCCCGCGGACGGCCAATGCGCGAGGGCCTCGAGCGCGGCCCCGCGCACAGGCCGCCAGCGGCGCCGGGTGCGACAGTGCGTCGCCGCGCAAGGCAAGCGCGCAAAGCGCGCACTGCGTCGCCCGCGGAAGGTCAAAGCCCAGGGGCCGCGAACGCGGCCCCGCGCGCGGACCCTCAGCAGCGCCGGGCGCAACAGCGCGTTGGCGCGAAGGCAAGGCGGCGGATGCCGCCGCCCGCCGTCTGAGGGCTCAAGAATACTGCGCCGGGTGGCCTGTAAGCCGGGTTCTGTCCGGGTCTTGCGACCCTGGACGACCATTCCTCTGGACCCCGTGTCGCCACGGGGTTCACGCGGCCAACCCGGGCGGCGGAGCGGGAATGCTCCTGCGTCGGCAGTCGCCTGCCACGCCGGCCGCCCCTATTCGGCCTTGCTCCCGGTGGGGTTTGCCGTGCCGCCCCTGTTGCCAGGGGCGCGGTGGGCTCTTGCCCCACCCTTTCACCCTTGCCGCGGGAGAGGTTGCCCCCTGCCGTGGCGGTCTGCTCTCTGTGGCACTGTCCCTGGGGTTTCCCCCGCCGGCCGTTGACCGGCACCGTCTTCCCGTGGAGCCCGGACTTTCCTCCAGCCCTTGCGGACCAGCGGTCGCCCGGCCACCCGGCGCGCCCGCTATCTCGGCCCTCGGCGGGATGGGGTCAATGGGTCGTCGCACGCCACCGCGACGGCGCCGAGCCGGGCGAGCGTCGCGGCATCGGCGATCCCGTCCACGCGCTCCGGCCGCCAATGCCGCTGGAAGGCGCGCAGCAGCACGGGCAGGGGCAGGTCCGTGCGATAGCCGATGCGCGCGAGTAGCGTCAGCGGATCGCCCTCGATGCGCGCCTCGCCGGGCCGGAGCCGGGAGTCCTCCGCGGGCCACAGCCCGACGCCGTTCCGCGCCAGCCCTTCCCAATCGAACAGCTCGCCCGGATCCTCCTTGCGGTCCGGCGCGACATCCGAATGCGCGACGACGTTGCGTGCCGGGATCGGGTGGCGCGCGAGAATGCCGAGGCACAGCTCGCACAGCGCCGCCATCTGCAGCGCCGGGAAGGGCCGGTAGCCGTGTTCATGGCCGGGATTGACGATCTCGATTCCGATGCTGTGGCCGTTCAGCAGGCTGCGCCCGCGCCAATGCGAGACGCCCGCATGCCAGGCGCGGCGGCCCTCCGGCACGAGCTGGAACACCGCGCCGTCCTCCTCCACCACGTAATGCGCGGAAACGCGCGCCGCCGGGTCGCGCAGCCGCGCGATCGCCGCCTCGCCGGAGACCATGCCGGTGTAGTGCAGGATCAGCGTGTCCACCGGCGTGTCGGCGGGGCGGTCGTCGTGGTTTGGGCTGGGGGCGTCGAGGATGCGCACCTAGAGCCCGCGCTGCCGCTTGATCCGGTCCCAGGCGGCGTTGACCTCGGCCACCTTCCGCGTCGCGCGTTCCACGAAATCCGCCGGCACCCCGCGCGCCGCCAGCGCATCCGGGTGGTTCTCGCGCATCAGCTTGCGCCAGGCGTCGCGCACCTGTTGGTCGGAGGCGCTCGCCGGCAGGCCGAGCACGGCATAGGCGTCATCCGTCTGCTTCTGCTCCGCCACGCGCGAACCCTGCGCGCCGCCGCCCTTGGCGCGGTCCCAGGCCATGTGATCCAGCCCGAAGCGCAGATGGATGCCCTGCAGCACCGGCAATTCGCCCACCGTGATCGGCCCATCCGCGCGAGCGATGTGGAAGAAGGCGACGAGCACATCCTCCAGCATGGCGCGGTTATCGGCGAAGGCCTCGCCGAGCTTTTCTGCAAACGGCTCCCAACCCTCGGCATCCTGGCGCGCCTGGTCGAACATCTCGCCGACCTCGCGGAGGTTCTCGGGCAGGATGCGGAAGACCTGCTTGAAGGCGTCGATCTCGGCCCGTTTCACCGGCCCGTCCGCCTTGGCCAGCTTGGCCGAGATGACGATGACACTGATCGCGAACAGCGTCTGCTTGTTGCCCAGGAAGGCCGCGAGATCGGCGGCACCCGGCCCGATCGGCGGCCGCACGGCGCCGGAATCCGCCGCATGCCCGAGCGCCGCCCCCACCACCGCCCCGAGCGGACCGCCCGTGAGGAAGCCGCTGACGCCCCCGATGATCTTGCCCCAGACGCCCACGCCCCGCCCTGCCCGCCGACCCCGCGCGGTTTAGCCCGGTTCGGCCGGCAAGGCGACATCGGCGGTATCGCCGGCGGCCGAGAGCCGGCCCCAGTCCCGCGTCAGCCGGTCGATCTCTCCGAGGGTCAGCGGCGTGTTCTTCGTGCCACCGAGCGCGTTCTCGACCGTCTCCGCCACCCGGTGAAACCGGGCGGCCTCCGAGAGGATCAGGCAGAGCAGGAGGATGTGCCGCACCGCCTCGGACTGCACCGTGCCGAGGTTTCCGCGCGCCTCGCGGCTGGAAAGGTTCGTCTCCTCCCGCCAGGTGGCGATCGCGGCGATCGCCGCGTCTATGCGGCCCATGGTGATGTCGCCCAGGGACACGAAGGCGCCGAGGTCCTTGTAGTGGTCGGTGAAGCCGAGCATCACCTGGGTTTCCTGCGTTCGCGCGGGGAGGCTGACCGGCGCGCCCTTGAAGTAGAAGCCGGCGGTGCCGTTGTGCAGCGACGTCAGGTAGAGATCGCCGCTGCGAAGCCGCGCATGGATCGTCGCCCCTGGCGTCAGCGGCGCCATCAGCTCGACATCGACGGGTTCGCGCGCGGCCGGCGCGACGCTGGTTCGTCCGTAGATCGCATCCCGTTCGCGGCCGTGCCGCACGCAATCGCGCAGGATGCCGATGCCGCGCCGGTAGGTCGCCGGGTCGGTGAACGACATGCCCATCCTGTACATGCGGCGCGCTCCGTTGCCCGTGGCGGGCGAATCCTAGCATGGCGTGCAGGGCGGCCGCAGGCGGCCCGTTGACGGCACCACCCTGCTGCCGACAGAAGCTTTCGCAAGACAGCGTGAGGTGCCGTGATGGCCTGGCAGTTCTGGATCGATCGCGGCGGCACCTTCACGGACATCGTGGCCCGCGACCCCTCGGGCCGGCTTTCCACCGCCAAGCTGCTCTCCGAGAACCCCGGCCGCTATCGCGACGCGGCGGTGGCCGGCATCCGCCAGGTGCTGGGCCTCGCGCCCGGCGCGCCGATCCCGCCCGGCACGATCGAGGCGGTGAAGATGGGCACCACCGTTGCCACCAACGCGCTTCTGGAACGCAAGGGCGAGCGCGTGCTGCTGCTGGTCAATCGCGGCTTCTCGGACATGCTGCGGATCGGCAACCAGGCCCGGCCGCGGCTGTTCGACCTGCACGTGAAGCTCCCGGAACTGCTGCATGAGCTCGTCGCCGAGATCGGCGGCCGCGTTGCGGTGGATGGCAGCGAGATCGAACCGCTCGACGAGGCCGCCGCCCGCGCCGCGCTGAAGGCCGGGTTCGAGGCCGGCATCCGCGCCGTCGCGATCGTGCTGATGCATGCCTGGGCGCATCCCGCGCATGAGCTGCGCCTGGGCGAGCTCGCCCGAGAGGCCGGTTTTCGCCAGGTCTCGCTCAGCCATCAGGCGAGCCCGCTGCCGCGCATCGTGCCGCGCGGGGACACGACGGTGGTGGACGCCTATCTCTCGCCGATCCTGCGGCGCTACGTGGAGCAGGTCGCGAGCGAGTTGCCGGGCGTGCGGCTGTATTTCATGCAGTCCAGCGGCGGTCTCGCCGAGGCCGCGTCGTTCCAGGGCAAGGATGCGATCCTCTCCGGCCCCGCCGGTGGCATTGTCGGCGCCGCCCGCACAGCGGGGATGGCCGATCTGACGAAAATCATCGGCTTCGACATGGGTGGCACCTCCACCGACGTCGCGCTCTACGCCGGCGAGTTCGAGCGCGCCTTCGAGACGCAGGTGGCGGGCGTCAGGATGCGCGCGCCGATGATGGCGATCAACACGGTGGCCGCCGGCGGCGGCTCGATCCTCGCCTTCGATGGCGCGCGGTTCCGCGTCGGGCCGGAGAGCGCCGGCGCGGTGCCGGGGCCCGCCTGCTACCGCCGCGGCGGGCCGCTGACGGTGACGGACGCGAATGTCATGGTCGGCAAGATCCAGCCGAAGCACTTTCCGAAGATCTTTGGCCCGAACGGCGACCAGCCGCTGGATGCCGACATCGTCCGCGAAAAGTTTGCGGCGCTCGCGCAGGAGATCGCGCAGGCCACCGGCCAGAAGCGCACCCCTGAGCAGGTCGCCGAGGGCTTTCTCCGGGTTGCCGTCGCGAACATGGCCAATGCGATCAAGCAGGTCTCGATCCAGAAGGGCCACGACGCCACGCGCTATGCGCTCAACTGCTTCGGCGGTGCGGGCGGGCAGCATGCCTGCCTGGTCGCCGACGAGCTCGGCATGGAGACGGTCTTCCTCCACCCCTTCGCCGGCGTGCTCAGCGCCTATGGCATGGGCCTCGCCGACCAGACGGTGATCCGCGAACAGGCCGTGGAGGCGCCGCTCGCGGCCGAGGGCATGGCCGACCTCACGCAGCGCCTCGCTGCGCTGGAAGCGGCCGGCCGGGCCGAGCTGGTGCGCCAGGGCGCCGACGCTGCCGCGCTGAACGCCGCGCATCGCCTGCATCTGCGTTACCAGGGCACGGACAGCTTCCTGCCCATCGCCTTCGCCGACCACGCGGCGGTGCTGGATGCCTTCACCGAGGCGCATCGCCGCCGCTTCGGCTTCGCCACGCCGGAACGGCCAGTGATCGTGGAAGCCTGCGTCGTGGAAGTCACCGCCCCCGGCGAGCAGGTGCGCGAGGCCGCGCTGCCGCCGCGCCCCGAAGGCGAGGCGATCCCCGTTCTTGACCGGATCAGCCTGTTCAGCGGCGATGCCGCGCCCCAGGCGCCGGTGTTGGACCGCGAGGCGCTGCGCGCCGGCGACCGCATCCCCGGGCCCGCACTGATCCGCGAGGCGATCGCGACGACGGTCGTCGAGCCCGGCTGGACGGCGGAGCTTACGCCGCTGAACCACCTGATCCTGCGCCGCACCGAGGCCCGGGCCGCGGCTCGTGTCGCCGACCTCTCGCGGCCCGATCCGGTGATGCTGGAGCTGTTCAACAACCTCTTCATGAACATCGCCGAGCAGACCGGCGCGGTGCTGCAGAACACCTCGCTCAGCGTGAACATCAAGGAGCGGCTGGACTTCTCCTGCGCGATCTTCGACGAGACGGGCGGGCTGGTCGCGAATGCGCCGCATGTGCCCGTGCATCTCGGCGCCATGGGCGAAAGCGTGCGCACGGTGATCCGCTCGCGCGGCGCCACGCTCAAGCCCGGCGACGTGGTCGCGCTGAACAACCCCTACAATGGCGGCACGCATCTCCCCGACGTCACCGTCATCACCCCCGTCTTCGACGAGGCACAGACGAAAATCCTGTTCTTCGTCGGCAGCCGCGGGCATCACGCCGATATCGGCGGCATCACCGTGGGCTCCACCCCGCCCGGCTCCAGGACGCTGGAGGAGGAAGGCGTCGTCATTGACGATTTTCTTCTCGTTGACGGTGGCCGCCTGCGCGAGCGTGAATTCCTCGGTCTTCTCGCATCGGCGCGCCACCCGGCGCGCGCGCCGCAGGTGAACCTCGCGGACATCAAGGCGCAGGTCGCGGCGAACGAGAAGGGCGTCCAGGAGCTGCGCCGTGCCGTGGCTGAGTTCGGCCTCGACACCGTCCGCGCCTACATGAAGCACGTCATGGACAACGCCGAGGAAAGCGTCCGCCGCGTGCTGGAACGCCTCCAGGACGGCGCCTTCGAGACCACGATTGACGACGGCACCCCCCTCAAGGTCGCGGTCCGAGTGGACCGCGCCGCGCGCAAGGCGGTGATCGACTTCACCGGCACCGGTCCGCAGCGCCCCGACAATTTCAACGCTCCCGCCGCCGTCTGCCGCGCCGTCGTCCTCTATGCATTCCGTTGCCTGGTGGGCGAGGACATCCCGCTCAACGATGGCTGCCTCAAGCCGCTCGAGATCATCGTGGAGCCCGGCACATTCCTCGCGCCGCTGCCGGGTGCCGCGGTCGTCGCGGGCAATACCGAGGTCAGCCAGATGACCTGCAACGCGCTGCTGGCGGCACTCGGCGCCTGCGCCTCGGCCCAGGCGACGATGAACAACCTGCTGTTCGGGGATTCGGTCTATCAGTATTACGAGACGGTCTGCGGCGGCACCGGCGCGGGTCCGGGCTTTCCCGGCACCTCGGCGGTGCAGACCCACATGACCAACACCCGCATGACGGATCCCGAGGTGCTCGAACTGCGCTACCCCGTCCGCCTCGAGGAATTCGACATCCGCCGTGGCTCCGGCGGCGCCGGGCAATGGCCGGGCGGGGATGGCGCGCGCCGGCGCATCCGCTTCCTCCATCCCATGGAAGCCGTGATCGTCGCCTCGCGCCGCACCGTCGCGCCGCATGGCATGGCGGGCGGCCTGCCGGGCGCCACTGGCCGGCAATGGGTGGAGCGTCTCGACGGCACCGTCGAGCCGCTCAAGGGCCAGGATCGCGCGATGCTGCGGGCAGGCGAGGTCCTCGGCCTCGAGACGCCAGGTGGTGGCGGCTGGGGCGCACCGCATTCGGCATGAGGAAGCCCGCCCTCCTCATCGGGGGCCTCGTCCTCCTGCTGTTGGCCGGCCTCTGGCTCGGCCCGCGCGCGGTCAATTGGGAGAATTGGCGCGGCCGGCTCGCGGAGATCGCCTCGGCGCGCCTCGGCCGCGCCGTCACGCTCGACGGCCCGATCGAACTGACGCTGCTGCCGAGCCCGGTGGTCCAGGCCGGCGGCGTCTCCATCGCCGAGCCCGATCCGGGCGAGGGCGTCGCAGGCTTCCGGGTCACCGCGCGAAGCCTGCGGCTGCGCCTCGACCTTGCCGCGCTGATCGGCGGAAGGGTCGCGCCGCGCGAGATCACGCTGGTCGGCGCCGAGCTGATCCTGCCCTGGCCGCCGGGGCCGATCCTCGCCTTCCGCCCACCCAACTGGATCACCGAGCTCGATGCCCGCATCGAGCAGGGCCGGATCCGCCTCGGCGAGGCGGTGCTGGAGCAGGTGGACGCCCGCCTCACCTCCGCCAGCGCCGCGCAGGCGCTAGAGATCGGCGGCAGCTTCCAATGGTCCGGCCGCGCCGCCCGCTTCACCGCGAGCATCGGGCGCCCCGGCTGGGACGGCATCGCGCCCACCGACGTCTCGGTGGTGCTGCCCGAACTCGCGGCCCGTGCGCGCGGCGTGCTGGTGCCGGATGGCGGGTTCGAGGGCACGATCGAGGCCTCGGGCCCCGATCTCTCCGCCCTGCTGCCGAGCCCGCCCGGCGCCTTCCGCGCCAGCGGCCGGCTCAACGCCACGGCGGAGCTGATCGCGGCCGAGGACCTCGCCATGGACCTTGCCGGCGCGCCGGCGCGCGGCGCGGTTGCGGTCCGGCTCTCGCCGGCGCCGCGGCTCGACCTCGCACTGGTGGCCAGCCGGCTGGAACTCGATGCCTGGGCCGCTGCCCTCCGCAGCGGCCGACCGCGCGCCTGGCCGGTCTCGCTCGACCTCGCGGCGGAGGCCGCAAATTTCGGCGGCCAGACGCTGCGACGCCTGCGCGGCGGCGCCTTCCTGGAGGAAGGGCGCCTCACGCTCAGTGACGTCTCCGTCGTGCTGCCCGGCGAGACCACGCTGGAATTCGCCGGTGCGACCGCCGGCGGCCGGCTCGAGATCGGCGCGCGCTTCGAGGGGCCCGATATCCGCGCCACGCTCGCCGCCTTCGGCCTGCCCGTCGCACAGATGGACCCGGCCCTGCTCCGCCGCGGCGAGGGCCGCTTCCGGCTGGTGCTGGAGGAGGCGCAGGCCGCCGTGCCGGAATTCGCCGCGACCTTCGAGGCGCTGCGCCTTTCCGGCGCCGGCACGCTGCGCCACGGCGCGCGCCCCGCTCTTGGCCTGGGCCTCACGCTCGACCGGCTCGACCTCGGTAGCTGGCTGCCCGAGGGCATCGAGCTGGCGACGGCGTCGCGCGCCCTCGGCGCCGTGGATGTGAATCTCCGCCTTGCTGCCGAACGTGCCACGCTGGGCGAGGCGGTGCTGGAGCGCGCGGCGCTGGATGCCGCCGTCGAGAATGGCCGGATCACGCTCCGCCGCCTGTCGGGGCGCCTCGGCGATGCCGATCTCGCCGCCTCCGGCACGGCGGTGCTGGCGCCGCAGCTGCGCCTTTCGGACGTGATGATCGAGGCGAACGGCCAGGTGGCGCGCGGCCTGGTCGCGCTGATCCCCGGCACCTGGCCGGACCGCAACGCCATCGCCGCGCTGCCGATCGCGCTGCGGCTCTCCGGCGGCGGCACGCCGGAGGCGCTGGCGGTGCGGGCCAATGCCGATCTCGGCGAGCTGCGGGCGGAGGGGCAGGGCACGCTCGACCTGGTCGGCCTGCGCGCGAGCGGCGGGCTCACGCTGCGCCACCCCGGCGCGCCGCGGCTGCTGGCCGAGGCTTTCGGGCTGGATGTCGGGCCCTGGCTCGGCGAGGGCTCCTTCTCCTTCGCCGGCAATGTCGTGGCCGGGCCGCAGGGCGTCTCGGCCGAGAGCTTCGAGCTGGTCGCCGCCGGGCTTCGCGCCGGCGGCGCGCTGAGCCTCGCCGCCGGCCCGCGGCCGCGGCTGACCGGGCGCCTCGCCGCGGAGCGCCTGCCGCTGCCGACGCCGGCGCTGCGCAGCCGCGAGCCGCTGGGCTTCGCCGCTCTCGCCGGCTTCGATGCCGAGGTGGCTCTGGAGGCCGCGCGCATCGAGGCCGCCGGCCAGGCGCTGGAAGGGGCCAGCGCCACGCTGCGCCTCGCGGATGGCAGGCTGCGTGTGGAGCGCCTGCGTGGCCGCATCGCCGGCGGCGAGCTGGAGGCGGCGCTGGGCGTCGACCTCGCCGAATCCGCCCCCCCCGCGCTGTCGCTGGAGGTCAGGCTCAGCGAGGCGACGCTCGCCGGCGGCCTGTTCGGCCTGCCCTATGACATCGCCGCCGGCCGAGGCGAGGTCGCGGCGATGCTGACCGCGACGGGGCACGCACCGGCGGGGCTTCTGGGCACGCTGGCCGGCAGCTGGCGCGCGACGCTGGGCGATGGGGTGGTGACCGGGTTCGACATGGCCGCCGCCATCGCCGCCGCCGCGCTGCCCGATCTCGCCGCCGCCGATGCGGGGGTGCGCCAGGCGCTCTCCGGCGGCGCGACGGAGTTCGAGCGCCTCGATCTCGGCGGCACGATCGAGGCCGGGCTGCTCCGCATCGAGACGGGCCGCGTCACGACGGCAGCCGGCGCGACCGCCATGCTCTCCGGCAGCGCCGACCTGCCGCGCGCGGTGCTGGACCTGCGCGCCGCGGTGCGCCCGGCCGCGCCGGAAGCCCCGCCGCTCGGCCTGAGCGTGACGGGACCGGCGGCGACGCCGCGCGCCCTGCCGGAGACGGCGGATTGGGCGCGGTGGCGGGCGGAGAAGGGGTAGTCAGGCCGAACTGCCAGCGTCCCGCAGCGCAAACACCCTGAGCGCACTCGCCAGCGGCAGGGCGGGGTCGGCGCGCGCCGCATCCACCTCCGCCACCAGCGCCGCCAGGCTGATGGCGCGACGCTCCGCCACCGCCTCCAGCGCGGCCCAGAATGCCGGCTCCAGCGCCACCGAGGTGCGGTGGCCCGCCAGCCGGAAGCTGCGCTTGCGCAGATGCCGCATCAGGCGTCGAGGGTGAGGCCCGGCCGGATCATCGCCTCGGGCCGCACCAGCCGGTCGAAATCCGTCTCCGACACATGCCCGAGCCGCGCCGCCGCCTGCTTGAGCGTGAGGTCCTCGGCGAGCGCGAGCTTGGCGATCTGCACCGCCTTGTCGTAGCCGATCACCGGATTCAGCGCCGTCACCAGCATCAGCGACTTCGCGAGGTTGTCGGCGATCTTCGGCCTGTTCGGCTCTAGCTTGTCCACCATGTTGGCGGCGAAGCTGCGGGCGGCGTCGCCCAGCAGGCGGGCGGATTGCAGCACGGCCTGGATGATCACGGGCTTGAAGACGTTCAGCTCCAGATGCCCCTGCGCGCCGGCGACCGTCACGGTCGTCTGGTTGCCCATCACCTGCGCCGCCACCATGGTCACCGCCTCCGACTGCGTCGGGTTGGTCTTGCCCGGCATGATTGAGCTAGAGAGCCCGTCCGCCGGGATGACCAGTTCCGAGAAGCCGGCGCGCGGCCCGCTGCCGAGCAGGCGGATGTCGTTGCCGATCTTTGTCAGCGAGACAGCCAGCGTGTTGAAGGCGCCGTGCAGTTCCACGAAGGCGTCATGCGCGCCCATCCCCTCGAAGGGATTGTCGTTGGCGACGAACGGCAGGCCGGTCAGCGCCGCGGCGCGCTCGGCGAAGGCCCGGGCGAAGGCGGGATGGCGGTTGAGCCCGGTGCCCGCCGCCGTGCCGCCCTGCGGCAGCGCCATGAGCCGCGGCAGCGCATCCCTCACGCGGGCGATGCCCAACTCGACCTGCCGCGCCCAGGCCGCCGCCTCCTGCCCCAGCGTCACCGGCACCGCATCCATCAGATGCGTGCGGCCGATCTTCACGATGTCCCGCCAATCGGCTGCGCGGCGGGCTAGCGACGCATGCAGCACTTCCAGCGCCGGGATCAGATGCCCCGTCACCGCCTCCGCCGCGGCGATGTGCATGACGGTCGGGAAGCTGTCGTTGGACGACTGCCCGCGATTGACGTGATCGTTCGGATGCACGGGCTTGCGCGGGTTGTCCGAGCCCAGCGCGCGGTTCGCGAGATGCGCGATCACCTCGTTGGCGTTCATGTTGGTCTGGGTGCCGGAGCCCGTCTGCCAGACGGGCAGCGGAAACTCCTGGTCGTGCCGGTTCGCCGCGATCGCCGCCGCCGCCGCCGCGATCGGCTCGGCCAGGTTGGCCGGCAACTCGCCCAGCGCGCTGTTCGCTTCCGCCGCCGCCTGCTTCTGGAGCCCGACGGCGCGGATCAGGATCGGCGGGAACTGCTCAGTCCCGATCGCAAACAGCCGCCGCGCGCGTTCCGTCTGCGGTCCCCAGAGCCGGTCGGCGGCGATCTCGATGGTGCCAAGGGAGTCGGATTCGGTGCGGGTGGCCTGGGTCATCTGATCCTCCGCCTCCGCATATGGCGTCCACGTCGGGCCGCGCCCATCACCTATCGCGGCAGCGCGTCCCCATAACCCGCGATCTCGATCAGGTTCCCGTCGGGGTCCCGGCAATAGACCGACCGGATCGGCCCGAGCGCGCCGGCCTTGGCCACTGGCCCCAGCTCCACCGCCACGCCGCAATGGCGAAGATGCGCCAGGACCTCCTCGGGCGGCACGGTCACGATGAAGCACAGATCCTGCGTCCCAGGCTCCGCCACCACGGACGAAAACCACTCATGCTGCGTCGCCTCGCGCGGCCGGAGGTTGATCTTCTGCCCGCCGAACTTCAGCGCGGTGCGCCGGTCCGGGCCGAACTCCTCGCGCTCCATCCCCAGCACGCGCTGGTACCAGCCGGCGCTGATCTCGACATCCTTGCAGGTGATGACGAGGTGATCGAGCCGGTCCACGGCGAAGCGCATCAGCCATCCCCCTCGCGCCGGCGCAGCTTCGCCGTCACCTCGATCTCGATCTTCATCTCCGGCACCTGCAACCCGGCGACCATCATCGTCGCCGCCGGCCGCGCGTTGCCGAGCCACTTCTTCACCACCGGCCAGCAGGAAGGCCAATCCGCGCGGTCGGGCAGGATGAAGGTGGCGCGCACCACATCCTCCATCCGGGCGCCCGCCTGCTGCAATGCGGCCTGGATGTTGCGGAAGGCCTGGTCGCATTGCGCCACCACGCCGTCCGCCAGCGCCATCTTCTCATAGTCGTAGCCGGTGGTGCCGGAGACGAAGATCCAGCCGCTCTCGACCACCGCGCGGGAATAGCCGATCTCGCGTTCGAAGACGGAGCCTGAGGAGATGTGCAACCGGGGCATGCACCCTGCCATATCGCAGCATCGGCCTGGCCGGAAGGGTGGGCGGGCGGCGGACAAGCTGGCAGTCTCCCGCCTGCCCCGGACGGAAGGACATTGCCCATGCGCCGCTTGCCGCGTCTCGCCCTCGGACTGTCGCTCCTGCTGGCCGGGCCGGCGGTGGCGCAGAACCTTCGCATCGGCATCCAGGCCCCGCCCAGCACGCTCGACCCGCACTGGCTGCTGAACCTGGCGAATACCGGGGCGCTCCGGAACATCTACGACACGCTAGTGGCGCGCGACGACCAGATGCGCCTCCAGCCCGGCCTCGCGGAATCCTGGCGCGTGGTGGACGACACCACCTGGGAGTTCCGGCTGCGCCGGAACCTCCGCTTCCATGACGGCAGCCCCGTCACCTCGGCGGATGTGGCCGCGAGCTTCCAGCGCGTGCCGAACGTGCCGGGCAACCCGAACCCCTACACGATCTACCTGGCCGGCGTTACGGGCGTCGAGGTGGTGGATGACCGCGTCTTCCGCATCCGCACCAACGGCCCGGCGCCGATCCTGCCGACCAACCTGACGCAGATCTTCATCGTGCCGCGCGCGGTCGCGGGCTTCGGCAATCCCGAGTTCAACTCCGGCCAGGCGGCGATCGGCTCCGGCCCCTTCCGGGTGGCAAGCTGGCAGACCAACGCGCCGCTCGTGCTCCGCCGCAACGAGCATTACTGGGGCGGCACGGTCCCGTGGGAGACGGCGAGCTTCACGCCGATCCCGCAGGACGCGCCGCGTGTCGCGGCGCTGCTCGCGGGCGATGTGGATTTCATCAACAACGTCCCCTTGCAGGACACCGGCCGGATCACCAACGACCGCCGCTTCGCGCTGTTCGCGGGGCCGTCCATCTACGCCGTGAACATCTATCCCGACATCGAGCGCGACAACGCACCGGGCATCGAGGCCGGCGGGCGCAACCCGATGAAGGATGTCCGCGTCCGCCGCGCCATGTCGCTGGCGCTGAACCGCCAGGGCATCGCGCAGCAGATCATGGAGGGCTTCGCCGACCCGACCGATCAGGCGGTACCGCCCTTCATCTTCGGCGGCATCCCCGATCGCCCCGTGCCGACGGCCGATCTCGACGCCGCGCGCCGCCTGCTGGCCGAGGCCGGCTGGGGCAACGGCTTCGGGCTGAACCTGTTCTGCTCGCCCAACCGCACGCCGCGGATCTGCCAGGCGATCGCGGCCGCCTGGACGCGGATCGGCATCCGGACCACCGTCGAGGTGGTGCCCCAGGCCACCTTCCTGCCGCGCCGCAACCGGCGCGACTATGGCGTCTTCGTCACCGTCTTCGGCTCGCTGACCGGGGAGGCGAGCTACCAGATCGGCTCGCAGCTGCACCGCGTCGGCGTGGTGCCGGGCCTCGGCGCGCTGAACTTCACCGGCGCCGGCACGCCGGAGATGGACACGCTGATCCAGCGCGCCCGCTCCACGCTCGACGACAATGCCCGCGCGGCGCAGCTGCGCGAGCTGTCGCGGGTGATGGCGGATGACGCGATCATCATCGGCGTCGGCATCCTGCGCTCGGTGAACGCCGGCACCGCCGCGCTGCAATTCCGCGCGCGGGCGGATGAGGAGGTGCAGGCCTTCGAGATCAAGCCGCGGTGAGGGATTGAAGGCGGGCCGATCAGGCGCCCGAACAGGCCGGCAGCGCGGAGCGTTTCCGCGTTGTCGAGGGCGGGAACCTCTCCAGCTTCCCGGCCGGCCTGATGGGCCGCGTGACCAGCCCGCCGCCGCAGTTCGGGCAGACGCCGCCGGGCAGCCGGGTCGCCGCGCAGTCACGACACCAGGTGCATTCGAAGGAGCAGATCAGCGCCTGGTCGGTGTTCGGCGGCAGGTCCCGGCCGCAGCATTCGCAGTTCGGACGGAGCTCCAGCATCACTCCAGCCCTTCGTAGAAGTCGTTCCCCTTGTCATCCACGACGATGAACGCGGGAAAATCCTCGACCTCGATGCGCCACACCGCCTCCATGCCGAGCTCCGGATACTCCAGCACCTCGACCTTGCGGATGCAGTCTTGCGCCAGCCGCGCCGCGGGGCCGCCGACAGAACCCAGGTAGAACCCGCCATAGGTCTTGCAGGCGTTCAGCACGGCCTTGCTGCGGTTGCCCTTGGCGAGCATCACCAGCGACCCGCCCGCCTTCTGGAAGGCCTCGACATAGCTGTCCATGCGGCCGGCGGTGGTCGGGCCGAAGCTGCCGGTGGCGTAGCCCTGCGGGGTCTTGGCGGGGCCTGCGTAATAGACCGGGTGGTTCTTCATGTAGTCGGGCAGGCCCTCGCCGCGATCGAGACGCTCCTGCAGCTTGGCATGCGCGATGTCGCGCGCGACGACCACGGTGCCCGTCAGCGACACCCGCGTCTTCACCGGATGCTTCGACAGCGTTTCCCGAATTTCGCTCATCGGGCGGTTCAGGTCGATCTTCACCACGTCGCCGCCGAGGATGTCGTCGGTGGCTTCGGGCAGATATTTCGCCGGATCGTGCTCGAGCTCCTCGAGGAACACGCCCTCCGGCGTGATCTTCGCCTTGATCTGCCGGTCCGCGCTGCACGAGACGCCGATCCCGATCGGCAGCGAGGCTCCGTGCCGCGGCAGGCGAATGACCCGGACGTCGTGACAAAAGTACTTGCCGCCGAACTGCGCGCCGATGCCGAGATTCTGCGTGAGCTTGTGGACTTCCTGCTCGAACTCCTGGTCGCGGAAGGCATGGCCGGCCAGGCTCCCGGCCGTGGGCAGCGCATCCAGCCACTTGGTGGAAGCCAGCTTCACCGTCTTCAGCGTGGTCTCCGCGCTGGTCCCGCCGATCACGATCGCCAGGTGATAGGGCGGGCAGGCGCTGGTGCCGAGCGACTTGATCTTGTCCTCCAGGAACTTCAGCAGCTTGTCGCGCGACAGCACCGCGCGGGTCTGCTGGTAGAGGAAGGTCTTGTTCGCTGACCCGCCGCCCTTGAGGACGAACATCAGGTGGAACTCGTCGGCATGATGCTCGCCGGGCGCGGCCATCAGGGCGAAGTCCACTGGCAGGTTGTTGCCAGTGTTCTTCTCGTCCCACATGGTCAGCGGCGCCATCTGCGAATAGCGGAGATTGGTCTCGGTATAGGTGCGGTGGACGCCGTAGCTCAGCGCCTCCTCCTCATCGCCCTCGACCCAGACGCGCTGGCCCTTCTTGCCGAAGACGATCGCCGTGCCGGTGTCCTGGCACATGGGCAGCACGCCGCCGGCGGCGATGTTGGCGTTCTTCAGCAGATCGAGAGCGACGAAGCGGTCATTCGGGCTCGCCTCCGGATCCTTCAGGATGGCGGCGAGCTGCGCCAGGTGCCCCGGCCGCAGCAAGTGGGAGACATCCTTGCACGCGGCAAAGGCGAGCTGCTCCAGCGCCTCCGGCTTGATCTTCAGCACCGTCCGCCCGTCACACTGCACGGTCGAGACGCCGGCGATGTCGAGCTTGCGCCAGGGCGTCGTATCCGGCCCAAGCGGGAACATGGGGCTGTAGCGAAAACCGGCCGGGCGCGTGGGTGCGGGGGCGTGGTCGAGGTCCAGGGGGGCGTTCACGGCAGGCTCCGCGGCGGCAACACGATGCCGGGTGGTAGCCCAGACCGGGCCGTGGCCGCTACTCCCGGGCCGGGCGCTTCCGGAAGGCGTCGAGGCTGACCACCTGTGCCGGTCCCTCGGGTTCGGCCGGCGCCGGCGCCGTCGCCTCCGGCTCGGCTTGTTCCGGCGCGGCTTCATCCTGCATCGGCGTGAACCGCAGCCCGAAGCGGACGGAGGGATCGGCAAAGCCCGTCAGCGCGCCGAACGGCACGACGAGGGTGGAGGGCACGCCGCCGAAGTAGAGCCGGACGCTGAACAGCTTCGCCGCGCGGTCCACCGTCAGCGCCTCGAACTGGTGCTGGAGGACGATGGTCATCTCCTGCGGGTATTTCGCCTTGAGATGCCCGGGCAGCTTCACCTCCGGGTGATCGGTGCGGAAGGTGAGGTAGTAGTGGTGCTCGCCCGGCAGGCCCTCGCTCGCGGCGAGTTCCAGCGACCGCAGCACGACCTCGCGCAGCGCTTCCTCGGTCCAGCGTTCATAGGGGATGAGGCTCGGGGCCTGGCGCGCGTCGTCGCTCATGCTGCGAAATGGGTTCGTGAAGTGACGACCATAGGCGGGGGCGAGGGGTGGGGGAAGGGGCGCCCTCCGCCCGACAGGCAGCCCCCCGGAAACCGACCGCGGCTTTGCCGCGGAAGGCCGAACCCAACGCCCCAGGAGAAGCGCCAGCCCGGGGCCCCCACGGCAACGCGCAGCGTTGTCGTGGGGATGAAAGAGTGGGGGGCTTCTGTTGCCCGGTGCCCCCCGAACCGCGCTTACCTATTTAGGCAGCGAGTGCGACAGCCTCGCGGCTGTTGTCGTTCGCACTTAGGATTTAGCCCGATAACGGCGGTACAATGCCGGGCAAAAGCGACCCCTTTACCACGCGCGTCGAGCCTGTTTCGCCCCCGTTCCGGCCACCCCGACAAGGGAGGCTGATTGGTGGAGGCGCCGGGCACTGCCCCCGGGTCCGCAACGCTTATGCCGAGTCGTGTTTATCGCCATAGCCGGCAAGCCGGCACGGCAGATATAGGACAGGCCCGGCCCGAAATCGAGGGGCTGCCCGCGAATCGCCGAAGCCGCTAGGAAGGCGCCCGGCCGAGGGGGACGGGTGCATGGCGCTGACCACCGAACAGCAGCAGGAGATCGCCGCCGCCCGGGGCGCGACCGCGCCGACCCGGCGCCCCACCGTCCCGGCCCTTGAAGCCATGCTGTTCGAGGCGGTGCCGGTGCTGGACCACGGCTTCGTCCGCGTCGTGGACTACATGGGCGACGACGCGGCCATCGTGCAGGCGGCGCGGGTTTCCTACGGGCGGGGGACCAGGGCGGCGAACGAGGACAAGGGCCTCATCCGCTACCTCATGCGGCACCGCCACTCGACCCCCTTCGAGATGTGCGAGATCAAGTTCCACGTGAAGCTGCCGATCTTCGTGGCGCGGCAATGGATCCGCCACCGCACGGCCAACGTGAACGAATATTCCGCGCGCTATTCCATCCTCGACCGGGAATTCTACCTGCCGGCACCCGAGCATCTCGCCGCGCAATCCGCCGTGAACCGCCAGGGCCGCGGCGACATCCTGCAGGGCGAGGAAGCCGCCCGCGTGCTCGACCTGCTGCGCGAGGACGCGACGCGCAACTACGACCACTACCTCGAGATGCTCAACGAGGACGAGCAGGGCACGAAGCGGGATGAGTCCCGCGCCGGCCTGGCGCGCGAGCTGGCGCGGATGAACCTCACCCTCAACGCCTACACCCAGTGGTACTGGAAGACGGACCTGCACAACCTCTTCCATTTCCTGTCGCTGCGGGCCGACGCGCATGCGCAGTACGAGATCCGCGCCTATGCCGAGGCGATGATGGGCATGGCCGAGGCCTGGGTCCCGATCGCCACCGGCGCCTTTCGGGACTACCGGCTCGGCGCGGTGACGCTCTCGGCGCAGATGCTCGGCGTGGTGAAGCGGATGGTGGCCGGCGAGGCGGTGGAGCAGGCGGGTTCGGGCCTGTCCAAGCGGGAATGGCGGGAGCTGATGGAGGCCCTCGGGCGTGGCTAGCGCTTCGGCGAAGCGGGGCAGCGGCAAGGCCCGGAAGGCGCGCTTCACGCTGGGTCGCTGGGGCAATGTCGCGCTGCTGGTGGGGCTGGTGACCATCGGCCTGCCGGTCGCCCATGCGCTGTTCGGCGAGGTCGTCGCGCTGCTGGGCGGCGCGATGCTGCTGGGTTTCCTGCTTGGCCGCTGGACCGCGAGGTGATGCATGGATGCTGAACGCCTCGCCGCCCTGATCGAGTTCCTCGCGCTTGCCGACCGGCTCAAGCACGTCGAGCGGCGCGGCCGCACCGTCGGGCCGGACGGTACGGCGCGGCAGGAAAACTCCGCCGAGCATTGCTGGAACGTCGCGCTGCTCGCGGTGCTGCTGCATGCCGAGACACAAGGCGCGCCCGATCTCGGCCATGTGCTGGCGATGATCGCCGCGCATGATCTCGTCGAGATCGAGGCCGGCGACACCTTCGCCTATGACGAGGCGCATGTGCTGACCCAGGCCGAGCGCGAGAGGGCCGCCGCCGATATCGTCTTCGCCCGCCTGCCGCCCGATCTCGGCCACCGCCTGCGCGCGCTGTGGGAGGAGTTCGAGGATGGCGAGACCGACGCCGCGCGCTTCGCCATGGCCTGCGACCGCGCGCAGGGCTTCCTCCAGGGCGTCATCGGCACCGGCCATTGGCGCCAGCAGAGCGTCTCCGAAGAACAGACCCGCGGCCGCATGGACCCCGCGCGGCGTGTCGCGCCGGTCTTCGAGGCGCTGATCGAGGCGCTGTATGAAAGGGCCCGCCAGGGCCGGATGTTCGCAGACGCCTCCGATCGGCACAGAGCCGAAGGCCCGGCGCGGTGAATCGGAGACGCAAGACATGAGCGTGCTCGTGTTCGGCTCGGCCAATGCCGATCTTGTCTTCGCCGTGCCGGAGCTCCCGGCCCCCGGCGTCACGGTGCTCGGCGAGGACATCAGGAGCTTTCCCGGCGGCAAGGGCGCCAACCAGGCGGTCGCCGCGGCGCTGGATGGCGCGGCCACCGCTTTTGCAGGCTGCGTCGGCCGCGACGGCTTCGCTTCCATCGCCACCGGTGCGCTGCGTGAGGCCGGCGTGGACCTTTCCCGGTTGCGAGAGGTGGACCAGCCGACCGGCGTGGCGACGATCTGCGTGGACCCCGCCGGCCGCAACCAGATCGCGGTGGCCTCCGGCGCCAACCGTGCCGCGCGCGGCGACCAGGTGGAGGATTCCGCGCTGCACCAGGGCGTCGTGGTGCTCCTCCAGATGGAAGTGCCGCCGGCGGAGGTCGCGGCGCTGATCCACCGTGCGAAGGCGCGCGGCGCGCGCGTGGTGTTGAACCTGGCGCCGCCCGGACCGCTCGACGAGGCGGCGCTGCGCGCGCTCGACCTGCTGGTGGTGAACGAGCATGAGGCCGCCATCCTGGCGCAGCGGCTCGGCGCCGGCGCGACGGCGGCGGGGCTGCGCGGCGCGCTCGGGGTGGATGTCGCGGTGACCCTGGGCGAGGCGGGCGTCGAGGCCGCGACCGCCGAGGGCCCGGTGCGACTTCCTGCCTTCCCCGTGACGGCGGTGGACACGACCGGCGCCGGCGATTGCTGGTGCGGCGTGCTCTGCGCCGGGCTGGATCGCGGCCTGCCGTTCGCCGCCGCGATGCGCCGCGCGAGCGCCGCTGCTGCCATCGCCTGCACGCGCCCAGGAGCGGCGGCGAGCATGCCGGGCAGGGCCGAGATCGACGCGCTGGCTGGGCTCTGACCTGCGCCGCCTATGGCGCCCGGAACCGTGCCGCGGCATGCACCGCGCCGAGCCGCGCGCCGGCGCCGAACAGCTTCTCGCGATAGGTCCCCTTCGTATAGGCCCTTTTGTAGAGCCCGCGTTCCTGCAGCAGCGGCACGACCAGCTCGATGAAGGCGTCGAGGCTTTCCGGCATCACGGTGCGCGAGAGGTTGAAGCCGTCCACATCGGCCTCGCGCACCCAGCCCTCCAGCGCATCCGCGACCTGCACCGGGTCGCCGACGATCGGCGGCTGGCGGCTGCCGAGCAGCGAGAGGTTCAGCAGGTGCCGCTTGGTCCAGCCGGGGCCGAGCGCCTTGGCCATCGCCTCCACATTGGAACGGATCGCCTCGCTCTCGCCTGCCGTCACCGGCTCATCCATCGCGAACTTCGCGAAGTCTATCCCAAGCGAGGCGGAGGCATGGGCGAGCGTCGCCTCCGCATCCGCATGCGCCGCGTAGTCCGAGAGCAGGTCGCGCGCTTCCTTCTCGGTCCGCCCGACCACCACCGTCGCGCCGCAAAAAACCAGGATCGGCCGCGGCGCCGCGCGCCGGCGCAGGTCCGCGACCAGCCGCGCGACCACCGGCTTCGCCGTGCCGTTGACGAAGACGCATTCCGCATGCGTCGCGGCGAAGCGCCGTCCGCGCTCGCTGGCCCCGGCCTGGTACAGCACCGGGGTGCGCTGCGGCGAGGGCTCCACGAGATGCGGCGCCTGGATGCGGAACTGCCGGCCCTCGTGCCGCACGATCCGCACCTTCGCCGGATCGGTGAAGACCGCGCCGGCGCGGTCACGCTTCACCGCGTCGTCGTCCCAACTCCCCTCCCACAGCGCATAGACCGCGTCCATGTACTCGTCAGCCAGGTCGTAGCGGTCGTCATGCTTCATCTGCGCGTCGTAGCCCAGCGCCCGCGCCGCGCTGTCGAGATAGCCCGTGACAATGTTCCACCCGATCCGCCCGTTCGTCAGGTGATCCAGCGTGCTCATCCGCCGCGCGAACAGGTAGGGCGGCTCGTACGCCGAGTTGGCCGTCACCCCGAAGCCGAGATGCGTGGTCGCGGCCGCCATCGCCGGCACCAGCATCAACGGATCGAGCAGCGGCACCTGGACCCCACCGCGCAGCGCGGCTTCGGGGCCGCCGCCATGCACGTCGTAGATGCCGAGCACATCGGCCAGGAACAACCCGTCGAACAGCCCGCGCTCCAGCCGCTTTGCCAGATCGATCCAATGATCCAGCCGCGCATAATCAACCGAGTTGTCGCGCGGATGCGTCCACATCCCCTGCTGGATGTGGCCCGGCGTCGCCATGTCGAAGGCGTTGAGGCGGATCTCCCGCTTCGCCGGCGCGCTCACTCGATCACGATCCTCGGCCCGCCCGCATCGAGCGTCTCGCGCAGCTTCGCCCGCAGCCTGGTCGCGATGCGCTGGTAGGCCTGCGCCTCCTCGCTCTCCGGCTTCGCCGCCACGATCGGCGTGCCGGCGTCCGACAATTCGCGGATGGCAAGCTTGAGCGGCAGCTCGCCGAGGAACTCCACGCCCATCCGCTCCGCCTCCCGCCGCGCGCCGCCATGGCCGAAGAGGTCGGCGCGGTGGCCGCATTGCGGGCAGCAGTAGAAGGACATGTTCTCGACGAGCCCGAGCACGGGCACGCCGACCTTCTCGAACATCTTCACGCCGCGCCGCGCATCAATCAGCGCGACATCCTGCGGCGTCGAGACGATCACGGCGCCCGCCAGCGGCACGCGCTGGCTCATGGTGAGTTGCGCGTCGCCGGTGCCTGGCGGCATGTCCACGATCATGATGTCGAGCCGGCCCCACTCCACCTGGCCCATCAGCTGCTCCAGCGCGCCCATCACCATCGGGCCGCGCCAGATCATCGGCGTCTCCTCCTCGACGA
>VFQR01000548.1_pt1 | contig 48133 bp, 49 predicted proteins | sample 3512321 | NCBI WGS metagenome assembly VFQR01 (sample SAMN10412374, study PRJNA504923) | tailings metagenome | isolation source: Relicate 3 Philex TSF1 revegetated site | place: Philippines: Tuba, Benguet | collected 2017-08-29 | reverse complement strand
GAGGTCGAGGCGGCCGATGCCGTTGACCTTGCCGAGTTCGTTGAGCGTGGTGAGGATCGCCGCCGGCGACAGCGCCTTGCCGTCGATGCCGACGGCATCGCCTTCCTTGAAGTCGATGGTGATGTAGGTCGGCTTGTCCGGCGCGTTCTCCGGCCCGTCGGTGCGCGAATAGACGTAGTCCGGCACTTCCTCGTTCGGGTCTTCCAGAACCATGCCCTCGGAGGAGGCGTGCAGGAGGTTGGCGTCGACCGAGAAGGGAGCCTCGTTGCGCTTGTTCTTGGCGATCGGGATCTGGTGCTGCTCGGCGAACTCGATCAGCTTGGTACGGCTCGACAGGTCCCATTCGCGCCAGGGCGCGATGATCGTGACATCCGGCTTCAGGGCGTAGTAGCTCAGCTCGAAGCGGACCTGGTCGTTGCCCTTGCCGGTAGCGCCGTGGGAGACGGCATCCGCGCCGACAGCCTCGGCGATCTCGATCTGGCGCTTGGCGATCAGCGGCCGGGCGATGGAGGTGCCGAGGAGGTAGAGGCCCTCGTACATCGCGTTGGCGCGGAACATCGGGAAGACGTAGTCCTTCACGAAGGTCTCGCGCAGGTCGTCCATGAAGATGTTTTCGGGCTTGATGCCGAGCAGCAGCGCCTTGTCGCGCGCCGGCCCCAGCTCTTCACCCTGTCCGAGATCCGCCGTGAAGGTCACGACCTCGCAGCCATAGGTGGTCTGCAGCCACTTGAGGATGATCGACGTGTCGAGGCCGCCGGAATAGGCGAGGACGACTTTCTTGACGGATTTCTGGGCGGCCATGGGTCTGATCCAGCGGAAACGGTAACGCGCCGCCGACTTAAAGAAGCGGCGGGCAAGAGGCAAGCGAACCCGCGTGAATGCCGGCCGCCGCCGGTCAGCCCTGCCGGCCGAACAGGGCGCGCAACGGCTCGCCGATGCGGGCGAGGCGCTCCGCGATCACGGCCTCGCTCGCGGCCCCGGCACGGCGGAACAGCCAGTAATGCGCGGCAGCGACGATGACGAGCGTCGCGAGGATCGCCAGCAGCGTGTCGGAGAGGAAATGCCCGCCGAAGGCGATCCGCAGACCGGATATGACCGCCGTATAGACGGCAACCGCCGCGAGCGCCGCGGGCCGCACCGCGGGCGGGGCGACCAAGGCGGGAGCCGCGAGCCACGCCGCGCCCGAGGCCTCGCCGGAAATGAACGAGCAATTGGTGCGGCATGTCGCGCCGTCGCCCGGCCGCCACCATGGCGTGAAGGTGCCGGGACCGCCGAACTCGGTGACGTGGACGGGGCGGCCGCGCTCCCATTGTTCCTTGAGGATGCCGTTCACCAGGATCACCGGCGCGGCCATGATGGTCAGGAACAGGAGCAGCGCCGTGCGGGCGCGCATGAACTGGCGCGTCGTCGGCAGGGCGATGTGCTGGACCAGCGAGACCATGGCCGCGATGCCGATGGCGATGGTCGGCCACATGCTGACCCGCCTGAGGAAGGCGGCCCAGCCGTGCGATGACAGCCAGAATCCCTCGCCCTCTCGCCAGAACCAGCGCGTCGCGGCGAGGTCGAGTTCGGGCCAGACCGCGAGGACGAGGCTCGCCGCGGCGATAACCCCGATGGCGAGGTAGAACAGCCTGCGGGTCAAGAGGTCTTGCCGTCTTCTGCGCTGGCGTCGTGCCGCAGGATCAGCGGCATCTGGGCGAGCGCGAAGACCATGGTCAGCGGCATGATGCCCCAGACCTTGAAGGCCACCCAGAAATCGGTCGTCTGCGTGCGCCAGACGATCTCGTTGAGCGCCGCCAGCACGAAGAAGAAGAAGGCCCAGCGCCAGGTGAGCTGCCGCCAGCCCTCGTCGGTGATGTCGAAGACGGAATCGAGCACGAGCTTCAACACGTTGCGGCCGGTCCAGGCCGCCCAGATCAGCACCGACCCGAACAGCGTGTTGACGATGGTCGGCTTCAGCTTGATGAACAACTCGTCGTGCAGGACGAGGGTGAGCCCGCCGAAGATGGTCACCACCACCGCCGAGACCAGCGGCATGACGGGCAGCTTGCGCACCAGCGTCCAGGTGACGGCGAGCGAGACCAGCACGGCGACGATGAAGATGCCGGTGGCGAGGAACAGCCGCTGCGTGGCGTCGACGCCGAACCAGCGGTCGCCGTAGGAATTGGTCAGGAAGAAGATGACCAGCGGCCCCATTTCGAGAGCCAGCTTCGCCAGCGGGGCCAGCTGTGGTTTTTCGGTATGCGACATCAGCCTTGCAGCCATGGACAATTCATGCCGCCAGTTTAGCTTGCGCGCGTCCCAATGACCACCGCGCGGGCGGCCTTCTCGCCGCGCGTCCTGTCGCACCGGAGCCCTGCCCCTTGTCCTTCGTCTTCGAGCCCGCCGCCCGCCCCGCCCTGCCCGTCGTCGGCACGGACAAGCTGTTCCCCGTGCGTCGCGTCTATTGCGTCGGCCGCAACTACGCCGCCCACGCCCGCGAAATGGGCGGCGACCCGACCCGCGAGCCGCCGTTCTTCTTCAACAAGGCGGCGGACGCCCTGCAGCCGGTACCGCACGGCAAGACCGTCGACCATCCCTACCCGCCAAAGACCGCCAACTACCATTTCGAGCTCGAAATGGTGGTTGCCCTGTCGAAGGGCGGCAAGGACATCCCGGTCGAGAAGGCGCTCGACTGCGTGTTCGGCTATGCGGTCGGCCTCGACATGACCCGCCGCGACCTGCAGGACGAGGCCAAGGCGCTGAAGCGCCCGTGGGAGCTCGGCAAGTCCTCGGACCTCTCCGGCCCGGTCGGCCCGCTCTATCCGGTCGCCCAGGTCGGCCAGAAGCTGAAGGGTCCGATCTCGCTCACCGTCGACGGCGTCGTGAAGCAGAAGGCGGACCTCGCCGACATGATCTGGTCGGTGGCCGAGCAGATCTCCTTCCTGTCGACCTATTTCGAGGTCTGCCCGGGCGACGTGATCTTCTCCGGCACGCCGGACGGCGTCGGCGCGGTCACCCGCGGCCAGACCATGGTGGCGGCGGTGGACGGCCTCGGCGAGATCAGCCTGAAGGTCGTCTGACGAACTGCTTCCACAAGCATCCTGACAGCATCGGAACGCGGCTGCCCCGGCAGCCGCGTTTTTTCATCCGCGCACGGGCGGCTGCGGAAGCCGTTCGGTGGCGAAGGCAAGGAAATCCTCCCATTCGCCGTCCGCCAGGCCGCGACGGGACAGCGGGATGGCCTCCAGCTTGCCGATGAACAAGAACAGGTGGTCGGCCGTGACGACCGCATTCTTCACCCCGCTCCAGGCGACACGGCCGCTCCAGGCATCGACCGCCCATGAAATGCCGTCCGCGTCGACCGAGGCGGTCAGCGGGCGGTTGGCTGCGGCATAGCGTGAGTAGACCCAGCGGCCCATCACCTGATCGAAGAAGAGATCGACCAGCGGAATGAAGAGGACCAGCCCGACGATCCACTTGGCGACGTCCCAGCGCAGGTAGAGGCTCCAGTGCGCGGACAGCCCGCCGAGCCACCAGAGCGTTGCCAGGAACAGCACGGCGACGAAGGGATAGCGCAGCCAGCGGCCATGGCCGCGCAGCGGACCAAGCCGCTGCCGCGCGCGGAGCAGCGCCCGGTAGTCGGCGAAGGTCGTGTCGCTTGCGAAGCGGTAGGCGGCGTCCATGGCGCTGATGCACTCGCTGAGGTCGCGGCCGCATGGTCCGCGGCCGGCTTGATGGATCACTTGCCCATGTGTCGCAGCAAGGACCGCCAGGGGTTCATGCAGCGGACAAAGAAAAGGCGGCCTTCCGGCCGCCCCTTCATATCGTCAGGCGTCGCGCCGGATCAGAGCGAGCGCTTGATCTCCTCGACGCGGTAGCACTCGATGACATCGCCGGCGCGCATGTCCTGGTAGCTCTCGAAGGCCATGCCGCATTCCTGGCCGACCTGGACTTCCTTGACCTCGTCCTTGAAGCGCTTGAGCGTCGAGAGCTTGCCCTCGTGGACCACGACGCTGTCGCGGATGAGGCGGACATTGGCGCCGCGCTCGACGCGGCCGTCGGTGACGCGGCAACCGGCCACCTTGCCGACCTTGGTGATGTTGAACACCTCCAGGATCTCGGCATTGCCCAGCATGGTCTCGCGCAGTTCGGGCGCGAGCAGGCCGGACATGGCGGCTTTGATGTCGTCCACCAGGTCGTAGATGATGTTGTAGTAGCGGATCTCGATGCCCGCCTGCTCGGCTGCCGCACGCGCTTCCTTGTGGGCGCGGGTGTTGAAGCCGATGATGACGGCGCCGGCCGTCTGGGCGAGACCGACGTCGCTCTCGGTGATGCCACCGACACCCGACAGGATGACGCGGGCCGCCACCTCGTCGTTGCCGACCTTGGCGAGCGCACCGACGATGGCCTCGACGGAACCCTGCACGTCGCCCTTGATGATCAGCGGGAATTCCTTCTTGCCCGCGCCGGCCTTGAGCTGGCTCATCATGTCGGCGAGCGAGGAGCGTCCGGCGCCCATGCGGGCAGCGGCCTTCTCGCGCTTCAGGTTCTGGCGGTAGTCGGTGATCTCGCGGGCGCGCGCCTCGTTCTCGACGACCGCGACACGATCACCGGCCTCGGGCGTGCCGTTGAAGCCGAGGACCTCGACGGGCACGGAAGGACCGGCACCGTCGACGTTGTCGCCCTTGTCGTTGATGAGCGCACGCACACGGCCCCACTCGGCGCCCGCGACGATGATGTCGCCGGGATGCATGGTGCCGCGCTGGATGAGGACGGTCGCCACCGGACCGCGACCGCGGTCGAGCTTGGCCTCGATGACCGTGCCCTCGGCGAGACGGAAGGGGTTGGCCTTCAGCTCGAGCACTTCGGCCTGCAGCTGGATGAGTTCCAGCAGCTTGTCGAGGTTCTGGCCGGTCTTGGCGGAGAGCTCGACCTCGAGCACTTCGCCGCCGAGGCTCTCGAGCTGCACCTCGTACTGGAGGAGGTCGGTCTTGACCTTCTCGGGACGCGCATCGGGCAGGTCGATCTTGTTGATCGCCACGATCAGCGGGACCTTGGCGGCCTTGGCGTGATTGATGGCCTCGACCGTCTGCGGCATGACCGAGTCGTTCGCAGCCACCACCAGAACGACGATGTCGGTCACCTTGGCGCCGCGGGCGCGCATGGCCGTGAAGGCCGCGTGGCCGGGCGTATCGATGAAGGTGACGAGGCCGCCGAGCGGCGTCTGCACCTGATAGGCGCCGATGTGCTGGGTGATGCCGCCGGCCTCGCCGGAGACGACGTTGGTCTTGCGCAGGGCGTCGAGCAGCGAGGTCTTGCCGTGGTCGACGTGGCCCATGATGGTGACGACCGGGGCACGGCCCTCCAGCATGTCCTCGGGATCGGGCGAATCGAACAGGCCCTCCTCGACGTCGGACTCGGCGACGCGGCGCACCGTGTGGCCGAGTTCCTCCGCGATGAGCTGGGCGGTGTCGGCATCGATCACGTCGGTGATCTTGTGCATCGCGCCCTGCTTCATCAGCATGCGGATGATGTCGACGGCGCGCTCCGACATGCGGTTGGCGAGATCGGCGATGGTGATCGTCTCGGGGATCGTCACCTCGCGCAAAATCTTCTCTTTCTGTTCGGTCTGGCGACGGCCCGTCATGCGCTGCACGCGGCGGCGGAAGGAGGCTTCCGACCGCATGCGGTCGGAGGAATCCTCGAGCGCGTTGGTCAGCGTCAGGCGGGTGCGGCTCGGCGCATCGGCGGCCGGGCGCTCGGGGCGGGTCGCAGGCGTCGCGACCTTGCTGCCGGGCCCACGGCGAACGCCGCGCGGCCCGTCATCATCGTCCCCGGCAGAGCGCGGACGGCCGGCAGAGGGCGGTCCGGACCGCATCGGGCCGGCACCTTCCGGGCGGGTGGGAATGGCACTGGCGGCCGGGGCACCGAACTGGCGCGGCGGACGCGGCCCGTCGAGGCGCGGCGGACGGCCGTCGGCACGCGGCGGACGGTCGCCGAAGGGACGGTCACCCTGCGGACGGTCGCCATAGGGCCGGTCGCCCTGGGGACGGGCTCCATAGCCACCCTCGCGCGGCGGACGATCGCCGAAGGGACGGTCGCCCGGCGGGCGCGGCGGACGATCGCCATAGGGACGGTCGCCCTGCGGACGGGGGGCGTAGCCGCCCTCACGCGGGGGCCGATCACCGAAGGGGCGGTCGCCCGGCGGGCGCGGCGGACGGTCGCCATAGGGGCGGTCGCCCTGCGGACGCGGGGCATAGCCACCCTCGCGCGGCGGACGATCGCCGAAACCACGGCTGTCGCGCGCCGGGGCAGCGGCACGGGGCTCGGGCGCGGCGGCGCGAGTCTCGGGAGCCGGGGCGGATTCGGATGCTGCGGGGCGCGGGGCGCGGCCGATGTCGTCGAGGCTGCGGGGACGGTTGTCGTCGCCGAAGCGGCGGCGCGATTCCCAGTCGGACCGGCGACGGGCCTCATCCTCGGAGCGGCGACGCTCCTCTTCCTCGCGCTGGCGGCGATCCTGCTCGGCGCGCTCGGCGGAGCGGCGGGCGTCCTCCTCGGCGCGGCGGCGAGCCTCCGCCTCGGCGATCTTGCGCTCCTCGGCCTCGCGGCCACGGGCCTCGGCGAGCACGCGATCACGCGCCTCGCGCTCCTCGTCGGACAGGGTCCTGAGGATCATGCCGGCGGCGGGAGCCGGCTTGGCAGGGGCCTGGGCGGCCGCAGCCGGAGCCGGCGCGGCGGCGCGCGGCTTCTCGGCGGCAGGGGCGGGCGCAGCGGCCGCCGGACGCGGCGGCGCGAACGAGCGCGGCTTCGCCGAGACCTTCTCCACCACCACCGTCTTGGTGCGGCCGTGGCTGAAGCTCTGGCGAACCATGCTCTGTTCATTCCCGGCGGGCTTCTTCAGGCTGAGGGTCTTGCCCGTCAGGCTGAGGGTCTTGTCGCCGGAGGTCTTCTCATCGGTCATTCGGTTCTGGTCCTGCGCCCTGCGGCTGGGTCCGGGAAATTCAGTGGTTCGGCTCGTTGACGGAAGCCGGAGGCCGACCTCCGGTCACGTCACCGGTGCGGTAAACCTCGAGGGCCGTGCAGCGCGCGAGTGCATTTTCGCTCGGCCCGCCGGCGAGCAGCGCTGCATGTATCACATTCATGCGCCCCAATGCCAAATCCAATTGCAGCGAGGTGAACGCCGTCACCCGCGGCATGGTGTCGGGGTCGTCGCCGAAGATCCGGCGGAGCACCTGGCCGAGCTTGCGAACGCCATCATCGCTGGCGTCCGAGGCATGAATAAGGCCTGCGGCGGTTCCACCCATCAGCGCCGATTCCACCTTGGAGAAGCCGGCGACGATGGCACCGGCCTTGTTGGCCAGCGACAGCGAGGCGATGGCCTGGGCCTCGACCAGACGATCGACGAGGTCCGGCAGGTCGGCGGGAACGGAAACGTCGCGCCGGAAGGCACGGGCGAAGAGCTTGCGCCGGACCGCCTCGGCGACGGCCGCGCGGGTCGCGGTCACCCAGGCGCCACGGCCCGGCAGGCGGGCCTTGAGGTCGGGGACGACGGCGCCGTCCGGGCCGACGACGAAACGGATCAGGGCGTCGGGCGAGGTGGCCTTGCGGTTGACGATACACGTGCGCTCGCTCCCGGACCGCCCCGAAAGGGGGCCGCCGTCGAGCGCCAGCTCATCCGTATCGTCCGCCACAGCGATTGCCACTCCCGCCCATCTCCCCGGCTCAGGCTTCGGCTTCGGCCGGTTCGGCCTCTGCTTCGGCCTCGGGCGCCTCGATCCAGCCGGCCTTGACGCGGGCCTGCATGATCATGGCCTCGGCCTCGTCCTTGTTCAGGTCGAAGCCGTCGAGGAAGCCGGCGTGCTTGGTCGTCTGGCCGTCCTTGCGCTCGCTCCAGCCGACGAGATCGTCGGGGATGCAGCCGGCGAAATCCTCCAGCGACTTCACGTCGTTCTCGCCGAGCTTGACCATCATGGCGGTGGTCAGGCCGTCGACCTCGCGCAGGTCGTCGGCAACGCCGAGTTCCTTGCGCCGGGCGTCGTGCTCGGCCTCGATGCGGGCGATGGTGTCGAGGGCGCGGCGCTGCAGCTCCTGAGCGGTCTCCTCGTCGAAGCCCTCGATGGAGGCGAGGTCCGAGAGCTCGACATAGGCGATTTCCTCGACCGAGCGGAAACCCTCGGAGGTGAGCAGCTGGCCGACGACCTCGTCGACGTCGAGCGCGCCCATGAACAGCTTGGTGCGGGCCTCGAACTCGGCCTGGCGACGCTCGGACTCTTCCTGCTCGGTCAGGATGTCGATGTCCCAGCCGGTCAGCTGCGAGGCGAGGCGGACGTTCTGGCCGCGGCGGCCGATGGCGAGCGACAGCTGCGGATCGGGCACGACGACCTCGATGCGCTCGCGATCCTCGTCGAGAACGACCTTGGCGACCTCGGCCGGAGCCAGGGCGTTGACCACGAAGGTGGCGATGTCCGGGTTCCAGGGAATGATGTCGACCTTCTCGCCCTGCAGCTCGGCGACGACCGCCTGGACGCGCGAGCCGCGCATGCCGACGCAGGCGCCAACGGGATCGATCGAGGAATCGCGCGAGACGACGGCGATCTTGGCGCGCGAGCCGGGGTCGCGGGCGACCGCCTTGATCTCGACGATGCCGTCATAGATCTCCGGGACCTCCTGGCCGAACAGCTTGGCCATGAACTGGGGATGGGTGCGGGAGAGGAAGATCTGCGGCCCGCGCTGCTCGCGGCGGACGTCGAAGAGATAGGCGCGGACGCGGTCGCCGTTGCGGAACATCTCGCGCGGAATCAGCTCGTCGCGACGGATGATGGCCTCGCCGCGGCCGAGGTCGACGATGACGTTGCCGTATTCGACGCGCTTGACCAGGCCCGAGACGATCTCGCCGACGCGATCCTTGTACTCGTCGAACTGACGGTCGCGCTCGGCCTCGCGCACCTTCTGCACGATGACTTGCTTGGCCGACTGGGCGGCGATGCGGCCGAAGTCGAAGGGCGGCAGGGTCTCGGCGATCCAGTCACCGGGCTGGGCCGCCGGGTTCTTGCGACGGGCCTCGTCGGTGGTGATCTGGGTCGCGACATTGTCGATCTCGTCGACCACCTGGAGCAGGCGCGACAGGCGGATCTCACCGGACTTCGGATTGATCTCGGCGCGCACCTCCGTCTCCTGGCCATAGCGCGAGCGCGCAGCCTTCTGGATGGCGTCCTCCATCGCTTCGAGCACGATCTGGCGGTCGATCTGCTTCTCGCGCGCCACCGCGTCCGCGATCTGCAGCAGTTCCAGGCGATTTGCCGAGACGGCCATGGTCATTCCCCTCTAGCGGGATGGTTTGGGTTTGGCGAAACGGCCGGGCCCCTTGGGCTTCGGGCCGCGAGGTCCGCCGCCGGGGCGGGCAGGACCGGATCCGGGTTTCTTCTTCGGCGCCTGGTCGGCGCGCACGGGGCGCGGCGTCACCGGGCGAACGATGACGAGATCGGTGTCGTCGGGCTCATCGCCGTCCTCGGCCTCGTCGTCGTCGACATTCTCGTCGTCGTCCTCGTCCAGGCCACGGCCGGCGGCCTTGCCGCGGCGCAGCGCCTCACGGATGAGGTCGTCGGTCAGCACGAGGCGGGCTTCCCCGATCTCCTCGATCGGCAGCAGCACCTCGTCGGGCTCGTCGGCCTTGGCATCGGTGCGCTTCAGCCTGGCGCTGGTGCCCTCGGCGCCCAGCACGAAACCGCGGAAGCGCTTGCGTCCGGCCTGGGCCACGGCCATCTCGACGCGGGCCTCGTAGCCGGCCCAGCGGTCGAAGTCGCCGGCGCGGACGAGCGGTCGGTCGATGCCGGGCGAGGAGAGCTCGAGATTATAGGCAGCCGCAATCGGGTCCTCGACATCGAGGACGGGCGACACGGCGCGGCTTGCAGCCTCGCAATCGTCGATGGTGAAGGTGCCGTCAGGCCGCTCGGCCATGATCTGCAGCGTCGAGCCGCCGCCCTGGGCGCCGGAGACCCTCACCCGCACCAGCCTGAAGCCGAGGCCCTCGAGCACGGGCTCGACGATCGTGGCGACGCGCGCGGCGACGCCCGACTCGACGATGAGGCGGGGATCCTCGTTCAGGCGCGGCTCTTCCGCGGACAATCGCAGCTCCGAATGTGGCCCCGCCGGCGGCTGAAACAAAAAGAGCGGGCCCCCGCAGGAACCCACTCTCACGATAGCCATCGATGAGGGTGTATGAATGACCGAAGTCGGCCTCTCACATACGCTTCGACGGGTGATTGCGCAAGAGGCCGCGCGCCTGTCGGCGTGCGGCCCCGAACGACTTACTGGTCGTCGTCGTCGTCGGCCGCATCGCCGATGAGGTCGGAGACGTCGCCGTCGTCCTCGTCCTCGTCTTCCTCGAGGAAGGTGTCGTCCTCGTCGCCGGTATCCTCGACGTCGACATCGACGTCATCATCGATGGCGGCAGCCTTCGCCGGGGACGCTTCTTCCTCGTCCGCCTCTTCGAGGCTGACCAGTTCGGCGTCGGGGGCTTCCAGCTCGACATCATCCTCTTCGGCCTGCGGCGCCGGCTTGGCGGCGGCAGCCGAGCCACGACGGGCCGGCTCGAACATGGCGCGCTGCAGCACCTCGCCCGTGTAGGGCGAGACGATGGGATCGCGGTTCAGATCATAGAACTTCTTGCCGGTCGTGGGGCAGATGCGCTTCACGCCGAGTTCGGGTCTCGCCACGGCGGACTCCCTAATAAAGATCAGACTTCGCTTGAAGGGGGGTCAGTTGGACGCAGAGCCCCTGCTTGTCAAGAGGCTTGCGGCGCGGGATAGAGCGCGGAACGGATTTTCACACCCGAGCGGGACCTGCCGACCTTGAGCGCATCACAAGCCCCAACCCCCCTCACCGCGCGTCGCGGCGCCGCACTCACCGGCACGCTGACCGTGCCCGGCGACAAGTCGATCTCGCACCGCGCCCTGATGTTCGGCCTCCTGACGGTCGGCGAGACGCGCATCTCCGGCCTGCTGGAGGGCGAGGACGTGCTCAACACCGCCAAGGTGTGCCGCCAGCTGGGTGCCAGGGTGGAACGGACAGGACCCGGCGCTTGGGTTGTCCACGGCGTCGGCGTCGGCGGCCTCGTCCAGCCGGCCGAACCGCTCGACTTCGGCAATGCCGGCACCGGCTGCCGCCTGATGATGGGTGTCATCGGCTGCCATCCGATCCGCGCCACCTTCGATGGCGACGCCTCCTTGCGCAAGCGACCCATGCGCCGCGCCCTCGATCCGCTGGAGCTGTTCGGCGTCCGGGTGGTGGAGCAGGCCGAGGGCGGCCGGCTGCCGATCACCATCGAGGGGCCGAAGGACGCCGTGCCGGTGACGTATGAGTCGCCGGTGGCCTCCGCCCAGGTGAAATCGGCGGTGCTACTCGCCGGCCTCAACGCACCGGGCGTGACGACGGTCATCGAGAAGGAGGCGACGCGCGACCACACCGAGCGGATGCTGACCCACTTCGGCGCTGAGGTGACGACGACCCCGCATGGCGAGCACGGCCGGCGGATCGACCTCGTCGGGCAGCCGGAACTGAAACCGGCGCCCGTCGTCGTTCCGGCCGACCCGTCCTCCGCCGCCTTCCCGATCGTCGCCGCCGCCATCGTGCCGGGCTCCGACGTCACCGTCACCGGCGTCATGATGAACCCGCTGCGCACCGGCCTGATCACGACGCTGATCGAGATGGGGGCGGAGATCGAGATCCTCAATCCGCGGGTGGAATCAGGCGAGGACATCGCCGACCTGCGCGTCCATGGCTCGCGGCTCCGTGGCGTCGACGTGCCGGCGCACCGGGCGCCCTCGATGATCGACGAGTACCCGATCCTCGCGGTGGCGGCCTCCTTCGCCGAAGGCCCGACGCGGATGCGCGGCCTGCACGAACTCCGCGTCAAGGAGTCCGACCGTCTCGCAGCGGTGGCGGCGGGGCTTGCAGCGGCAGGCGTCGACCATGTGATCGAGGGCGACGACCTGATCGTCGCCGGCAACGGCAAGGCACCCGGGGGCGGCACGGTCGCCACCCACATGGATCACCGAATCGCCATGAGCTTCCTCGTCATGGGCCTCGCTACCGCACAGCCGATGACGGTCGACGACACGGCCTTCATCGCCACCAGCTTCCCCGACTTCGTCGGCCTGATGCGGGGCCTCGGGGCGGACTTTTCATGATCGTCGCCATCGACGGACCGGCCGCATCGGGCAAGGGCACGCTGGCGAGGCGCATCGCCGCCCATTACGGCCTGCCGCATCTCGACACGGGCCTGCTCTATCGCGGCGTGGCGCGGATCATGCTCGACCGCGGCTTTCCGCTCGACAATGTCGAGATTGCCGAAGCAATCGCGCAGCATCTCGATCTCGCCGATCTCGATCCGGAGCGGCTGCGCATGCGCGAGGTCGGCGAGGCCGCCTCGGTCGTGGCGGCACACGGCCCGGTGCGCAAGGCGCTGCTGGAGCTGCAACGGACCTTCGCCGGCCAGCCCGGCGGGGCCGTGCTGGACGGCCGCGACATCGGCACGGTGATCGCCCCGGAGGCCGGCGCCAAGCTCTTCGTCACGGCCAGCCCCGAGGAGCGCGCGCGGCGGCGGTTCCGCGAGCTTGTCGGCCGCGGTGAGCTGGCAGACGACGCCGCCGGCTATGCCGCGGTGCTCGCCGACATCCAGCGCCGCGACGCCCGCGATTCGGCACGCGCCGACGCGCCCCTGCTCGTCGCTGCCGATGCGGTCGTGCTCGACACCACGACGCTCGACATCGCGGCGGCCTTCGCAGCGGCGCTCGCCGCCGTCGAGGCCCGGCGGGCATGACGCCCTTCGGCGCCCGCGTGCGGGCCTTGCGCGAGGAGAAGGGCACCACGCTGACCGCCATGGCCGAGGCGGTGGGCGTCTCCGCCGCCTATCTCTCGGCCCTCGAGCACGGCAAGCGGGGTCGCCCCAGCTGGTACCTGATCCAGCGCATCATCGCCTATTTCGGCATCATCTGGGACGAGGCGGAGGAACTGGCGAAGCTCGCCGAGATCTCCCACCCGCGCATCGTCATCGACACCTCCGGCCTGTCGCCGCAGGCGACCGAACTCGCCAACCTGCTGGCTCGCAAGATCGCGCTGCTGTCCGACGAGGAGATCGCCGAGCTGCTCTTCGTGCTGAAGTCCAAGCTGCCGGGGCGTTAGGGCGTCACAGCCCCTTGAGAAAGGCGACGGCCCGCTCCAGAGCGAGGCGGCCGTCCGCCGTGTCGAGATTGAACTGGTATTCGTGCGGCAGCGCGGGCTGATGGTCCGGCGGGAAGAACAGCCGGTCCACCCGGACGCCGAGGTTCTCCAGCCGCTCGGCCAGCGCAACGGACTGCGGCCCGAGCGGATCGCCGTTGCCCGCGGAGATGAAGGACGGCGGGAAGCGGGCCGTGACGTTGGGCGTGACGTTCATCCGGAGGAAGGTGGGGTCGGAGGCGAAATCGCTGCGGCCGCTGTAGGACCACAACACCGTGTGGACGAACCAGCCGAGGGCGCCCTCCATCCGCACGGCGGCTGAATCATAGGCGCCGCAGAACAGCAGCATGCCGATCAACTGTCCCGGCGCGAGGGACGGCGTGATGCCCACGGCGGCCGCATAGGCCGGCGACGTCACGAGATTGGCCACCTGCCCGGCGATCTGTCCGCCGGCGGAGTCGCCGGCCAGGACGATGCGGTTGGGGTCGATCTGCAGCCGCCCGGCATGGGTGACGAGATGGTCGAGCGCCTTGACCACCTGTCGCGCCGGCGTCGGATAGGTCGCCCGCGGCGCGATGGAATAGCCCACCGAGACCACGGTGAAGCCCCGGCCGGCGAGGACGCGCGCATAATTGCCGATGTCCGCCTTGTCGCCGGAGACCCAGCCGCCGCCATGGACCCAGACCACGGTGGTCAGCGGCGCCGTCGCATCGGCGGGGCGATAGACGTCGAGGCGCGCATCGGGATCGGCAGCGTCATAGACCTCGTCGAGCGTCGCCACGACACCCGGTGGCACATGCTTGCGGAGCGCCTCGGCGGTGCGGGAGGCGCCGATGTCGAACACGGCCCGGATGACGAGGGCTCCGGGCCAGGGGCTGACCTGGAACGCCAGAACGACGACAAGGGCAAGGACCAGTGGCCAGGCGATCAGTCTCCTAAGAAGACGACCCCAGCGCCGTCGCGGCCGTGGCTCCGGCGTTGCCCCCCGCCAGTTCACCGCAAGGCCTCGTCGGCGGTTCTCGGGGCCGCCGCCTTACGCGCCGCAGGCGTCGGCGCCAGCACCGGCCGGAAAATCTCGATGGCCCGCTCCCGCCTGAGCGGCGCTGGTCGATAGACCTGCTTGGTCGCCTCGACCAGATGGACGCCGGCGAAGGGCAAGGTCAGGGCCGAGCCCATCCGCTCCCAGGCCATGGCCGAACCGAGGACGAGGGACTGGCGCACCGGCGGCACCCACAGCGCCTGGCTCCAGGCGATGGGGGTGAAGGAGGACTGCCGCATCAGTTCGGTGAGCTGCCGCGACGAATAGGGCCGGCCCTGGCCGAAGGGCGTGGTGTCGCGCTGGGCCCAGAGGCCGCGCCGGTTCGGCACCACGGCGAGGACCTTGCCGCCGGCGGCGAGCACCCGCCAGGCCTCGCGCAGCAGGGCCTGCACGTCGTTGGAGACCTCCAGCGCATGGACGATCAGCAGCCGGTCGACGGCGGCATCGGCCAGCGGCAACATGTCGTCCTCGACGAGGGCCGATCGGCCGGGCCGCGCCGTCGGCCAGTGGATGACGCCCTGGCGCGCCGGCATGAAGGCGAGCGAGCGGTCGGCATCCTCGCGGAACAGGCCGAGATAGGGCGTGCAATAGCCGAGGCCGACGGTGAGCATGCCGCGCGCCGACGTCCAGTGGGTGCGGATGGCGCGGCCGACCATGCGCCGCGCCACCATGCCGAGCGGCGAGGAATAGAAGGCGCGCAGGTCGATGACGTCGGACAAGGGGCGCTTCCCGTGCAGGGCGGCCCGTCGCCGGGCCGGGGGGAGAATGGAATGGCCATCGGCGGCAGGCAATGACATATAGCAGGCAGGATGAACGGGCCGGGTATCGCCCGCCCCCCGCGCCCGTCGATCACACCCGATGGCCTTCACCCCTGGAGACCCGCATGGCTGCCGAAGTCCACATGTTCCCCTGCCTGAGCGACAATTTCGGCGCGCTCATCCATGACCCTTCCACCGGCGCGACGGCGGCGATCGACGTGCCGGAGGCCGAGCCGGTGCTCGCCGCGGCGAAGGCGAAGGGCTGGACCATCAGCCACATCCTCGTCACCCACCATCATCCCGACCACGTGCAGGGCATCGAGGCGGTGAAGGCGGCGACGTCGGCCCGCGTCATCGCCAACGCCTCCGACGCGCACCGCATCCCGCTCGTCGACGAGACGGTGGCGCCGGGCGGCAAGGCCCGATTCGGCTCGCTCGTGGCCGATGTCATCGACACCCCCGGCCATACGGTCGGCCACATCGTCTATCACTTCGCCGCCGAGAAGATCCTGTTCTCGGGCGACACGCTGTTCTCGCTGGGTTGCGGCCGCCTGTTCGAGGGAACGCCGCAGCAGATGTGGGAGGCCCTGAAGGCGCTGCGCGCCCTGCCCGACGACACGGCGGTCTATTGCGGCCACGAATACACGGCGTCCAACGCCAAGTTCTCGCTCACCGTCGACCCGGACAATGCCGCCCTGAAGGCCCGCGCCGAGGAGGTCTTCCGCCTGCGCGAGGCCGGCCAGCCGACGCTGCCGACCACCATCGGCCGGGAGAAGGCGACGAACCCCTTCCTGCGTGCCGACGACCGCGCCATCGCCCAGGCGCTGGGCATGGCGGGGCGCCTTCCCGCCGAGGTCTTCGCCGAGTTGCGCGAGCGCAAGAACAAGGCCTGAGGCGAGACGCGGCGCGGACCTCAGAAGTCGACGGCGATGCCGCCGACTTCCCAGTCGTCGTAGCGGACGGGATCGGCGCCGCCCCGGCCGTGCAGCTCGGGGTTGGCGGCGAGCTCCGCCGCCTTGGCATCGAGGGCGGCGCGCCGCTCGGCAGCCTCGGCCAGGGCCCGCTTGGCGGCCTCCGACAGGACCTTCGCGGGCGCGTCGACGCGGGCGGAGGGCTGCTCGACCGCGACGGCCGTGGTGAAGACGGGGTTCTCGCTCATGCCGGGGAAATCGGTCCGGGGGTCGCGGAAGTCAAGGCCTCAAGCGTTGACCCGCCCCCGGCCATGGCTATAGTCCGCCCCGCGTTGCCCCTATGGCGGAATTGGTAGACGCGCTCGACTCAAAATCGAGTTCCGCAAGGAGTGCTGGTTCGATCCCGGCTAGGGGCACCAAATCGCCGTCCATCGGCGTCCAAAATCATCCACAACCATATGAAAGATGTGAGGAATTGGCGCCGTTGTCGTCTGTCGGCGTCCTTTTGCGTCCGCATCCGTCCGCTTGCAGCCAACACACTTGCTGGTACTTTCGTTGGGCCCGCCGCTAAACCCAGCAGCGCGAACCCAGCAGGACCCAACATGTCGCTGACGGATATCGCGATCCGGGCGCTGAAGCCCCGGGCAACACGGTTCAAAGTTTCGGATGGTGATGGACTTCAGATTTGGGTGCTGCCGTCCGGCACGAAGGTCTGGCACTTTGCCTATCGGCTCAACAAGACCCAGAAGGACCTTGTCCTCGGCAAATACCCGGTCATCGGCCTTGCCGAGGCACGCAAGCGTCGCGACGACGCAAGAACGCTGATGGCAGCGGGTGCCGATCCGAGCCATCAGCGGAAGCTGGACAAACTCACGAAGGCGATCACGGACGCAGCGACCTTCAACGCGATCGCAGATGAATACCTCGCCAAGCTGGAGCGCGAAGGCCGCGCACCAAGCACTATGAAGAAGCTCCGCTGGCAATTGCGATATATGCGACCTCATATCGGCGACCGCCCGATTTCCGAGATCAAAGCTCCAGAGGTGCTGGCAGCTCTCAAGAAGATTGAAGCCAAAGGCGCGTATGAAACGGCGATCCGCGTCAAGGAAACGACGGGAGCCATTTTCAGGCTTGCTATGGCGACAGGGCAGGCCGACACCGATCCAACGCAGGCGCTCAAACGTGCGCTCACGACACCAAGAGTGAAGCACCGCCCTGCCCTCACGAACGCTATCGAGTTTGGCGGGCTCTTGAGAGCCATCGATGATTTCAACGGGCAGCCCACGACCAAGGCCGCATTGCAACTCTTGGCGATTGTCTTCACGCGCCCCGGAGAGCTTCGCAATGCCGAGTGGGCGGAATTCGATTTCTCGACGGCGACATGGACGATCCCAGCCGGCCGCATGAAGATGCGTCGGAAACACCATGTTCCCCTGCCGCGCCAAGCCCTCGCAATCCTGAAGGCCCTTCAGGAGATCACCGGCGACGGAACACTACTGTTCCCGGGAACACGCTCAAACCGACGCCCAATCAGTGAGAATACACTCAATGCCGCGCTTCGGCGCATGGGTTACAGCAAAGACGAAGTGACGGCGCATGGCTTTCGCGCAACGGCCTCGACACTGCTGAATGAGAGTTGCCGATTTTCTTCCGACGCCATCGAACGCGCTCTAGCCCACCAAGACCCTGACGACATTCGCCGTGCTTATCAGCGTGGCACCTTCTGGGAGGAACGTATCGAAATGTCTCAATGGTGGGCCGACCACCTCGATCGACTACGTGTTGGCGGCGAAGTCGTGTCGATCAGAGCAACACATGCCACCCCGGCAAAGTGAGTGCTGGGGACGAAACGTTCACCGGCGTCTGAACTCGTCCGCTGACGTTGCTTGAGCCCGCGAATCTTGCTATATGTCAGAAATTCAGGATGCGAAATCTCGCCTAGCGGCCGCATCGACTCTCCCCTTCACGTTCCCGCTCGCATAGCACCGCCCGGATTTCCAGGCGGTTCGGTGCGATTGCGAGGCTCTGCTCCCAGAGCGATCCCAGGATCGATGTATCTCAGGGAACGAGCCGCCTTGCGGACTGCTCAATGAGCGGTCGGACCGTGCGCCACATCTAGTCTGACAATCGGAAACCATCGGGCGAAAGCCCCTGAGCCACCGCGCCGAGCTTGATCACTCCGATCATCGCAACGCGCAGCACCATCCGTAGTCCCGCCCGCTTGGCTCTCGCCACGCGGGCTTTTTTTTGCCCGCGCGGCAGAAAGGCAGACCATGATGATCCCTCCGCTCACCCTTTCCATCGCCGACGTTTGCAAGGCGACCGGGATCGGGCGTTCCTCAATCTACAACGCGATCAAGGATGGCAAACTTCGCGCCGTGAAATTTGCCGGACGGACGCTCATTCGCGCCGAGGACCTGACCGCCTTCCTTGATGGGCTCCCGACCCTGTCAACGGGCTCGACGCGCTTTGGCTAAGCGCCCCGGCCGGCGCGGCATCAAGCGCCATCGCAACTACACAGTTGATGAGGCCGCGAATGCCATCAGAGTCGCCAAGGGCACCGTCCTACGATGGATCAAAGCCGGCTTGCCGGCTCTTCAGGACCGGCGACCATTCCTGATCCTTGGTGCAGACCTGATCGATTTCCTGGACGGCAAGACTGCCGTGAAGCGCACTTGCCAAATCCAGGAATGCTTCTGCTTCACATGCAGGGCACCACGCGAAGCGGCCGGTGGAATGGCCGACGTTCACCTCCACCCCGGAGCCGGCGGCAATATGCGGGCGCTGTGTAGCGAATGCCTTGGCGTCATGCACAAGCGCCTCTCGGGACCGCAAATCGAGGCGCTTCGATCCCTTCTTGAAGTGACCATCCGACAGGCTCCCGCACACATAAGCGAGCGCGCCGATCCCTGCCTGAATGATCACTTGCACAAGGAAGGTTAGACCATGCGGAAACACCATCCCGCCAACGAGCGGATCAAGCGCGAATATCTGACCTATCTGACCGACGCCAAGCGCATGTCGGTGAAGTCGGTCGATCAGGTCGCGGCGGCCATTGCCGCTTTCGAAGTCTCGACAGGCCATAAGGATTTCAAGGCGTTCCACATCGAACAGGCGCGCCGTTTCAAGCGCCAGCTTGGCGATCACCACAATTCAGAGACCGGCAAGCCTCTGGCCGTTGCGACCATCAAGACGCGCCTGATGGCAGTAAAGGCCTTCTTTCAATGGCTGGCAGGGCGACAGGGCTATCGGCGGATCAGCTACGCGGATGCCGAGTACTTCAACCCTTCGGCCCATGACAGCCGGATCGCCAGCGCAACGCGCGACCGGCCCGTGCCCAGCATCGAGCAAATCCGCCGGGTGATCGAGGTGATGCCGACCGGCACCGACATCGAGAAGCGCAATCGGGCGCTGATCGCCTTCACCCTGCTAACGGGCGCTCGCGACGACGCCATCGCGTCGCTTTCCATCCGCCATATCGACATCGCGGCCAGCAAGATCGATCAGGATGCGCGCCAGGTCCGGACGAAATACCGCAAGACCTTCACGACATGGTTCTTCCCGGTGGGTGACGATATCGAAGCTATCGTTCGCGAGTGGGTCACCCACCTGACCGAGACGCTGCTGTTCGGGCCTGATGATCCGCTGTTTCCCGCCACCAAGATTGCCGTTGGCGCGAACGGCAGCTTCGAGGCCGCCGGGCTCGACCGCAAGCACTGGACCACGGCGGGGCCGATCCGCGACATCTTCAAGATGGCATTCCATGCGGCGGGCCTGCCCTATTTCAATCCCCATTCCTTCCGCTCGACCCTCGGGCGTCTCGGCGAAAAGGTCTGTCCCAATCCGGAAGCCTTCAAGGCGTGGAGTCAAAATCTGGGGCATGAAGGAGTGCTGACCACCTTCACCAGCTATGGCACCGTCACCAGCCACCGACAGTCTGAAATCATCGCGGCCATGCGACAGGGATCGGACGCGGCCGAGTGCGCGCCGCCGCAGCCCGAAACCATCGCGCGCGTCCTCGCGCACCTGGCTCGCCAGCAGGCCCTCGCCAAGTGACGGCCGTGATCTGATCATCCGGCAAGCCCAACCCTTGACGCCAAGCAGCGCTTGCCCTTCCGCGCTCGCCTAGGCGTAGCCAAGAATTTGGCTACGTCATGCAACGGACTTACGACGCGCGCACCCGGTTGAGATCGTTCACAGGGAGGGTGAGTTGCATAAGCCCTGATTTCTGACGAAGCAGCTTGAGCTCTGAGCGGACTTTCTCAATTTCCGCTTGGGGCCCCAGAGCGGCTAGCGCCCGGGTCAGCTTCGCGCCTGCAAAGGGGACCTTCGACGCCCTGCCGCAAGCCGACATTTCGGGCGCGACCGCCCACGGGCGTTCTTCTCCGATGAGCCAACCTGCCCGTCATCTCGCCGCCCGATGACAAATGCAGAATGGTGAGTTTGGGCAAAGCCTTCCGTCTGACCGCCCGCAAGCCGCACGGTCGACTGCAGGGGCGGCGAGTGAGTCTCGTAGGTCTGTCACGCAGCCCTGAGCGCGTCGATGGCTTCACGCCTAGGAGGCCGTGCCACTCCAGCTTGCAAAGCGGTCACTCCGATACACTGCTGCCAGCTCAGGGCGCACTCCGTGATCATCATCCGCGGCGGAGCGCCGATGTCGCGTTTGACTGACGTGCCGGTCATCGATGCTCGATGGCTCATGGCGGGCTCTTTCTACAAGATGCTGGAAAGCTGATGCTATGGGCCTTCTCACTTTCGCATACAATGTCACCCTCGACGGCTGCGTTGATCATCTGGAGGGCGTCGCAGACGATGAGACACACGCGTTCTTCACTCGCCTTATGGACGACGCGGGCGCAACGCTTTGGGGTCGTGTGACCTATGAACTGATGGAGGAGTACTGGCCGGCGGTCGCGCGGGGCGAAGTGGCGGTTCCCCCCGCGATACTCGCATGGGCCCAAAAACTGGAGGCAAAGCCCAAGTTTGTGGTCTCGACCATGCGGACGAAGTTTCCCTGGACCAATACGCACCTCGTCGAAGGTGACCTGCGCACAGGCATCCAGAACTTAAAGGACGAGACCCCCGCAGGTATTCTTCTCGCGAGCGGTAAGCTCGCGGCGGCCTTGGACATGTTGGAACTGATTGATGAGTACAAGGTCCTCGTTCATCCTCGGATCGTCGGCCACGGTCCCAGCCTCTTCCATGGAAGGCTCCAGCAAGCCCGCCACTTGGAGCTCGTTGAGTCGACGCCCCTGAAGAACGGCGCCATTGCGGTGCACTACCGCGCCATCCACCACGAGTAAGCATGAGCGTCACTGGCCGATCTAATTGTAACGGCCTGCGCAAGCCTTATCCGGCACCCGCTGCATTTGCGACCGCCAATGTTCGGTTCAGGCGGTCGGGGCTAGCACATGTGCAAGAAGCGGGTTCGGAAAGCGACGGGCCAGGGTCACGGCAAGGAACGACTCGAAAATGCCCTCAAGTGCGGCGGCCTCGACCAGACGGCCGGTCGCCAATTCGTCGCGCACGACGATCGGTGGCAGGACAGCCAGCCCTGCATCATCGCGCGCGAGCAGACGCAGCATGGCCATATCGTCGGCCTCTGCCGCGAGGGACGGGCTGATCCCGAGTCGCGCCGTCAGGGCATCGAAGGCGGCGCGGATGGCCGTATCGGCGGTCGGCACGATCAAGGGTTCCGTGGACAGCAGTTCGATCAGCGGCCTCGGCGGAACGCCCACCCGCGCGGGGCTGCCAAGCAGGCTCACCGGCTGCTGGTCGATGCGGTGGATCAGCCAGGGGCTCACCGCATCGCGCGCGGGGGCAAGATTGGTCAGCACGACGTCAAGGGCGAGGCCCTCCAGCCCCCGCAACAGTTCCGCCTGTGATCCCGATCGCAGCACCACCTCGATGTCCTCACGGCCGATCAACGGCCGCAGGAACTGCATCTGGAAGTTTCGCGACAGCGTGGCGAGAGCGCCGACCCGCAAGGCGCGTCGCGTCCGGCCCGATTCGTTGAGGGTGGCGGTCAGATCCGCCGCGGTGCGGAAGATTGATTCCGCATGGTCGAGGGCGATCCGCCCGGCCTCCGTGAGCACGAGACCCCGCCCCCGGCGCTCGAAGAGCGCATGACCGAGCGAGGATTCCAGAGTGCGCAACTGGGAGGACAGGGCCGATTGCGACAGCCTGAGCTGCCGGGCGGCCCCGGTGAGCGTTCCGTCCAGCGCGACAGCCCGGAACAGACGCAGATGGTGGAGGTTGAGAAGAGCCATTATTCGATAATATAGAACGATTCGCGCTAATATATGTATTATTATAAAAATCATCGACGGGCTATCCCGCTCCGGTCAACCGGAACGAAGAGCCTCAATGACGCTCCTGCCCCCTCTCGGCCTGCTGGCCATCACCGTCCTGGTCATCGCCGCTGCCCTCGCGTTCAGTCGGCCCGGCCGGCGTCCTCGTCGCGTGCCGCGTGTCGCCGAAGCCGCCGCCGCGCTGTCGCTGGTGCTGGCTCTCGCAGGGGTTGCACAACTGGTCGCGGTCGGTTCGGCGACCTTCGCCATCGGCGAGGGGCCGCTTGCCCTCGGAGTCCGCGTCGACGGGATCAGCGCCACCATGACGGTCCTGGTCGCCTTCGTCGGCTGGATCGTGGTTCGGTATGCCCGCACCTATGTCGACGGTGAGGCGCGCGAGGGCCTCTTCCACGGCCTCATGCTGGCGACGCTGGCCGCCGTGCTGTTACTGGTCCAGGCCGGAACGCTCCTCGTTCTCGTCGCAGCCTTCGCCACGGTGGGGCTGGGCCTGCGCCACCTGCTGCTGTTCTATCCCGACCGGCCCGAGGCGCGGCGGGCGGCGATCAAGTTCACCCTCGTCTGGGGGATGGGCGACGCGGCGCTGATGATCGCGGCGACGGGCCTGTGGATCGCTTTCGGCACGACCGACATCGCAGCCCTCACGCAGGCCGCCGCGGCTGGCCTGCCCATGGCGGCGAGGATCGCCGTCGGCTTCCTGGTGCTGGCCGCGCTGCTCAAGACCGCCGCCTTTCCGCTGCATGGCTGGCTCACCGAGGTGATGGAGGCGCCGACCCCCGTCTCGGCCCTGCTGCATGCAGGCATCGTCAATGGCGGCGGCTTCCTGCTGATCCGGCTGGCCGAGGTCATGCAGGCCAGTCCCGGGGCCATGGCCGCGCTGGTCCTTCTCGGCGGGCTGACGGCCCTGTTCGGCGCCGTCGTCATGCTCACACAGAGTGCCATCAAGACCGCACTGGCCTGGTCCACCGTGGCGCAGATGGGTTTCATGATCCTGCAATGCGGCCTCGGATTGTGGACGCTGGCCCTTCTGCACATCGTCGCCCACTCGCTCTACAAGGCGCACGCCTTTCTCGCCTCGGGAACGGCGGTCGAGGCGGTCAACGCCATCCGCAAGCCGGGGCCGGTTGCGGTCCCCGGACTTGTCGCCGTAGGCAGGAGCTTTGCACTCGCCATCACCCTCTATGCGCTGGTGGCGGTGGGGTTCAGTCTGGTCGCAGGCGAGAAGTCGGCCCAGGCGCTCGCCCTTGGAGCGATGCTGATCTTCGGCGTCGCCTATCTCGTGGCGCAGGGCATGGCCGACGCCGCACCGACCGCGCTGACCCGGCGCACGCTGACGGCCTCGGCCGGGGCCACCCTGGCCTATTTCGGCTTCCAGGCCCTGGCTGCGGCGCTATGGGGACCGGCCCTGCCGCAGCCGCCGGATCCGGGCGCGCTCGAATGGGCCTTGATCGTCCTCGCCGTGGGCTCATTCGGTCTCGTTGCCTTCGCCCAGGCGCTGTTCCCCCTGTGGGCCCATCACCCCGCTTCGGCAGGTCTGCGCGTCCACCTCGCCAACGGCCTCTATCTCAACGCCCTTCTGGATCGCCTGATCGGCGGCTTCCGGTCCGCGAAGCCCCTCTGAGCCGGAGAACTGTCCATGTTCGCGCAAACCCTCGACATCGTCCCCGCCAGTATCGCCGGCCTCCTCAAGGCTGCCGCGGCCGCGGCGCGCGCCATACCGCCGGCCTTCCCGCTGGATGCGACGGTGGCGGTCAATCCCTTTCTTGGCCAGACGGGCGAAGACCTCGCTCTCTGCGCGGCTCGGCTCGGCCGGGTCGCTGGCGTCCGAGTCACCCGCCAGCGCGCGGATTATGCCGCTCAGGTGACTTCAGGCAGGATCACAGACGACGATCTCGCCGCTGCACTTGCGGCGTCGACCGCCTCGCTCAAGCCTGCCGACACGGGCGCCCTCAAGGCCGCCCTCGCGGTCGCAGGGCCGGAGCCGACCGCGCTCCCGACCGTGGCCGAACTCGCCGCCGCTGCCACCGGAACCGACTGGCCCGGTGTGATCGCCCGCAGCATGGGTCTGTGGGCCGGAGGCCATTTCGACCGCGGTCAGGCACTCTGGTCGCCCGCTCCGGGCAAGTCCGCCTTCACCGCCTGGCGTGAATGGGCCATTCACGACCTGACCCCCGAAGTCGCGGGACTGACCGGCTTCTGCGCCCATGTCGCCGCCGCACCCGACACGCCCGAGCGGGCCATTCTGCGTGCCTGCGAGAGGCTGGACATGACAGAGGCGGCAGCGGAGACCGCTTTCCACCGGCTGCTGATGGATCTTGGTGGCTGGGCCCAGCACGCGCGCTGGCTGCTGTGGCGGGCCGAACTGGCCGGCGGCAGCGACGACACGCTAACGGACCTGCTGGCAATCCGCCTTGTCTGGGAAGAGGCGCTGCTCGCATATGCGCCCGCTGTCGGGGAGACCTGGCGGCAGACCCTCGCCAGCCATGGCCGGGCGCTGGTGGCGAGCGAGGACGAGGTCATCGACGCGATCCTGCAGGAGGCGGCGGAGCGCGCCCACCAGCGTCGGATCGCGGCCGCCCTCACCGGGCCGCGGGCGCGGGCCGGGCGGCCGGCGCTGCAGGCCGCCTTCTGCATCGACGTGCGTTCGGAGGTCTTCCGCCGGGCTCTCGAGGGCCTCGACGAACGGATCGCGACGCATGGCTTTGCCGGATTCTTCGGTCTCCCGCTGGCGCACCGGCCCCACGGCACGGATGAGCGGCAGGCCCATCTGCCGGTTCTGCTGACGCCCGGCCTGTTCTCGCAGAGCCAGGGCGATCCCGCCCGCGAGCAGGCCTCGCGCATCGCCGCACGCACGACGCGGGCCTGGGGCCGGTTCCGCCAGGCTGCGGTCTCGTCCTTTGCCTTCGTGGAGGCGAGCGGTCCGACCTACGGCTGGAAACTGGTGCGGGACGCCCTTGGATTCGGCGGATCGGGCTTCGCCTGCGAACCCATGCCCCGGCTCGAACAGGACCTGACGGCGGCGCAGAAGGCCGCCACGGCGGCGGCCGTGCTGAAGGCGATGAGCCTAACGCGGGATCATGCCCCGCTCGTGCTGCTCATCGGCCACGGCGCCCGCGTGACGAACAATCCACATGCCAGCGCCTATCATTGCGGGGCCTGCGGCGGCCAGACGGGCGAAATCTCGGCGCGCCTGCTCGCCACCCTGCTCAACGACCCGGAAGCCCGCGCCGGCCTCCCGGACCACGGCGTCGCCCTGCCGGCGGACACGCGGTTCGTCGCCGGTCTCCATAATACGACCACCGATGCGGTGATGCTCTTCGACCTGCCGGAGGGTGGGCCCGATCCGGTCGTCGCGCAGGCGGTCGCCTGGCTCGACCAGGCGGGCGCGCTGGCACGGTCGGAGCGCGCGCTGCGCCTGCCGGGCGCGGCTTCATCTGACCTTGCCATCCGGGCCCGCAACTGGGCCGAGGTGCGGCCGGAATGGGGGCTCGCCGGCTGCGCGGCCTTCGTGGCGGCGCCGCGCAGCGCCACGGCGGGGATCGATCTCGGCGGCCGCGCCTTCTTGCACGATTATGACTGGCGCCGGGACGAGGGCTTCGGCACCCTCGAGCTCATCCTCACCGCACCGGTGGTGGTGGCAAGCTGGATCAGCCTGCAATACTACGGCTCGGTTGTCGCACCGGCCGTCTTCGGCGGCGGCAACAAGCTGATCCACAATGTGACAGGTGGCATTGGCGTGGTGCAGGGCAATGGCGGCACGCTGCGTCCGGGACTGCCCTGGCAGGCGGTTCACGACGGCGAGGGCCTGGCTCATGAACCCCTGCGGCTGTCTGTTCTCGTCGAGGCCCCGGAGGCCGCGATCATCGACATCCTCCGTCGCCATGACGGGGTGCGCGCCCTCTTCGACAACGGATGGCTGCACCTCCTCGTCCTCGAGCAGGGCCGGGTCAGCCGCCGCTACCGCCCGGGTCTGGCCTGGGAAGCCACAAAGGACATGGCGCAGGCGGAATGAGCTTGATGGTGCGAGACGACATCTGCCCGGCAAGGTCCGCGCCGTGTCTCACACCCACCGAGGGTGGGTTTTACGTAAGTCTTGACTTTTGCACTGATCTGAGCCCAACAAACTGGACCATTCGGAGTTAGAGTTTTTCGCGTCGTTTCCCATGGGCTGGGAGGAGCGGAAGACGATGAAGGCATCGCCATCCTCCTTCACCCCTCAACGTCCCGACCCTCCAGCCGTCCCAAACCGCTCGGGCACGGCTCTAATCCTGCACTCCTAAATGGTTCGTCCGGCGAATTTCTGAGGCGGTGCGGCCAGTCTTACGACGTAGCAGAGTGCGGAGAGTGGCTGCATTATCATAGCCGGTGCGGGCTGCGATCTCATCCATTCCCAATTTGGTCGTCCTCAGGAGATAAGTCGCTCGTTCAACGCGCAGGCTCTGGAAATAAGACAATGGAGAGCGGCCCAGCACCATATTGATTCTGCGGGACAGAGTTCGTTCACTTGTCCCGACAAAGGCCGCGGCCTGCTCCAAGGAAAAGCCCGTATCGAGGTTTTCACGCGCCCACTTCTCGAAGAGCATCACCAGGTGGTCGGCGTGGCGCAAATGATCCGGGATGGCATAGGTGGCTTGAGGCGAGCGAGGATCGAGCATTAGGTAGCGAGCGACGGTGTCGGCCAGTTCGGGGCTCCGCTGACGAACGAACCAGAGCGCCAAATCGAAATGTGCGAGCACCGCGCCTGCGGTAACGACCCTGTCGTTACCCACCAGCGCACGGCTGTCATCGAGTGCAACGCTGGGATACCGGGCTCTAAAGAAAGGTGCGAGCCACCAACTGGTGGCGGCCTCTTGTTTGTCTAACAATCCCGTCTCGGCGAGGACGAATGTCCCCGTACAAGCAGCAGCGATAGTCGCACCATTTGCCTGCCAGGTTCGCAAGAGTTCGACAGCTCGCTTTACATCGGGATGAGCAAGGGCGTCGGCAATGCCTTCCTCCGTCTTCGCTCCCAATGCCGGCACGAAGACAAAGCCGGGAGTCGGGAGGGCGTCGGCCCGAACCGTAGGGATTGCGAGGCCGTGCGCTGTACGTGTTGCGCGACGAATGCTGGAAACCGACGAGTTCAAACTTTCATGCAAGGCGGGGGGCGCCAAGTCGCGCGCCGTCGCTAAGGTGTCCTGAAACGCCGCAAGCCCAGTATCGAACACCCCATCAAGCGCTAAAATTGTCGTAGCTGTGCTCATGGCGAGAATGGTATCAGGTTTGTCAATTCTGCCAAGCGCTAACGCTCCGCTGCGATGATAGTCTAGCGACGCGGCCGACGGTCGCCACCGGCGCGACAAGCGCAATGGCGGATACGACAGGCAACTCGAAGTCAACCCAACCACACCCAAAGATGGAGACAATGAAGATGACACATATGGGCTTATTCGTGCGGCTCGATGCCAAGCCTGGCAAAGAAGCGGCTTTGGAAAAGTTTCTGAAGGACGCGCTGCCGTTGGCACAAGCCGAAACGGGTACTCCGGTCTGGTATGCTATAAAGTTCGGACCAAGCAGTTTCGCGATCTTTGACGCCTTTCAGAATGATGGCGACAGAACCGCACATCTCAACGGTCCGATCGCGGCAGCACTCATGCAGAACGCCGATGAGCTTCTGGCCACGCCGCCGGTCATCGAGCGCTGGGATGTTCTCGCGGTCAAGTAAGCTAGACAGAGCGGTATGTGGCATCGCTGCGACCGCTCTGCCGCCATCGTCGTGGTGAGTTTCTTCTTCCACGTAAGCGATGTCGCGCTAGACTATCCGCTTAAATTTCTCCAAGGAGGGCGCAGCTTAGACAGCGTTCTCAGCCGGCACACTGCCCTCAAGCAGGCATTCGACAGCCTCCACGGGGATAAATTCAAGCGTGTCCGTGATTGGTATGCTGTGCATGGCAGCGCGCTCAGCATCGTGGACGTTTCGCCTTGGCTGTCCGAGTTGGCGGAAGATTTGCTAGAGGAGCCGTTCCCCCCGGAGGGCGTCTGACGGCGCAGTCGACGCGCAGTCGTTGCATAAATCAAGATTTTTGCACCATTAGGCTCGATAGACGGCGCATGCGCGATTGTGGCAATTTGAGCGCCATGGTGACAGTTTTCGCGTATGTGGGAGCAGCGATCGCTGAGATCGCAGGATGCTTCGCGTTCTGGGCTTGGCTGCGCCTTGATCGATCAGCGTGGTGGCTGGCGCCCGGTATGATCGCGCTGGCTCTATTCGCTTACCTGCTGACCCTAGTCGAAAGTTCAGCGGCTGGTCGCTCTTATGCAGCCTATGGAGGTGTCTACATCGTAGCTTCCATAGCGTGGCTATGGCTGATTGAAGGGCATCGGCCTGATCGGTTGGACATATCTGGAGCCGCAATCTGCCTGTTAGGTGCGAGCATCATTTTGTTCGCGCCCCGAGGGGCCTAATCAGACTTTGGGCAACGCCGAGGCTCAAACCTCAGTCAAGCGTAGAATTACAACACCCGACCGCTTGTCTACCGTCGACGGAGCCCGCCTGTATCGGTGGGCAGGGCACGGAGCCATAGGAACAAAATACGCAGCAGTCGCCTGTCAAAGGCTTCAGCCGCGTGCCGCAGCCCTTGCATTCGTAGAAGAACTGGCAGGCGTCGGTCGGCATCAACTCATTGGCCTGATGGCCGCAGTGAGGGCAGGTGACGACGGATCGAAGCTCGACGGTCATTAGCGCACCAACCTAAGAAGAAAGGGCTCGATATAGGGTGCCCAGACTGCCGCCAGTCCGACGAGGGTAGAGCCTAGAGCCAAAATACCAATAGTGCGCCACGACGTACCCGCAGCAGCGCAGGTGCAGTAGCTGTGGCAGGCGAGAGATCGCTGCCGCGAGAAGTACAACCACCAGCCCGCGAGCAAGGCTACGGCGGCTGTCCCGAGGAGGAAGGGGCGGATCGCGGCCAGGAACTCAAGACCGCTGAAGACAGCTCCCGTCGCTCCCAGGCCCGCAAGCGCAAGGGGTACAATGCAACAGGACGAGGAGACGAGCGCTGTCAGGCCGACTACGGCTCCCGCGCCAGCGAGGAAGCCCGTTGGCGGCGCGGGGATAGGTGTCGGCTGCTCGGCTTCTAAAAGCCGTACATCGGTCATGGGTGGCGCTCCATCATTGAGCGTGGCAGCCTACATCCTGTAGCGACTACGGGATCAAGGGAAAAATTCACGATGATGAGTGGGCTTACCAGCGGGGAGTTGGCCAAAGCGGCAGGGGTGAACCTTGAGACCGTCCGCTATTACGAGAACATCAAACTGATGCCGCCTCCCCCGCGTACGCAGGGCGGGCACCGCTCCTATAATGCTTCTCATGTTCGGCGGCTCACTTTCATCCGGCGGTCGAGAGAGCTGGGTTTCAGCATCGACGAGATCCGTGCCCTCCTGGCGCTGTCTGCCCCCGAGCATGGTTCGTGCGCCGAGGTGAAGGAGATCGCGGCCAAGCACCTTGCCGAGGTTCAGGCGAAAGTGGCCGACCTCGCGAAGCTGGAAGCCATTCTGGCCCAGACCATTTCTCGGTGCACCGGAGAAGCCGCTGCCCCATGCCCGGTTCTTGACATGCTCGACGCCCGCTAGTTGCATAAATCAAGACTTACGCAACATGCCCTGCATGCAGACTCGCGTTCCCGAGATCGCAGGGGGCGGCTTTGCTGCCCCCTGCGAGAGCCCAAGGGTCAGCGCATTGGGCGCAGGTTGGTGTAGGCGCCAGTTGTCCGCAGGGTAACCGTCACCTGCTGAGCGGTGCGGTTGCGGAAGAACCAGCCGTGGGAGCCGTCGAAGCCCGCGGTCATGACGCCCTCGTCGGACGCAACGCCCCGGGCCGTCTTGTAGGACGTCTCGCGGCCACCGCCGGCCCGGGTGCCGTGCATGTCGTAGTTCACCACACCCGCATCGGTTCGCCAGGAGTAGCGGATGGCCGTGCCGCGCGAGGCGGTCATCTTCCACTCGATCCCTTCGCCGGGCTTCAGCGGGATGACGGTCTCGTCCGTCCGTTCCGCCGTCTGCGCATGCGCGGTGCCGATGATACTGGCGAAGATCAAGGAGCCGATGCTGGAGCGGGGAGCCGCCGGAGCGGGCGCTGTATCGCGCGCCCTGTCCTCGGCCGCCTCGCGGGCGAGCTGCATCTTGATCTCGCCCATCTGGGTGAGGCCGAGCGTGTGACCGATGCCGGTGGGATCGACCGCATACTCGGACGGCAGGACGATCGTCACCAGGATGGCGGTCGCGGCGACGGCGGCGATAGCGGTGGACCTCAGCAGCTGCGCGGTGGTCGGCAGCTCTTCACGGGACGGCATGTCGGAATTGTACATGATGGTGTCCTTATTTCAGCTCACGAAGTAGCCGGTCAGCTGGTAGCCGACCAGAACGAAACCTGCGGCCATCATGGCCACGTTGGCGGTGTAGGCGTGGCGGCGGAACCCGTCGGTCCGACGCCAGAAGCCCATGGCGATCAGAATGCCGGCGAGCGCCAGCAACTGGCCGATCTCCACCCCGAAATTGAAGGCGAGGAGGTTCGGCAGAAGGCCGTCAGGAGCGATCTTGTATTCGAGGATTTTCGTCGACAGTCCGAAGCCGTGGAACAGCCCGAAGATGAGCGTCGCGGCCTTGGTGTTCGGCTGGAAGCCGAACCAACGCTGGTAGGCGCCGAGATTGTCGAGAGCCTTGTAGGCGACCGAGAGGCCGATAATAGCGTCGATGAGGAACGAGTTGATCCCCACGTTGAAATAGACGCCGAGCAGCATCGTGGTCGAATGCCCGAGGGCGAAGAGGCTCACATAGATGCCGATATCCTTGAGGCGGTAGAGGAAGAAGATCACGCCCGCCAGGAAGAGCAGGTGGTCGTAGCCCGTCACCATGTGCTTGGCGCCGAGATAGACGAAGGGGATGAGGTGCACCCCCGTGATCTCCTGGATATAGCCCTTGTCGCCTTCGGCAACGGCATGGGCGAAGGCCTCGGAGACCCCGAGGGTCGCGAGGCAGAGGATTATAAGGGACAGGCCGAGGCATTTCTGCACGGTGCACGCAGCCGCAGCCTTCCCTTCGCGATGAGGTCGCATGGGAGAATTCCAGTTGATGTGAGAACAGCCGACCGGGTGGCCGGCGCCGGATCAGAACGGCGTGGCCGAACGCGGTGGCCGTTCGAGGGGCCAGGTCCCATCAATTGGGGGCGAGGCGTGAAGCGTCGCGCGGACCGCCACGCGGACAGGTCCGAAGGCGTAGTGGGGTGATTGGGCAAGGCCCAGCGTGACATGGGAATGATCCGGCCCGTGCGGAATGTGCTGGCCGGTCTCTCCGTCCTGATCGTGCGAGTGGGGATGCCCATGTCCATGGTCGTTGTCCGACATGGCGATGGCCGCGGCATGGCTCGACCCGGCGCCGCGCCAGAACGCAGGCCCCGACAGGCCGAGCAGGACGGCCAACATGAAACAGATCAGGCGTCGGGCGCGCAGCGACATCGTCTCCTCTGTGCTGCCGGAGGTCGGCAGGATTATGGCACGGGTCATCGCCATAGCGCAGCCACTCCGACCAGCACCAGAATTGTGCCTGCAAGCCCATCGAGGATACGCCCGGCGGTGTGAATGGACCCACCGACCCGGGCAGCGGCTGCGGTGGCCACGTCGCGCATGGTGACGCTGAGAATGGCGACCAGTCCCAGGGGGATCGCGACGCCGAGCATCATGGCAACCGCGAAGGTGAGCCCCACCTCGGGCACGCCGCGAGAGATCGCATAGAACATCACGAACAGGGTGAGCGGACAGGGAATGAGCCCTGCCACCACGCCAACGCCGACGCTGTCCCCATGCCGTTTGTGATCAGGCCCGCGCCAGGCGCGAACCAGCAGCCAAACCCCGATCACGAGCAGCAGGCCGCGGCTGATCAGTTCAAGGGTCGGCGCCTGCCCCGCCCCCGTGATGGTTCGGCGGACCAGGGCTGACGAGGTTACGGCGAGAGCGACCGCCATGCCGACATGGGTTGCCGCCAGCAGGAAGGCGGTGAGGCACGCCTTCGCCACCGCCATGCGGGACCCGATGAGGTAGGTTGCGAGAACCGTCTTGCCGTGCCCCGGCGTCATGGCATGCGCCGCGCCGAAGGCGATGCCCAGCGGCAGGACGGCCGCCAGCGCCGCCCAGTCCCTCTGGCCGGCAAAGGCCGCGATCTCGGCCGACAGGAACTGCCGTATCCACGACTGCAGGTCGATGAGGGCGGCCCAGAGGCCGCTGACGCCGCTCAATAAGGCACTCCCCGGTTCTTCGAGCGTTGCTATATCCTCCCTGGGGGGATAGGCATAGCCCATGAGCGGACACATTCACGCGCACCATGCCGACATCGCCAAGCGCCTGAAGCGCGCCGAGGGACACCTGCGGAAGGTCATCGCCATGATCGAGGAGGAGAAGCCCTGCCTCGACATCGCGCAGCAGCTTCACGCTGTGGAGAGGGCCATCACGCAGGCCAAGAAGACGCTGATCCAGGACCATCTCGACCATTGCCTCGAAGCGACCGTCGGCGAGGTCGGGGCGAGCCAGCGCAAGCCGATCGACGAGTTCAAACAGATCACGAAGTACCTGTGATGATCGCCGTCCTCCAGAACCTCACCTATCGCCGCCTGTTCCTCGCCCAGGTCGTGGCCCTGATCGGCACGGGACTGGCGACGGTGGCGCTCGGCCTGCTCGCCTTCTCGCTGGCCGGCGCCAATGCCGGGGCGGTGCTGGGAACCGCGCTCGCCATCAAGATGATCGCCTACGTCACCGTGGCGCCGATCGCCTCGGCCTTCGCCGAGCGCGTGCCGCGGCGGGCGATGCTGGTGGCGCTTGACCTGGTGCGGGCGGGCGTCGCGGTCCTCCTCCCCTTCGTCACCGAGATCTGGCAGGTCTATGTCCTGATCTTCGTGCTGCAATCAGCCTCGGCCGCCTTTACCCCGACCTTCCAGGCGACCATTCCCGACATCCTGCCGGATGAAAAGGACTACACTCGCGCGCTCTCGCTCTCGCGGCTGGCCTATGACCTGGAAAGCGTCGCGAGCCCGATGCTCGCGGCCCTCCTTCTGGTGTTCATCTCGTTCCACAACCTGTTCGCCGGCACCGTGATCGGTTTCCTGGTCTCGGCCGCCCTCGTCATGTCGGTGACGCTGCCGAGCCCGAAGCCGTCGAAGCCGCGCGGCATCTACGACCGCACCACGCGCGGCATCCGCATCTATCTCGCCACGCCGCGCCTGCGGGGCCTCCTGGCCGTCAATCTCGCGGTGGCCATGGCCGGCGCCCTCGTCATCGTCAACACCGTGGTCTATGTGCAGGCGACCTTCGGGCTCGACCAGCTAAGCACCGCGCTTGCGCTTGCAGCCTTCGGGGCTGGCTCCATGGTTGCAGCGCTCGCTCTGCCGACCCTCCTCGAACGGGTCGCGGACCGGACCGTCATGCTGGCGGGCGCCGGGCTCCTGACTGTGGGAACACTGGCGGCGGCTGCGGTCCCGTCCTATGCCATGCTCCTGCCGCTCTGGTTCCTCATCGGCATCGGCTGTTCCGCAGCCCAGACCCCCTCTGGCCGGCTACTGCGACGCTCGGCTCATCCCGAAGACCGCCAGGCGGTCTTCGCCGCCCAGTTCGCCCTGTCCCATGCCTGCTGGCTCATCGCCTATCCGCTGGCCGGATGGGCGGGATCGGTGCTCGGGCTCTCCATCACCGCGATGCTGCTCGCGACCGGAGCTGCCCTTGCCGTGATCATCACACGCATCGTCTGGCCCTCCGACGACCGCGAGGTGGTTCAGCACAGCCATCCAGAACTGCCCGCGGATCACCCTCATCTCGCCCAGCACGGACACGGGTCGCAGCACGTACACCCTTACGTCATTGACGACAGTCACACCGCCTGGCCTTCAGAACGCTAGCTTGCCGATGCATAAATCTGGACTTATGCAACACTGACCTGTCGCAACTGGAAACAGGGCGGCCATAGCCACCCCCCTTTGCGCCACTCGGTAGGCTACTGAGCCTTTCTGATCGTCTTGACGATATAGTCGTCGCCCTTGGCTTCAAGACCGAACGAGACGGCGTCACCCGCCTTCACCGAGCTGAGATCTGCGCTGGCGTCCACCGCAAACTGCATCTTCATCTTTGGCCAACCCAGCGCCTTGATGGGATCGTGGCTGACGTTGATCGTGCGGCCCGCGACATCCAGGCTGTTGAGCTTGCCGGTGGCCTGGACCAGGTTCGCGGCCTTGGCCGGTTGAGCCTTCGCCGCCGCTGCGGTGGTCTTCTGCTCAAGCCTGTGGTGGTCCATAGCGACGGTCTCGCCTGGCTTCGACGGGCGGCCGACAATCAGCGTGCCCTTCATGCCGAGCTCTTCGTGCGGGTGGCAATGGAACTGGTAGGTTCCGGGTACGGTGAACTTGTAGGAGAACTTGTCGCCCTCTTTCTCCAGCATGGGGCTCATGATCATCTCGTCGACGCCCTTGGGCACGCTCACAAACATGACGTCGTGGCTGTCTTCCTGGGCATTGACGAAGGTGACGGTGTCACCCGGCTGAATGGTGAGGTTTGCGGGCGAGAAATAGTAGGGCTTGTTGCCGGCCGGGTCGCTGACCTCGCGGACGATGACCTCCTTGGCGAAGGCCGGCATGGCGATCAGGGCCAGGCCGAGGGTAAGTAGAGCTTTTTTCATTGTCGTTTCTTTTCGTTGGTTGATGGTGCCTTAGAACATGAGGCGCAAGCCGATCGCGCCCACCAGTCCTTCGGTTTCCTCCCCCCTGCCCTTTGCAAGGTTGGCGGTTTCACCGAAGGCCCGGCCGTAGTGGACATCCACATACGGCGCGAACTTCCGGGTGAATTCATAGCGGGTCTGGATGCCGATCTTGCCGTCGGCGAGCCCTGCGCCGACGTGCTTCTCCGGCACGTCCTGCGCGTAGGCATTGAGCTCGAGGTAGTGCTGCAGAATGAGTTTCTGCGTCAGCAGCAGGTCGTTTTCCCGGCGTAGGCGCATACTGGCGTCACCCTGGTCACTGACGAACAGGTGAGCCTCGGTTTCGAAGAAATACGGGGCCAGGCCGTTCACTCCGAAGACCGCGTAGGTGGCAGAGTCCGGCTCATCGTGTCGGATGCCGGCCTGCAAATCCCAAAACGTCGCGATATTGCGGCTGTAGAGCGCCCAGGTCTCCGCATCCTCGAGCTTGCGCGCGGATCCCTCCCCTTCGCTCTTGAGCCAGAGCTTGTTGTCGTCGGTGCCGATCCAGCCGTCGAGGTCCCATCCGGAGACGGCGCCTTCCGGCCCGCCGCCCGTCTCAGCCTCCAGAACAAACATGTGGTGGACGGCGCCGCCGTGTTCGCGGGCCATGTCGTGAGCCATGTCCTCAGCCATCACCCCAGGGGCGGTTGCCAGGAGGGCCGCGGCGATGATGCTAGTGCGCATGATCAGCACCCTCCCCTTGCTCCGCTTGTCTGGGAGGGGCCGGCACGTCAGCGGCATCCAGGCGGGCGACAACCACTTTGGTCATCATGCCCGACATCATGTGGTAGAGCAGGTGGCAGTGGAACGCCCACTCGCCGGCCTCATCCGCCGTGACGAGGACAGAGTACGACTTGCCCGGTGCGACGATGACGGTGTGCTTGTTGGGGAGCTTGCCGGCCGGTTGACCGTTCTCGAGCTGTACAAACATGCCGTGGAGGTGCATCGGATGCGCCATCATGGTGTCGTTGGTGAACTGCAGGCGCACCCGTTCACCAAAGCGCAGGTGAATGGGTTCGGCTTCCGAGAACTTCCGGCCGTTGATGGTCCAGATATAGCGCTCCATGTTCCCGCCGAGTTTGACGTCGACGGTGCGTTCGGGCTCACGGGTGTCTTTCTGCAGGCCGGCGTAGCGCAGATCCGCATAGTCGAGCATCCGGGCGCCGGCGGGCGTGCCCGCATCGGCCCAACCGCTCTTCATGTCGTCAGGGGTCATGGTCATATCCATGTCCTCCATGCCGCCCATGTCCCCCATGCTCAGCAGTGCGCGCGGTCGCGGCGCCGGCATGGCGCCTCTCTGTCCCTCGCGCGTAGCAAGTGTTCCAAGCGCAAAGCCGGTCCGGTCGATCGGCTCGGCTGCGATCGTGTAGGCGCGGTCCTCGTTCGGCGTGACGACGACGTCGTAGGTTTCCGCGGGGGCGAAGCGGAACTCGTCGACGGTCAGCGGCTCGACGTTCTGGCCGTCGGCCTGCACCACTTTCATGGCAAGGCCGGGAATGCGCACGTCAAAGAACGACATGGCGGAGGCGTTGATAAAGCGCAGCCTTACCCGCTCGCCCGGTTTGAAAAGACCGGTCCAGTTCTGGTCAGGCGACTTGCCGTTGACGAGGAAGGTGTAGCCGGTGACATCTGAGAGATCGGTGCGGGCCATGCGCATCTGCCCCCAGTCCCGCGCGTCCTTCCAGGTTGCTGGCCAGCCGCGGGTGCGCACATCCGAGAGAAAATCAAATACGGTGCGGCGGGCGTTGCCGTAATAGTCGGCCGCCATCTTGAGATTGCCCATCACCTCACTGGACTCTTCCTCGGTGAAATCCGAGAGAACGATCACGTAGTCGCGGTCGGTACGAATGGGATCCTTGCCCGCAGGGTCGACGATGATAGAGCCATAAAGGCCATCCTGTTCCTGACCCATGGAGTGCGCGTGGTACCAATAGGTGCCGGTCTGGCGCAGCGGAAAGCGGTAGGTGAAGGTCTCGCCGGCGGGAATGCCGGGGAAACCGTTGAACCCCGGGACGCCGTCCATTTCACCTGGCAGGAGCAGACCGTGCCAGTGGATCGAGGTGTCCTCGCCGAGGGTGTTGGTCACCCTGATGACCGCTTCCTCGCCGCGGCGGAAGCGCAGGGTAGGCGCTGGAATGCCGCCATTGACAGTGATCTTGCTGATGGGTCTGCCGGTGATGTTCACCGGCTCGCGAGCAATCGTGAGATCGTACTCTTTGGTCGCAGCGGCCGACGTGCTTATGGCAGCGAAGGCGATGATGGCCATGGCGGTGATGCCGACCATGTTGAACAGGCGATGCATGACATGCAGATCTCCTTTGGAGTTTAAGAAAGAGGCCCTGCCGACGTGTCGTCGGCAGGGGTCGCCCCGCTAGCTAGTGGCTTTCGGGCGGGCAGTCTGCGCGGTTAGTGTTGCCGATCTCGTACTGAGGCCACGAGTGCTGACGGGTTGCCCCGTCATACCATTTGCAGCCCGGCTTTTTGGCTTGGGCCTGGCCTTGATTGGCGGTCGCGTCGCTCTTGGCATTCTGGTGGACGGCCGGGTTTCCGAGGTCGTAAACCGACGAGCGGCCGAACGTGCCGCGTTCCCCTCCGAAGTGAGCTTCCGAGTGGGTCTGGCTGCCTTCGCCGACGTCGTAGGCCGACGCCTGGCTTGCCATGCCAAGCAGACCGATCGCGAGAGCCGCGGCGGTGATGATGTGTTGCGTTTTCATAGGATATCTCCTGAGTTCATGTGGTTGGATTGCATTGGGGAATTGCTGCCGCGTGCGGGTCGGCCGAAAGAGGCGTAGACCGCCGACGGCAGTAGGAAATCAGATGTGCTGGGGAGGTTCCGCGATGGCGCGCGGGCGCATTGCCACCGCGAGCCGGTCAACCCGACCGTTGCTGCGGCCACCGCCCATTTCGGGCATCTCGCGGGTCTGAACGTTCTTGCCGAGTGCCTGGCAGCAGCTGGCCATTGAACAGGCGCACGTGCTGCATTTTGATTTGCAGGGGCACTTCGTCGCCGGCGATTTCAAAGCCTCAACCTTGAGCGGGGCGACATCCGTTTTGACCGATTGGATGGCCGTCGCCTGATGGGTAGCCGTGTCCGCTGAATGTGCCATAGCCGCCGGCGCCATACCCAAAGACAGCATGAAAACAACAACGAGGGCCAGCAGCCATTTCACAAGACCAAATTACGCGAGAACATGTAAATCGGCAATGAAATACAATTGTCGCCTATAGATACTGTGACTTGAAATCAGCTATCTGTAAGTATTGATCTGCTTAGCGTGGCGGCATGGCCGGATAAAGCAACGGCAGCCAACGCTCAAGGACGGTCGCGGGGAAGCCAAGCCGCACGGGCGTTCGCGGACCAGGCGAGACCAGAACGCCGAGGTCGAGGAGAGCGCCCAGAACTGTCCGTGCCTGGCGTTCTTCATAGCCGGTGATCTCCGCTGCGCGCCCGCGCGGGAATGAGCCGCCAACAACGGCTTCGCGCAGCAATTGCCAGGATCCTTTGGGCAAGCGCTTGGCTCGGGTTTCCTCCTCGGTCCAGATTTCCATGCGCCGCAGCAACTCCCTAGGCTCCATGAGCCCTTCCATGAATTTGACCTGGTCAATGCCCTGGTCGAGGAAGTACGCGCAGAACTCCTGCAGCCCGGCCATTGTAAGGTGACCGCGGCCGTCGAGATCGCCGCGCCGATCAGCGTCGGCGGCCATGAGCAGCTGCTTGTAGGTCTCTTTCGAGCGCGCAAGCCCGCGCGATACCGACCACAGTTCAGAACCGACCCCGAGATGGCGCAACAGGGCATGCGAGAACAGTCGCGCCACGCGCCCATTGCCATCCAGGAACGGGTGGATCCAGAGCAGACGATGATGCGCCGCCGCGGCCGCCGTAATGGCTTCCACCTTGGATAGCCGGGACGGATCATAAGCCTGTTCAAAGCGCGCGAGGAACGCGGGAACGTCGTCGGCGTCGATAGGGATGTGACGCCCGACCTTCACCAGCTGGCGACGAAATTCACCCGGGATGACCTTGACCGGCTTGCCGTCCCTGTCCTCGCCCGCGATCAGCAGCTCTTCGGGCATGCGGCGGCAAAACTCGTAGTGCACCCACTGCAGGAACGCGCGGGAAACGACCGGTTCCGGCGCTTCGCCATGGTCGATCATGCGCTGCACCTCAATGTGAGCGCGCGCCTCGAGCTGCAAGTTCCGCTGCTCTGGATCCTTGGAGTAGTCTCCGGCCAGCGCCCGATCGATGCTGATCGGGTGGGTATCGTGGCCTTCGATGAGATTGGAGTAGTAGCAGTTCATCGAGCGCACGAGATCGCCGATGCTCGCCCGTAGCGTCGGGTGTACCCTCCCCGCTAAGCCTGAGGCCAGGGACACGAGTTCCACACACCGGTTGGAGAGCTCGTGCTTGCCGTCGTCCGGCAGCATCGGCTCCATCCTATAAATTGTCGTCATAAATTGCCGCTTTCCTTGCCGGTTAAAATCTTAGCTGGGCTAACAAGTTAGCGCTACTGCCATGTGCCGCGTTTGCCGCTAAAATTGCCGCTAGGTGTTGCCAATTTGTTTTTGGGTGGAGCGTACATCGGCTCTGCGATCGGGTTCATTTTGGACTGCGCGAAGCTTGGCCCTCGCGGCAGGCTGTCAGGAAAAGTGTAGGATTTAATCGTGTCGCATGGTATAAAGTTACAACTGAAAGGACTATTACCATGCGCACAACCCAATCGCTGAGCATCACCCTGCCACTGGAGATGGCGCAGATGGTGAAGGCCAAAGTCGCCTCGGGGGAATATGCCACCGAGAGCGAGGTCATCCGCGACGGACTGCGCACACTCGCGGCGCGCGACGCCGCGGTGGAGGAATGGCTGCGTAAGGAGGTCGTGCCGACCTATGACCGGGTCATGGCCGATCCTGCCGGGACGACGGTGTCGGCCAAGGAGCTGCGCGTCGGATTGGATGCGCACATGAAGACAGCGGTGAAGAAAGCCGCTGGAAAGTGAGGCGCTACACGGTTCGGTTCGCCGACGCTGCACGGGCCGATCTCTTCCAAATCTTCGACGACGTGCTGACCGCAGCGGGTGAGAGCATCGCCCGAAGCTTCGTCGACCGCCTGGTTGAGTCTTGCCTGAAACTGGACGACTTCCCCGCACGTGGGACCGTACGAGATGAGATCCGGCCCGGGCTGCGCATTATCGGCTATCGCCGCCAGGCCAGCATCGCCTTCGTTGTCGGTGAGGCCGACGTTGTCATCCTCCGCATTTTCCGGCGCGGGCAGGATGTGCACGCCGCGCTCTCCAATCCGGATAATGATGATCTGTCCTGAGGCTGGATTTAAGGCTTGAGGTCTGCACCTGCTGTCCTGAGACAGCACTGATTAGTTTTCCCCACAGCTATCCCCAGGGTTGTGGACAGCTGTGCATACTATTCAACGACTCAGCTGCCCTGTGGTACCTTAATAAGGAAACAGGGAGTGCGTCATGTCGAAGAGCGATCCCACCGGGGACCAGTATTATAAGCCGCTCGCTAGGGCGGATAAGACCAGCGACTGGCTATTCTACATTGCCGCTATCCTGTCGATTCTAATCCTGGCTATCGATCGAAGCACATTCCCAGCCCTCTATGACGCGATACAAACGGCCTTCATATTGGCGACGATCGGGGTGTTCCTGAGCGGCGTCGTCATCCGCGTCTATTTCTGGCCGCGTGCCGAGGACAGCCGTCGGAAAGATCTTTTTACCGACGCGTTCGACGTCCCCCTGACAGCGAATCCTTCCGAAGAATACTACAACAGCAGCCAGCCGCCGGGTCTTCGTCGGATGCTGGCCTCAGTGATGGAGAGCAGCTTCTTCACCGCGAAAATCACCGGGACGATGCTGACCTGGCAACGCACGAAAATTCTCGTGTATTTCGGCCTCTGGATCGTGGCCGTAATGAACAGAGCGGCGGATATTGGCACGCTCGCGATCATCGTCCAGGCACTCTTTAGCGAACAGATTTTCTCCAAGCACATCAGGCTGGAATGGCTGCAGCGGCGCTCCGAGGCCATCTATTCAAAGGCACACAGCCTGTTCCTGCAAAAGTCGAGCACAAAGCACTTCATGGCCTGCTCGCTGGAAATCCTCTGCGAGTACGAAACCGCCAAAGCCTCCGCATCGATCGTTCTCTCGAGCCGCATCTTCAACCGAGACAACCCTGAGATCACCGCCCAATGGGATGCGGTCAGATCGAAGCTGTCGCTGTAGGCGGGGGCGGATCAAAATGAAACTCATTGCACTTTTTGACGATTTCCTTCGCGACGAGGTCAACCTCAACAAGACGCGTGTCGAGACGCTTGAGAAGAGCGTCGATGCCATCGAAGACTTTATAGACGGCTCGAGCTGGGCGCCCAAAATTCACGAGTGGCGGACGCAGGGATCATGGGCCCACAAGACGATCATCAAGCCGACCGACGGCGGCGAGTTCGATGCAGATCTCCTGGTGTTCGTCACGGAGGTGACCGGCTGGACCCCGGCCGACTACATCAACACGCTCTATCAAGCATTCCGCGCCTCGACCGTTTACGAGCAGAAAGTCAGGCGCTGGTCGCACTGCGTCACGATCACCTACGCGAATGAGAGCAAGATCGATATTGCTCCCTGCATCGTAAATCGCGGCGGATATCCGGGCTATGAGGTCTGCAATCGCGACGCTGGGCTGTTCGAGCGCAGTGAGCCCATTCAATATACAGACTGGCTGATCGCTCAGAATAGCTACTCCGGCAGCAACAGCTTCCGGAAAGTGACCCGGATCATCAAGTATCTGCGCGACATCAAGACCACTTTCACTTGCCCATCGGTGCTCCTGACGACGCTGCTCGGCAATCTGATCTCGCCGGCCGATATTGATTCAGATGAGTTCGCTGATACGCCTACGGCGCTTAAAACCATGTTCGGCAGGCTCGATGCCTGGCTGAGCCTGCGGCCGACGAAGCCGCGTGTGGCCAACCCCTTTCTGCTGACCGAAGATTTCGCCAGCAGCCTTGATGACGACCAGTACGCCAATCTCCGGACGATGATCGCCAAGTATCGAGGGTGGATCGACGACGCATACGATGAGGCCGATCGGAACGAGAGCATCGCGAAATGGCAGAGAGTTCTGGGCGAGAGCTTTGCCAGCGGCGTGGCTATCGAGGCCGCCAAGTCGGTAAGCAGCACGGCCATCGCCAAGATCCGCGAGACCATGGCGGATGCCTACAGATTTGGGAACGACCTGGTCTCACTGGTCAAAAACCTTGGGGCTAGCGCGCTTCCGCCTGGTTTCAACCGATTGCCTCATATGCATCGGCCAAGATGGAGCGTCGCGGCGGGCACATCATTCACCGTCAACGTGCGAGCGACGCTGTGGGAAAGTCGAGATTTCGGCCAGATCGGTTCCATTCAATCGCTGCAAGCGCTCTCGGCAGGGCGGTGGCTGCGCTTTGAAGCCGTCAACAATGTAGGGATTCCGTTCGGCTCGGATTACATCATTCAATGGCGTGTCTCCAATACTGACCAGCAGGCCTACGACCGGAATGCCTTGAGGGGTGGCTTTTACCGATCAGACAGGCCGGGAGTTCGCTGGGAGGAGCTGGCCTATCGAGGGGTGCACCTGGTTGAAGCGTTTCTCATCCGAGCGCGCGACGACAAACTCTGTGGGCAGAGCGAGCCCTTCTACGTGATGATCGAATAGCGGCCTGTTTCGTGGAACGTCACAATTCGGTTAAGTGCGCTCGATATGTATGATAACATCCTTTATCAGATAATAGAAAAGGGGACGATGGATGGGAACGGTGACCGGCTTCAAGGATACGCAGAAGACCCTGCGAGACGCACAACGAGCGCTTAAGGCCCTCGATGGGACAATTGGAACGGTGGAGTTCGATCCCACCGACCCGTCGAGCGTGAAGGACGCGATCGGCACCATGGAGCGGATGGTCGCCGAGAAGACCCTCCCCTACCGGGGCAACGCCCTGGTCGAGAACATCGCCGGTCAGATGAAAGAGCGCTATCGCACCGGCATTCTCGAACGTGCCAAAGGTGTGAAGTGAACCCGGCCGACGCTGCCAGGCTGTCATGAACCTGCCCGCCATCCTGGCGCCGCGTCTGCCGGCGCTGATTGTCGCCGCCGGTCCTCAGGCTGCTGCTCGCACCGCCGAGTTCTTTCTGGGGCACATCACCAACGGTCATACCCGCAAGGCCTATGCGCGCGCAGTCGGCGACTTTGCATCCTGGTGCGAGACCATGGGCGTGACTTCGATCACTGAAGTGCAACCTCTGCACGTCTCCTTGTTTATCCGGCAGCGGGAACGGGAGCGCTCCGCACCGACCGTTAAGCAGGCTCTTGCGGCCATCCGGATGTTGTTCGATCACCTGGTCATATCCCAGGTCATTCCCACCAACCCCGCGGCGTCGGTGCGGGGTCCGAAGCACGTGGTCAAGCGCGGCAAGACGCCTGTACTGACGCCGGAAGAAGCGCGCCATCTCCTGGACAGCATCGATGTTGGCTCGCCCGCGGGGCTTCGCGATCGCGCGCTCATCGGCATGATGGTCTACACGTTCGCGCGGATAGGTGCGGCGGCGGCGATGAGCGTATCCGACGTGTTCTGGCAGGGACGGCGACTTTGGGTGCGGCTTCACGAGAAGGGCGGCAAGGACGTCGCGCTGCCGTGCCACCACAACCTTGAGACCTATCTGGAGGAGTATCTGGCGAACACCGGTATAGGCTCAGATACCAGCGGTCCGCTGTTTCGCACGATCGGGCGCGGGACCGGCAAACTCAGTCGTTCACCCCTGCCCCAGGCCAACGCCTGGGCAATGATCAATCGCCGCGCCAAGGCAGCCGGTATAAGGACGAAGATAGGCAACCATACTTTCCGGGCCACCGGGATCACCGCCTACTTGAAGAATGGCGGTACGCTGGAAAAGGCTGCCGCCATTGCGAACCATGCTTCGACGCGGACTACCCAGCTCTACGATCGGCGATCGGACGACATCACCCTCGACGAAATCGAACGGGTCATCATCTAGCCGCGCGCAAGGTGGTCCTCGCGGGTCAGCACCATGTCGATGTGATCGGTCAGTGCCGCCCGTGCAACACAGAAGCGCTTGCCCTGTCCGGATGACCTAAATCCGAGTCTTGTCTGCATGCGAAGCGAAGCAGGATTATCCGCGAAGGCACCGGCCGATAGCCGATCCAGTGACTCATCGCGAAAGGCTACCTCAATCATGGCAACCGCCGCCTCCGACGCGAACCCCCTGCCCCAGTAACGAGGCCCGAGCCACCAGCCTATCTCAGCCGCAGAGCCCGATTTTGAAAACGAGATCAATCCCATCAGGGTGCCTGGATCTCTCCGCCGGGCGATCGCAAGCGCGAGCGCGTCGCCGCGCTCATTCGACGTGAGCAGGTCACCGACCAGAACGGAAGCATGGGCCTCTGTGAAGGGGGAAGGAATTGACGCCAGCATGCACGCCACACTTGGTTCAGCGAGGTGGCGGGCAATGCGCGAGACGTCGCCAAATTCCGGCTCGCGCAGGAGCAGACGTCGTGTGAAAATTGGCGCAGCGGAGCGCCAGGAACGGGGATGATCGTGGGCGCCAGTCACGATCCGGTGCCTTCTGGAACAGAGCTGTCAGCGCTGGGTTTCACGCCTGTCTTCCATCGCAGAAAGGAACCTCCCCGTGCCCCTCAAAATCCTCACCGCAATAGCCAGTCTGATGGTTGCCACAACCGTTGCCTCCGCCCAGCAGGCAAGCCCCCAGCCGCTTCCCGCTGGCTGCCCCGCCGCGACCGGACAGCAGGCCCAGCCAAGCCATGCGCCCGCCATGCAAGGCCAGCACATGAGCGAGACCCATCAGGGTTTGATGGAGGCCATGGCCAAGATGCAGCCGGCGATGATGCAGGGCATGACGGCCCGGGATCCGGATGTCGCGTGGATCTGCGCGATGATTCCGCATCACCGTGGTGCGATCGATATGGCGCGCGCCGGCCTGCGCGGTGCCAGCGACGCGGAATCCCGCAAGATGGCCGAAGAAACGATCAAGATGCAGGAGGAAGAGATAGCCAAGCTGGAGGCTTGGGTGAGCCGCCATGCGGCGCGAGAAAACCGGACCGGCAGCGTGCCGCGCCAGTAAAGGCGGTCCGGGCCGCCCAGGCGGCCCGGATGTGGTCTGCAGAATGGCGCCGTTCGGCATCATCCGATGTTGGTCGCCCGAAGGCGAAGCGAGTTGGCAATGACGCTTACCGACGACAGCGCCATTGCAGCCGCTGCGATCATTGGCGACAGCAGAATGCCGAAGGCCGGGTAGAGAAGCCCGGCCGCAACGGGAACTCCCAGGGTATTGTAGGCGAAAGCAAAGAACAGGTTCTGCCGGATGTTGCTCATCGCCGCTTCCGACAGGCGCCTGGCGCGCACAATGCCCATAAGGTCGCCCTTCAACAGCGTGATGCCCGCACTCTCCATTGCGACGTCGGTGCCGGTGCCCATGGCGATGCCGACGTCTGCGGCAGCGAGGGCAGGCGCGTCATTGACGCCGTCACCCGCCATCGCGACCACCCGCCCCTCATTGCGATACCGGGTGACGACGTCGGCCTTGCCTTCTGGCAGGACATCGGCTTCGACATCGTGGATCCCGAGACGACGCGCTACGGCGGCGGCTGTGACCCGGTTGTCGCCGGTGAGCATGACGATGCGGATGCCATCAGCCTGCAACTCCTGGAGCGCTCCCAGCGTGGTAGCTTTGACGGGGTCGGCAATGGCCAAAATGCCTGCGAGAACGCCATCGACCCCCGCATAGATGACCGTGGCGCCGTCGCCGCGCAGTTCATTGGCGCGATGCGCCAAGGCGTCGGTGGCAATCCCCTGCGCCGCCAGGAAGGAGGCATTGCCGAGGACGACACGGCGTCCTACTACCGTGCCGAATGCCCCTTTGCCTGTCGGCGAATCGAAGTCGGTGACGGCTTCGCTCGCAATGGAGCGATCGCTCGCCGCCTTGACGATGGCCGCAGCAAGCGGGTGCTCGCTGAGCTTCTCAACAGATGCCGCGAGGCGCAGGACCTCGTTCTCATCGAACCCCAACGCAGGCGTGATTGAGGTCACCGCCGGCCTGCCTTCGGTCAGGGTGCCGGTCTTGTCGACGATAAGCGTATCGACCTTCTCCATCCGCTCCAGCGCCTCCGCGTCGCGGATGAGCACGCCGGCCTGGGCGCCACGCCCGACGCCGACCATGATCGACATCGGTGTTGCCAGACCCAGAGCGCAGGGGCAGGCGATGATCAGAACCGCCACGGCAGCGACCAAGCCGTAGGTGAGCTGCGGTGCAGGCCCGAAGAAGAACCATGCAAAGAACGCGACGATGGCAACGGCAATAACCGCCGGAACGAACCACGCCGAGACCTGGTCCGCGAGCCGTTGGATGGGAGCTCGAGAGCGTTGCGCGTTCGCCACCAGCTGCACGATCTGCGACAGCATGGTGTCATGGCCGACCTTCTCTGCGCGAATGACCAGCGCGCCAGATTGGTTCAGCGTTCCGCCGATGACCTTATCTCCGGTCTGCTTGGTCACGGGCATGGACTCGCCGGTGACCAGGGACTCATCGACGGCACTGCGGCCTTCCGTAACCAAACCGTCGAGTGGCACCTTCTCGCCCGGCCGGACCCGGACAACGTCACCGACCACGAGGGCCTCAACTGAGACCTCTTCCTCTCGGCCGTCGGCGCGGATGACCTTCGCGGTTTTGGGAGCAAGGTCGAGAAGAGCGCGGATGGCGCCGCTGGTGCTATCACGCGCGCGCAGCTCCAGGACCTGTCCCAGCAGCACCAGGACGGTGATCACGGCCGCGGCCTCGAAATAGACAGCGACCGACCCATCGTGACCACGGAACGCCGCCGGGAAGATGCCGGGGGCGAAGGTGGCCACCATGCTGTAGACCCACGCGATGCCGGTGCCGATCGCGATCAGCGTGAACATGTTGAGGTTGCGGGTGACCAAAGACTGCCAGCCGCGCTCAAAGAACGGCCAGCCACAATAGAGCACCACAGGGGTCGCAAAGAGCAGCTGCAGCCAGTTCGAGGTCTGGCCGGGAATAGTGTGGTCAAGGCCCAGCAGGTGCCGCCCCATCTCGAGGAATAACACCGGCACAGAGAGCGCCAAGCCGATCCAGAACCGGCGCGTCATTTCGATGAGTTCGACGTTGGGGCCGGCATCAGCGGTCGCCAGCAAAGGCTCGAGTGCCATTCCGCAAATAGGGCAACTGCCCGGGCCGACCTGGCGAACCTCGGGGTGCATGGGGCAGGTGTAGACGGTGCCTTCCGGGGCCGCTGCCGGTGCGGGCTGCCTGTCCTTGTGCAGGTACCGGTGAGGATCCGCTTCGAATTTTGTTTTGCAGCCGGCCGAGCAGAAATAGTGCTCGTGGCCTTCGAGCGTTGTGCGGTGCTTGGCCGTTGCCGGGTCGACCGACATGCCGCAGACAGGATCCTTCACCTGGTGGGTGGTGGTGCCTTGCTCGCCATGTCGATGATCACCGTGATGATGGTGAGCATCGTGGTGTTTGGTGCTGCAGCAGCTATGGCCGCCGAGTTTGGAATGATCGTGATTGCTCATGGTTCTACCTCTCTTGACGATCACCGTACTCCTTCCCATCATTGGAAGGTCAAGGGGTAATCGCTATGAACATCGGCAAAGCCGCAGAGCGCTCCGGCGTGTCCGCGAAAATGATCCGCTACTATGAATCCGTCGACCTGCTGCCGGCCGCCGGCCGCTCCGAGAATGGCTATCGCAGCTACACCGTGGAGGATGTCGCGCGACTGAGTTTCGTGCGTCGTTCCCGCGATCTTGGCTTCTCGATCGAACGTATCCGCGACTTGTTGGGGCTTTGGGGGGACCAGCACCGAAGCAACAGCGAAGTCAGGAGCCTGGCCAAGGATCACGTCGCGGAACTTGAAGGTCAGGCTGCCCGGCTGCAGGCGATGATCCAAACCCTGCGGCATCTCATGCGGTCGTGTGAGGGCGCAGGCGAACGAGCGCTTTGCCCAATCATCGACGAGCTCAGTGATCACTGCGCGGTCTCTGTACCGGACAAGAGGCCCCGCCGCCGCCGCGCGGCCTAAGCGCCATACGCTCTCTTTTGGCATTCAAAGACCTGTCTTCCTTGAGCGAGG
>VFQR01000547.1_pt1 | contig 48391 bp, 40 predicted proteins | sample 3512321 | NCBI WGS metagenome assembly VFQR01 (sample SAMN10412374, study PRJNA504923) | tailings metagenome | isolation source: Relicate 3 Philex TSF1 revegetated site | place: Philippines: Tuba, Benguet | collected 2017-08-29 | reverse complement strand
CCCGTGTCTCCGCCCTGCCCGACACGCCGACCACGTCGGAGGCCGGGCTGCCGGCCATGCGGATGTCGGGCTGGAACATGCTGTTCGCGCCGCCGGCGACGCCGCGGCCGATCGTCGAGCGGCTGAACCGGGCGCTGCTCGCGATGCTGCGCGACGAGACCGTCCGCCGCCGCATGGTCGAGCTCGGCAGCCTGCCTGCCTCCGGGGAGCGCACCACGCCGGCCGGCGCGCAGGCCTTCTGGGCCGCCGAGATCGCGCGCTGGAAGCCGCTGCTGGAAGCCACCGGGCAGTTCGCCGATTGACCACGGCATCGGGGAGGGCGACCCCTCCCCGACCCGCATCGTCAGCGGTGGATGGCGCGCTCCGCGACCTGCTCGCCGATCCGCTGCCCGGCAACCACATCCATCGGGTAGTGGATGCCGGCCCAGATGCGCGCCTCGCCGGCTTCGCGGGCCATGCCGGTCAGCTCCTCCGCATCCGCCGGGAAGGCCGCGGCGAGCACCCCGGCCGCGGCAAAGGAGAAGCAGGAATGCGCCGAGGGGAAGCTCGGATGGCTCGGCGCCGGCACCAGCGTCTGGAGCGACGGATCGCGCTGCGCCGGGCGCATCGCCCAGTGGGCGTATTTCGCATCCCAGCAGGCGATGCCGGCATCGTAGAGCGCGACGTTCACCAGCGCGAGGATGCGGGCCGATTCCATCGCATCCTGCGCCTTGCCGCTTTCCAGCAGCAGGCGCTGCGCATGGCCGTTCCAGAACTCATGCACGCGGAGCCCGCCGGCGCCGTATTCCCAGAAGCGGGCGCGCTCGCTGGTGATGGGCGTGCGCGGCGCGGCACGCACCTGCTGAAGCTCCGCCTGCATCGCCGCGTCATCGGGCGCGGCGGGACGCAGCGCATCGGGGCGATCCAGCAGCCAGGGGCGCCAGCCCGCGGCCTGCGGCAGCGCCGGCGTGCCGGTCCAGACGCCGGGACCCGTCGGCGCCGTGCCGGACCATGGCAGGGTTGTGCGGTCCGCGCGGCCGCGCGCGATCGCGACGGCGGCGACCTGGCGGCCGAGCGCCAGGCCGGCCGCGACATCGCTCGGATAGGCGACGCCGGCCAGCAGCCGGGCGCGGCCCGCCTCCTCGGCAAGGCGAGTCATCGCCTCCGCCCGGCGCGGGAAGAGATCGGCCAGCACCGCGCCCGCCACGCCCGCCGCGACCGCATGCGTGTCGGGATAGGAGGCGCCGGGCGCGCCATCCGGCCGCGCGCGGCCGTGCGCCGCCTGGCTGTCCTGCGCGGCGCGCAGCGCATCGGCGATCGCCGTGTGCAGCAGCGCGAGCCGGCGCGAGGCGATGTTCACCGGCAGCCCTTCGCGCATGGACTCCGCGAGCGCCACCTGCTGCCAGCGATAGGACGGCGCGACGGCCTCCCACCAGGCCATGCGCTGCGTGGCCGCGGCGTCGCGCTGCGCCATCATCGCGCGCAGCGCCTGCAACTCGGTGCGTGTGGTGTCGGCGTCGGGTGGCGGCGGCAGCCGGAACTGGCTTGGCGAGTCCAGCACCCACAACCGCGGCTCGGCCGCAGCGGGCGCGATCAGGCTGAAGGCGGCGCCGGCCAGCAGCGCGGCGCGCGCGAGTACGCTTCCTCGGAACATGTCCGTCTTCCTTCCGGATGGATGGTGACGGAAGCCTCGGCCACGTTCATTGCGGCGTGACGCCGCATCGCTGTCGCACGTGAAACAGGGTGATCAAGCGCGCGTGAGAAGTGTGTCTTGCGTGGGGGTCGCTCCCGGGCCAGTTTCACGACCAAGTCACGAAGGGGGAAACCGGATGCTGCGCTGGCTGGCGGCTCTTGCTCTCTGCGTCGCGTCACCCGCGATCGCGCAGGACACCTGGCCGACGCGGCCTGTGCGGCTCGTGGTCGGCTTCCCCGCCGGCGGCCCGACCGACATCCCGGCGCGCATCATCGCCGAGCGCATCCGCACGCAACTGCCGCAGCCGGTGGTGGTGGAGAACCGCACCGGCGCGGGCGGGCGCATCGCGCTGGACTACGTGCTCTCACAGCCGCGCGACGGGCACACGCTGCTGGTCTGCACCTATATCGACGCGCTGAACACGATGAGCGCCTCGCGCCCCTACGCGCTGGAGGATCTCGCGCCGATCTCGCAGATCACCAATTCGCACTACGCGATCGCGGTGCCCAACACGCTGCCAGTGCGCGGCGCGCAGGATTTCGTGGCGCTCGCGAAGGCGCGGACCGAGGGGATGTCCTTCGGGCATGTCGGCGCGGCCTCCATGCCGAACCTTGTCGCGCGCATCTTCGAGGGCCAGACGGGAATCCGCATGGTGGAGGTGCCCTATCGCGGCACGCCGCCGGTGCTGCAGGACCTGATCGCAGGGCGGCTGCAATTCTTCGTCGGGCCGCTGGTGAACACCATGCCGCTGGCGCAGGGCGGCCAGATCCGCGTGATCGGCATGACGAGCCCGGCGCGGCTGCCCGTCGCGCCGGATGTGCCGACGCTGCGCGAGCAGGGGATCGATCTCGTCGCCTCCGGTTGGCTCGGCATCTGCGCCGGCGCCGGCACGCCGGCGGCGGTGATCGAGCGGATGAACCGGCTGGTGGTGGAGGCGGTGGCGTCGCCCGAATACCGCAGCGGGGTGGCGAACACCGGCGCGGGTCCCGTCTCCTCCACGCCGGCGGAACTCGCGCGGGTGATGGCGGAGACGGTCGCGCAGTACGGCCCGGTGATCCGGGCGCACAACATCCCGCTGGATTGAGCGGCTACCCCGGCTCGTTCACGCCGAGCCTTCGCGCCGTCTCCTGGATGCTCTCCCAGGTGTCGGGCTGGAGGGGCACGCCGTTGGCGAGCCGGTCGGCGCGGGTCGCGGCCTCCTTGTCGCCGGGCGCGAGCACGGGCGCATCCGGGTCGGCCGGGTTGCAGCCGACCACCCAGTCCACATAGGTGCGGCCGGCCGCGTGGAACTCGGCCTCCGTGCCGAAATGCTTCGGCGAGACGTAGAAGCTCAGCATACCGTTGGCGATGCGGCCGCGCTCGTCCACCGGGCCGGAGGTGCCGCCGCCGGTCAGCGCGCCGGCCAGCAATTCGCACATGAAGGCGAGGCCGGAGCCCTTGTGCTCGCCGAAGGCGCGGATCGCGCCCTTCCCGTTCGAGGGGTTGCGCGGCCCGATCTGCGGGTATTCGCCGTAGAGCGTGTGCGGATCGCCCGAGAGCGTGCCGTCCGGCTCGATCAGCGCATCCGGCGGCAAAGCCTTCCCGCCGTTGGAGGCGACGAGCACCTTGCCTTCCGCGACGAGCGAGGTCGCGAAATCCAGCACCAGCGGACGGCCGGGCAGCGGCACGCCGACGCTGAAGGGCGCCGTGGAATAGCGCCGCTCCGTCCCGCCGAACGGGGCCACCAGCACGCTGCCGGCGACATTGACGAAATGCACGGAGATCAGCCCGGCGCGAATCGCCATCTCCGCATAGTCGCCGACGCGCCCGATATGGCCGGCATTGCGCAGCCCGACGACCGCGATGCCGTGCTGCTGCGCGCGCGCGATGCCGAGTTCCACCGCCTGCGGCGCGACCGTCTGGCCGAAGCCGAAATGTCCGTCGAGCAGGGCGAAGCAGCCGCCATCGGTGACGACCTCGGCGGTCTGCGCCTTCACGACGAAGCCGGCCTGCAGCCATTCGACATAGCGCGGCACGCGCGCCACGCCGTGGCTGTCATGGCCGGCCAGGTTGGCGCCGAGCAGATGGGTGGAGATGCGCTGCGATTCCGCCGCGTCGCAGCCGGCGGCGCGGAAGATGGCGGCGACATAGGCATCGAGGCGCTGGGCGGGAATCAGGACGGCAGGCGGGGCCATTGGGCTCTCATGTGTCTGGCGAGGGCGCGCAGCCTGCCCGGAGCGGGGCGGGGGGGCAACCTGGACGGCCCCGATTGCCAGCGGTTCAAGTCAGCATCGGCGCCCCTACTTCTCCCTCTCCCCCCGACGGGGGGAGAGGGAGAGAATTAGGAACGGGTGTAGCGCACCACTCGGTTTTGGAAGCCTCGCCAAAAGGTTTCGGAACCCTCTGAGATTTGTTTGAGCGGAGGTTAAGTGATTGCTCAGAGCCCGACCTCACCTCGGTCCCAGCCAGCCATTGTTGAACAAGAACGCCCGCGCGTCTGGCACTTCAAAAGTTGGCCCGCCGATCGAACCGAACTTGAAGCGTGAAGGAGCCTTCCTGAACTCCAGCATCATGCTCATGCCGAAAGACGCTACCCCGCTGTGAGGGACAACCCACCACAGTCCATCCCTGCTCTCGTAGGGGCCGGCACCGGATAGTGCGTTCGTCTGCTGAACGATGCCGCCGGGTGCGAAGAAGAAGTCCGGGTCGACCTGCTCGGCCTCAGCAAGGGGGACGGCAACAAACGGTGCGACCCACTCACCCAACGTCGGTTTGACTTCGACGTGGGGGCCCTTCACCCCAATGTAAAAAATCTCCGGCTCTGCCAGCGGCGGTGGCCCTAGAGGTTCGCCCCTGGCACCAGCAACGACCCTCTGAATCCAGTCTGGGTCCGCTGTGGAGACATATAGTCGCGTTTTGATCGCCTTCGATATCAGGTTGTCCGAGGGCATCTTGGGGAAAATCCCAATGAGCGGAAAGCGCCGACCGCGGCGATCGAGCGCCCGATCCAGAGCATAAGCCAACTCTTCCCGAACAGCTGGGCTGGTTAAGCTCGCCTCGGTCGCGAAAACTGCCCAGGCGTCGCTCTCTTCCGGCGAGGCGATGATGGCTTCGATTTGCTCCCATAGGGGCAGCCCGGCCGCCAGGTCCCAAAGATCCAACCGGACGGTGAGACCCGCTGCTCGAAGATGTTGCGCGACATCGACGACTCTCGGATTGTCGCTATGCGCGTGGCTCAAGAAGAGCTTCGTCATGTTGGCCTCGACCTACCAGGTCGACGGAGATTGTAGCGCAAAAGCCGATTCGCTAGCTCACAGCCCGAGGCGCCGCCTCCACCACGACCTCCCGCACCGCCTTGGTCGGTCCGGTGCACTCGCCCGAAACCCACCAGCGGCCGGCCACGTCGAACAGGACCAGGGCCACCCACTGCCCCGGCAGCTCGCCGGGGGTGGTGATGTAGCTCCGGAGCGCCCGCCTCCTGGCGGCTTGGCCTTGATCGCGGGGCCGGTAGCACCAGGCACCGCGGCACCAGAGGGCGTCCGCAGCATCAGCTTGACCTCGATCTCCTCGCCCACCAGCACGGGTGCGTCGCGCAACGGGCTGCCGGATCGAACGCCTTCGGACCTCACCGCGCCCCGAGATGCCCGAACGCGCGCACCAGCTCCTCGTAGATCGCCCGCTTGAAGCCCACCGCGATCGTCGGCAGCTCGTCCATGCGCGCCCAGCGCCAGGCGTCGAATTCCTGGTGCGCGTCGGCATCGAGCCGGATGTCGGAATCCTCCCCGCGAAACCGCAGCACGAACCAGCGCTGGCGCTGACCACGATAGCGCAACGCCATCCGGAAGCCGCGCGCGGCGAAGTCCGGCGGGAATTCGTAGGTCAGCCAGTCCGGATGCTCGGCGATGATCTCGGCCTTGGTCGTGCCGATCTCCTCGCCGAGCTCGCGCAGCACGGCGGCCCGGAGATCCTCGCCGGGATCCACGCCGCCCTGTGGCAATTGCCAGCCGCCGGCGGGGCCTTCCGCCACCGGCACATCGGCGCGCCGCGCGATCAGCACGAGCCCTGCATCGTTCAGCAGCAGCGCGCCGACATTGTCGCGATAGGGCTTCTCCGTCACGCCCAATGGTCCCGGATCGCCGCGACCATCGCCGCCGTCGCGGCATCCGCGGCGGGCGCCTTCCCTTCCAGCGCCGCCAGCGTGCCGCCCGCGAGCTGCTTGCCCAGCTCCACGCCCCATTGATCGAAGGGATTGATGCCCCAGAAAGCGCCGAGGCAGGCAACCTTGTGCTCATAGAGCGCGACCAGCGCGCCCAGCGCCTCTGGCGTCAGCGCCGGCAGCAGGATCGTCACGCTCGGGCGGTCGCCGGGGAAGGCACGGTGCGGCGCCAGGCGATCCGCCTCCGCCTCCGCCATGCCGGCGGCGAGCATCTCGGCGCGCGCCTGCTCCGCGCTGCGGCCGCGCGCCAGCGCCTCCGCCTGGGCCAGGCCGTTGGCGAGCAGGATGCGATGGCTCCCGGCATGGTCGTGGTCGGGCCGCGCGACGAGGATGAAATCCACCGGCACGCGGACGCTGCCCTGGTGGATGAGCTGCATGAAGGAATGCTGCGCGTTCGTCCCCGGCTCCCCGAACACCACGGGGCCGGTGCCCTGCGGCACTGGCGCGCCGCCGACGGTCACCCGCTTGCCGAGCGATTCCATCTCGAGCTGCTGGAGATGCGCGGGCAGCCGCGCCAGCCGCTCGTCATAGGGCAGCACGGCGCGCGCCGGCAGGCCGAGCGCGTTGACATGCCAGACCTCCGTCGCGGCCAGCAGGAAGGGCAGGTTCTCGGCCTCGGGCGCGGCGAGGAAATGCGCATCCATCGCGCGCGCGCCGGCGAGAAGCCGCTCGAACACCTCGAAGCCGCAGGCGAGTGCGACCGAGAGCCCGACTGCCGACCACAGCGAGAAGCGCCCGCCCACCCAATCGCGGAAGCCGAAGACGCGGTCGGGCGCGATGCCGAAGTCTGCCGTTGCGGGAAGGTTGGTGGACAGCGCCGCGAGATGCGCGCCCGCGCCGGCCTCGCCCACCGACTCGGCCAGCCATGCTTTCACCAGGCGCGCATTGGCCATGGTCTCCTGCGTGGTGAAGGTCTTCGACGCGACCAGCACCAGCGTCCGCCGCGGGTCGAGCTGCGCACGCATCGCCTCCCACGCATGGCCGTCCACATTGGCGAGGTAGTGCGCGCGCATCGGCATGCAGGGGCGCCAAAGGGCGCGCGTGACCATCGCGGGGCCAAGGTCGGAGCCGCCGATGCCGATGTTCACCACGTCGGTGAAGCGCGCGCCGGTCACACTTGTCACTTCGCCGTGATGCACGGCGCGCGCGAAGCCCCGCATGGCCTCCAGCGTGGCCGCCACCGCGGCGGAGGCATCCTCGGCGCCGGCGCGGTAGCCGCCTTCCGGATCGCGGAGCGCGAGGTGCAGCGCGGCGCGGCGCTCGGTGGCGTTCACCGCCTCGCCGCGCGCCATGGCGTCGCGGAAGCCGGACACGCCGGCGGCCCGCGCCACCTCCTGCAGCGCCGCGAGCGCCGCCGGATGCAGCGCGGTGCGGGAGAGATCGAGCAGCAGCCCCGCGGCGCGGAAGGTGAGCCGCTCGGCGCGGTCGGGCTCGGCGTCGAGTCGAGCGCGGATGGCGCCGGCGCCGGGCTGGACCGCCAGAGCATGCAGCGCCGCCCAGGCGGAACGGGGGGACGCGGTCGCGGGCTCGGTCATGCGGCATCCTCCCGGTCGGCGACAGCACCTTCGCGCGAAGCGCGGCCCGGTGGGTCGCCTCGCGGCGCGGTCGTTGATAACGTGGAGCGGCGGCGCTGCGAAGGGAGCCGGATGGCCGAGACACGGAAGGGCATGGCGGGCTGGGGGGAGGCGTGGCGCTTTCTCACCCTGGCCCTCGGCGCCTTCGCCCTGATCGCCGCCTTCCTGTTCGTCACGGCGACGCTCTCGGACCGTGAGGCGGCGCTGCGCACCGGCCGCGACAATGCGGAGGCCGCGGCGGACCTGCTCGCCGAGCAGGCCGAGCGGACGCTGCGCGTCGCCCAGCTCAGCGCCGACCAGGTGGAAAGCATCGTGCTGCGGCAGGGCCCGCTCGCGCTGCGTGGCGACGGCTCGGCGACGCTCAGGAACCTGGCCATGGCGGCGGGCGAGATCGGCTCGATCTGGGTGCTCGATCCGCATGGCAGGGTGATCGCCACCTCGATCGCCGATCCGCCGCCGCCGATCGACCTCAGCGATCGCGACTTCGTCCCCGCGCTGCGCGGCGGCGCCGACCACCACCTCTCCAGCATGATCCGCGCGCGCACGACGGGACGGTGGATCTTCGGCTGGAGCCAGCCGGCGCGGCGCGAGGATGGCCAGCTGGTGGCGATCGTGCATGTCGCACTGGCCGCCGAGCCCTTCGCGCCGCTGGTGGAGCGGCTGCCGCTCGGTGACGGCGCGATGCTCTCGCTGAAGCGGCAGGATGGCGCGGTGCTGCTCTGCTGGCCGCTGCCGGAAACGGCGCCCGACCTCGGGCCCGCACGGCGCGAGGGCGCGGGCGTCGCCGAGGAGGCCGGGCCCGATGGGGAGGCACGGATCGTCGCCTGGCGCACCGCCGCCACGACGCATGTGGTGGCCGAAGCCTCGATCCCGCGCGCCGCCGTGCTCGCGGGGTTCCACGAAAGGCTGATGCGCAACGGCCTCGTCTTCGCGGCCTGCATCCTCTTTGCCGGCAGCCTGGCGGCGGCCGCGATGCGCGCCGGCCGCCGCGAGGCAGCGGCCAAGCGGGCGGCCGAGGAGCGCGGCGCGGCGCTGGCGGAGGTGCTCGCGGACCGGCTCACGCTGCTGGCCACGCTGCGCGAGGGCGAGGCGAGGCTGCGCATGGCGCAGCAGGCGGGCGGCATCGGCCTCTGGGATCTCGATCTCGACGACGCCCGCATCGCGCTGGCAGGGGAGGTGTTCTCCGAATGGGGCCTGCGTGGCGCGGAGGGGCGCGCCTTCCGCCCCGTGCCGGTGCGCGCGGTGCTGCGCGGCATCCATGCCGATGACCGCGGGCAGGTGGTCGCCGCGCTGACCAGCGCGCTCCGGGTGGGGGAGACGCTGGCGGCCGAGTTCCGCCTCGCCGGATCCGGCCCCGCGCGGTGGATCGGCGTGCGCGCCGAGCCGCGCGCCACCGCCGATGGCCAGCCGCGCCGCCTGCTCGGCATCGCCCGGGACGTCACCGCCGAGCGGCTGTCGCAGGCCCGCGCCGAGGAGGCACGCGCCGGCCTCGAGCGCCGCGTGGCCGAGCGCACCGGCGCGCTGGCGGAGGCGAATGCGCGGCTGCGCGAGGGCGAGGCGCGTTTCCGCGGCCTGTTCAACGCGACCTTCCAGTTCATCGGCCTGCTCTCGCCCGACGGCACGATGCTGGAGGCGAATGCCGCGATGCTGCGGCTCGGCGGCGTGCGGGCCGGGCAGGTCATCGGCAAGCCCTATTGGGCGGCGCCCTGGTGGTCCGAGGATGCCGCGACGCAGGCCCTGCTGCGCATGGCGATCGCCGACGCGGCGGATGGGAACTTCGCCCGTCGCGAGACCACGATGCGCGACCCCGATGGCCGCGAGATCACGGTGGATTTCTCCGTGACGCCGGTGCGCGACGAGGACGGCATCGTGAGCCTGCTGGTCGCCGAGGCGCGCGACATCTCGGCGCTCAAGGCCGCGCAGGCGCTGCTGCACGAGGCGCAGAAGATGGACACGCTCGGCCAGCTCACCGGCGGCGTAGCGCATGACTTCAACAACCTGCTGATGGCCGTGCTCGGCAACCTCGCCATCGCGCGCAAGCGGGCGGAGAACAAGGCGCCGGAGCTGCTCCGCCAGCTCGATGCCGCGACCCAGGCGGCCGAGCGCGGTGCCACGCTGACGCAGCGCCTGCTCGCCTTCGCGCGGCGGCAGGACCTGAAGCCCGCGGCAGTGGATCTGCGCGGCCTCCTGCTCGGCATCGAGGCGCTGCTGCGCCGCTCCGCCGGGCCGCTGGTGGAGCTGGAGGTCGAGGCGCCGGAGGGGCTGCCGCCCGCGCATGTGGACCCGCACGCGCTGGAGCTCGCCCTCGTCAACCTCGCGGTGAATGCGCGCGACGCGATGCCGGAAGGCGGGCGGCTTTCCGTGCGGCTCGGCCAGTCGGAGACGGGGCTGCCGGGGCGGCTCGCGCCGGGCCATTGGCTCACCATCGCCGTCCGGGACAACGGGATGGGCATGGATGCCGCGACGCTGAGCCGCGCCATCGAGCCCTTCTTCACCACCAAGGGCCCGGGCCAGGGCACCGGCCTCGGGCTCTCGATGGTGCATGGCCTCGCCGCGCAATCGGGCGGCGCGCTGGTGCTGGAAAGCGCGCCGGAGCAGGGCACGACGGCGACGCTCTGGCTGCCCGTCTCGGCGCTGCGCCCGGCGGCCGAGGCCGAGGCCGAGGCCGCGCCAAGCCCCGGCCGCGGCGCGGTGCTCGTGGTGGATGACGAGGTGCTCGTGCTGGAGAGCACGGCCGCGATGCTGGAGGAGCTCGGCTACGAGCCGGTGCAGGCCGAGAGCGGGGAGGCCGCGCTCGCCCTGCTCGAAAGCCGCGCCGACCTGGTCGCCGTGCTGACCGACCATGCGATGCCCGGCATGACGGGCGCCGCGCTCGCCGCGCGCATCCGCGGCGCGCGGCCGGACCTGCCGGTGATCCTTGCCACCGGCTATGCCGGCACGCTCTCCGGCCCGCAGGACACGCGGCCGCGCCTGGCGAAGCCCTATTCCCTGACCCAGCTCTCCCAGGTGCTGCGCGGCGTGCTGCCGAAGGCCGCGGAATAGCCTACCCCGACCAGGCGCGCCTGAGCGGCGCGCGGCGGGCGCCGGCCATGCGCTCGAAGGCCATGTAGACCGCCGGCGTGGTGTAGAGCGTCAGCACCTGCGACAGCAGCAGGCCGCCGATGATGGTGATGCCGAGCGGCTGGCGCAGCTCCGCGCCCGGCCCGGTCGCGATGGCGAGCGGGATCGCGCCGAACAGCGCGGCCATCGTCGTCATCAGGATCGGCCGGAACCGCTCGCGGCAGGCTTCGAGGATCGCGACCATCCCGCCCTGGCCGCCGGCGCGTTCATGCGCCAGCGCGAAATCCACCATCATGATCGCGTTCTTCTTCACGATGCCCATGAGCAGGATCACGCCGATCAGCGCGATGATGGTGAAGGGCGTGTTCGTCGCCAGCAGCGCCAGCAGCGCGCCGATCCCCGCCGTGGGCAGGGTGGAGATGATCGTGACCGGGTGGATCAGGCTCTCGTAGAGCACGCCGAGCACGATGTAGATGGCGAGCACCGCGGCCAGGATCAGCAGCGGCAGGCCGGCCTGGAAGCTCTGGAAGGTGCGCGCGCTGCCGGCGAACTCGCCGCGGATCGTGGCGGGCATCTGGATGTCGAGCACCGCGCGTTCCACCAGCGCCGCGGCAGTGCCGAGTTGCGTGCCCTCGGCGAGGTTGAAGCTGATCGTCGCCGCCGGGAACAGCCCCTGATGGGTGATGGCGCGCGGCGCGATGGTGCGCTCCAGCTTCACGAGCGCGCCAAGCGGCACCGGCCCGGCGCGCCCGGGGACGAAGATGCGCTGAAGGCTCTCGGGAGCCTCGGCCAGCCGCGGGTCCACCTCCAGGATCACGCGATACTGGTTGCGCATGCGGTAGATGGTGGAGACCTGGCGCTGCGCATAGGCGTTGTTGAGCGCCGCGCCGACCGCCGCGATCGGGACGCCGAGCCGCGCGGCTGCGTCGCGATCGATCACCAGGCGAGAGACGAGCCCGGTGCGCTGCTGGTCGGAGGAGACATCCACCACCTCCGGCAGCGTGCGCAGCTGCTGCACCAGCCGCTCGCTCCACTCGCCGAGCGCCTCGAGATCCGGCGAGAGCAGGACGTACTGGTAGGAGGCGCTGCTGCCGCGCCCGCCGATGTTCACGTCGGAGACCGGGCGGAAGAAGGTCTGCACGCCGGTGATGCGCGCGAGCGGCGCGCGGAGGCGGTTGATCACGGTCTCCGCCGTGACGCCGGGGCGCTTCTCGCGCGGGATCAGCGACACCTGGAGCCGCACATTGCTCACGCCGCCGCCGCCGACCGCGGCGGAGACGTTCTCCACCGCCGGGTCGGCGCGGATCACCTCCATCACCTGCTGCTGGTAGATGGTCATCTGCTGGAAGGAGGTATCGGGCTGCGCCATGGCCACGCCCTGGAGCAGGCCGGAATCCTGCGTGGGGAAGAAAGCCTTCGGAACGATCATGTAGAGCCAGATGGTGAGGGCGATCAGCGCCAGGTTGAACGCCACCGCGATGCCGCGCCAGCGCAGCACGACCGTGAGGCTGCGGATGTAGAGCGCGATGAGGCGGTCCATCGCGGCCTCGAACAGCCGGGCGAAGCGGCCGGGCCCGCGCGGCGCGCGGCCGAGATGGGCCGCGATCATCGGCGTGACGGTCAGCGACACCACCGCGGAGATCGCGACCGCGATGGACAGCGTGGCGGCGAATTCGCGGAACATCCGCCCGACGATGCCGCCCATGAACAGCAGCGGGATGAAGACGGCGATCAGCGACAGGCTCATCGAGACGACGGTGAAGCCGATCTGCCGCGCACCCTCGATCGCCGCCTGCATCGGCTTCATGCCGCGCTCGGCGTTCGCGGCCATGTTCTCGATCATCACGATGGCGTCGTCCACGACGAAGCCGACCGAGATGGTCAGCGCCATCAGCGAGAGGTTGTTGAGCGAGAAGCCGCAGAGCCACATCACCGCCAGCGTCCCGAGCAGCGAGAGCGGCACCACGACGGCGGTGGCGAGGATCGCCGACTTCCGGTGCAGGAACATCGCCACGACGGCGATGACGAGGACGATGCTGATCAGCAGCGTGTGCTGCACCTCGGCGACGCTGGCGCGGATCGTCTCGGACCGGTCGCGCATGATGGTGATATCGATGCCGGCGGGCATGCGGCGCTGCAACTCGGGCAGCAGCGCGCGGATGCCGTCCACCACCTCCAGCACATTGGCGTCCGCCTGCTTGAAGATGGTCAGCGTCACCGCCGGGCGGCCGTTGTAGAGGCCGGATTGCCGCCGGTCGCGCGGCCCGTCCTCCACCGTCGCGATGCTGTCGAGCCGCACCAGGGCCCCGTTCGCCTGGCGAACGATGATCGCACCGAACTCGGCGGCGCTCTGCAGGCGGTCATTCACCTCGATGGTGGCGGATTGCTCCGGACCGTCGATCGCGCCGGTCGCCTGGGTGACGTTGGCGGCGGTGATCGCGGCGCGGATCTGGTCGAGCGAGACGCCGGCCGCGGTCGCCGCGGCGGGGTCCACCTGCACGCGGATGGCCGGCTGCTCGGCGCCGGCGATGCTGACCTGCGCGGTGCCATCCACCTGGCTGAGCCGCGGCACCACCAGACTGTCCGCCGCGTCATAGACCTCGCCCGGCGTGCGCGTGACGGAGGTCATCACCAGGATCAGAACCGGCGCGTCGCCCGGGTTCAGCTTCCGAAAACTTGGCGGCGCCAGCAGGCCCGAGGGCAGGTCCGGCGCCGCCGCGTTGATCGCCGCCTGCACGTCGCGCGCCGCCGAGGCGATCGAGCGGTTGAGGTCGAACTGCACCACCACGCTCGCATTGCCGAGGAAGGAGGTGGAGGTCATCTCGGTGATGCCGGGGATCTCGCCCAGCCGCCGCTCCAGCGGCGCCGCGACGGAGGAGGCCATGATCGCGGGATCGGCGCCCGGCTGGTTCGCGGTGACCTGGATGGTCGGGAAATCCACGCGTGGCAGCGGCGCCACCGGCAGGTTGAGATAGGCGACGAGGCCGAGCAGCACCACGCCGATCGCCAGCAGCGTCGTACCGATGGGGCGCGCGATGAAGGGCGCGGAGATGGACATCCGCTACTCCGCCGGCGCCGGCGGCGGGTTGCCGGCGAAGCGGCGCTGCACCCAGCCGCGCAGATCCTCCATCGCGAGGTAGATCACCGGCGTGGTGTAGAGCGTGATCACCTGGCTCAGCAGCAGCCCGCCGATCACCGAGACGCCGAGCGGCAGCCGCAGCTCCGATCCCGCGCCGCTGCCGAGCACCAGAGGCACGGCGCCGAGCAGCGCCGCCATCGTCGTCATCATGATGGGGCGGAAGCGCAGCAGGCAGGCTTCCCGGATGGCGGCGCGCGGCGCCATGCCGTGGTCGCGTTGCGCCTCCAGCGCGAAGTCGATCATCAGGATCGCGTTCTTCTTGACGATGCCCATCAGCAGCACGATGCCGATCAGCCCGACGATCGAGAGATCCAGCCCGAACAGCGCGAGCCCGAGCAGCGCGCCGATGCCGGCGGAGGGCAGGGTGGAGAGGATGGTGATCGGGTGGATCACGCTCTCGTACAGCACGCCGAGCACGATGTAGATCACGATGATCGCGGCGAGGATCAGCCAGACCTGGCCGGTGAGCGAACGGTCGAACTCCGCCGCGTCGCCGCCGAAGCTGCCGACCATGGTGGCCGGCAGGCCGAGTTGCGCCTGCGTCTCCCGCACCGCCGTCACGGCATCGCCGAGCGAGACGCCGGGGGCGAGGTTGAAGCTGAAGGTGACGGCGGGGAGCTGGTCCTGCCGCGTGATGGTCAGCGGCCCGCGGCCGAGCGTGATGCGCGCGAGTTCCGCCAGCGGCACCTGCGCGGCGATCGCGACGCCGGCCGCGTTGGTGGTGCTGGCGCCGGGCACGCGCAGCATGCCGATCGCGGCGATGTCGCGCGCCTGCTCGGGCTCGACCTCGAGCACGACGCGATACTGGTTGCTCTGCGCGTAGATGGTGGAGATCTGGCGCTGGCCGAAGGCGTTGTAGAGCGTGTCGTCCACCGCCTGCATGGTCACGCCGAGCCGCGCGGCGCGCGCGCGGTCCACCTGCACCAGCACGCGCAGCCCGTCCTCCCGCTGGTCGGTCGCCACATCGCGCAGCTCCGGCCGGTCACGCAGCACGGCGAGCAGGCGCGGTGCCCAATCCGCGAGATCGGCGGCCGAGCTGTCCGTCAGCGTGTACTGGTATTGCGTGCTGGAAGGCCGCGTGCCGATCTGGATGTCCTGCACGGGCTGCATGTAGGCGACGATGCCGGGGATGGCTTCGAGCGCGGGCGCGAGCCGCTGCATCACGGCCGAGACATCGGCGCCGCGCTCCGCGCGCGGCCGCAGGACGGCGGTGATGCGCCCGGCATTCTGCGCGGCGTTCACCGTGCCCGCGCCGACCACGGAGGTCACCGTCGCCACGTCCGGATCGGCCTGCGCCGCCTCCGCCACCTGGCGCTGGAGCTCGGACATGCGCGCGAAGGAGACGTCCTGCGGCGCTTCCGTCGTGATCGTGATGATCCCGGTGTCCTGCAACGGCAGGAAGCCCTTGGGCATGGCGATGTAGAGCCAGACCGTGCCGGCGACCGTCAGCGTGGCCAGCAGCAGCATCGCGCCCTCGCGCGCCAGCGCCCAGTCCAGCGTGCGCGCATAGCCCTGGCGCAGCGCCTCGAAGCCGCGCTCGAAGGTGCGGGAGATGCGGCCGGGCGTCTCCTCGCCATGCGGGCGCAGCAGCAGGCCGCACATCATCGGCGTCAGCGTCAGCGACACCGCCATGGAGACGAGCACGGAGATGGTCAGCACCATCGCGAACTCGCGGAACAGCCGCCCCACCACACCTTCCATGAACAGCAGCGGGATGAACACCGCAACGAGCGAGACGGTGAGCGAGACGATGGTGAAGCCGATCTGCTTCGCCCCGGCATAGGCCGCGTCCAGCGGCTTCATGCCCTTCTCGATCATCCGCACGATGTTCTCGATCATCACGATCGCGTCGTCGACGACGAAGCCGGTCGCGATGGTCAGCGCCATCAGCGAGAGGTTGTCCATGGAGTAGCCGACCAGCGACATGATGCCGAAGGTGCCGATGATCGAGAGGGGCAGCGCCACGCCCGGCACCAGCGTCGCGCGGACAGTGCGCAGGAACAGGAAGATCACGAGCACCACCAGCACCACCGACAGCACCAGCGTGAGCTGCACCTCATGGACGGAGGCGCGGATCGTCTCGGTGCGGTCGGAGACCACCGAAAGCCGGACGCCCGCGGGCAGGCCGCGTTCCAGGCTGTCGAGCTGGCCGCGCAGCTGCGTCACGGTCCGTACGATGTTGGCGCCGGGCTGGCGCTGCACATCCAGCAGCACGGCGGGGCGGCCATTGTACCAGGCGGAGGTCAGCGTGTTCTCGAGATCCTCGACCGCCACGCCGATATCCCGCAGCCGCACCGGCGCCTCGTCCCGCCAGGCGATGATCAGGTCGTTGAAGGCCTGCACCGTCGTGATCTGGTCGTTCGCCATGATGGTGGAGGCCTGCTGCGGCCCGTCCACCGTTCCCTTCGGCCCCGCGACATTCGCCGCCGCGACGGCGGTGCGCACCGCCTCGAGACCGATGCCGTAGGCGGCGAGGCGGCGCGGATCCACCTGCAGCCGCACCGCCTGGCGCATGTTCCCCTGCACCGCCACGCGCCCGACGCCGCCGACCTGCGCGAGCCGCTGCGCAAGCTGCGTGTCCACGATGTCCGACAGCCGCGAGACGGGAAGCGTCTCGCTGGTGAGCGCCAGTGTCAGGATCGGCGGATCGGCCGGGTTCACCTTCGCATAGGTCGGCGGGTAGGGCAGCGTGCCCGGCAGCGTGCCGCGCGCGGCGTTGATCGCGGCCTGCACATCCTGCGCGGCGTCGTCGATGTCGCGGTCCAGGTTGAATTGCAGCGTGATGCGGCTGACGCCGGGGCCGCTGACCGAGACCAGCTCCGCGAGCCCCGCGATCTGCGCGAGCTGGCGTTCCAGCGAGGCGGTGACGAGCACCGCCATGGTGTCGGGCGAGGCGCCGGGCAGTTGCGTGGTGACCTGGATGGTCGGGAAATCCACCTCCGGCAGGGAGGAGACCGGCAGGCGCATGTAGCCGTAGATCCCGCACAGCAGCACCGCGATGGCCAGCAGGAAGGTGGCGATCGGCCGCGCGATGAAGGGTGCGGCGATGTTCACGGCGCGCGCGCAGGTGCCGCGGCGGCCGGCATCGCGGGCGCGGCGCCCTGCGCCGGCGGCTGCTGCTGCGCGCCGGCGCCGCGGCGGCGCGGCGGCGTGCTCGGCGGCCGCGCCGGCTCCGCGACCTGGATCGGGCTGCCATCCACCAGCCGCAGCGCGCCGGAGGTCACCGCGCGCTCGCCCGGCTGCATGCCGCGCCGCACGACGGCCAGCGTGCCGGAGACGGTGCCGAGCACCAGCGGCCGCTGCTGCGCCGTGCTCTGCGGCGTCACGACGAAGGCGTAGGGGCCATCCGGCCCGCGCTGCACCGCGACCAGGGGCAGCACCGTCACGTCGCGGAGCAAGGCCACCTGCAAGCGGACATTGACGAAGGCGCCGGGCCAGAGCCGCTGGTCCGCGTTCTCGAAGGTCGCCTTCAGCCGGATCGTGCCGGTCGTCGCATCCACCTGGTTGTCCACGGTGACGAGCCGGCCGACCGGGTTGGGCGGCGGCGCGCTGCCATCGGGGCGCGGCGGCGCGGTCTCGGCCAACAGCGCCTCCACCGCCACGGGGCCGGCGGCCAGCGCCTCCATCACCTGCGGCAGGCTCTGCTGCGGCAGGGTGAAGTTGACGGTGATCGGGCGGAGCTGCGTGACGACCACGATCCCGGTGGCATTGCCGGGCTGCACGAGGTTGCCGATATCCACCTGCCGCAGCCCGACCCGGCCATCAATCGGAGAGCGGATGGTGGCGTAGTCGAGCTGGGTGCGCGCGCTGTCGATGGCGGCGTCATCCACCTGGAGCTGCGCCTCGAGCTGCGCGACCGTCGCGCGCTGCGTGTCCACGGTCTGCTGCGAGGTGCCGTTGCTGCGCAGCAGCGCGGTGTAGCGTTGCAGGTCCACCCGCGCATTGGCGAGCTGCGCCTCATGCTGCGCCTTGGTCGCCAGCACCTGGTTGAGGCTCGCCTGGAAGGGGCGGGGATCAATCCGCACCAGCACGTCACCGGCCTTCACCTCCTGCCCTTCCTGGAAGGCGATCTCGATGATGCGGCCGGAGACCTGGGGCAGGATGGTGACGGTGTTGGAGGCCTGCGCGGTGCCGAGCGCTTCCAGCATGATCGGCAGGTCCTGCACCGTCGCCTCGGCGGCCGTCACGGGAATGGCGATGCGACCGCCGCGCAGCCCGCCGGGGCCAGCCGGCGTGGTGGCGGCATTTGTCGCAGCGGGGGCGGGCAGGCCCGGGATCGGCAGCCAGCCCTGCCGCCACGCATACCAGCCGCCACCGGCCAGCAGCGCGAGCACGAGCAGCACCCAGGGCCAGCGGCGGCGACGCCGGACCAGGACCTCGGGCCGGGGCTCGGCAGGGGTGGAGCGGGGCGCCTCGGCGGCGCCGGGCCGCGACAGGTCGTTCATGGAGCGATCCTTGCGGGGCCGGGGGCCTCCGCGCCAGTCCAACCGCCGCCGAGCGCGGTGAAGAGCGATGCCGCCGCCTGCAACCGGCTGATCCGCGCCAGCGCCAGCGCATTGCGCGCGTTGAACAGCGTGGTCTGGGTGTTCAGCACAGTGAGCAGGTCCACCGTGCCGGCACGGAATTGCGCCTCCGCGATGTCATAGGCGCGCTGCGCCGCCGCCACCTGGGCCCGGCGCAACACCACCAGCTCCTCCTGCCGTTGCAGGGCCGAGAGGCTGGTCTCGGTATCCTGCAACGCCGCGAGGATGGCGCGCTGATACGCCGCCAGCACCTCCTCGCGCCGCGCGCTGGTCTGGTCGAGCTGGGCGCGCCGCGCGCCGCCGTCGAAGATGGGGGCCACGAGGCCCGCCGCCAGGCTGTAGAAGGTGGAGCCCGGCCGCAGCAGTTCCGACAGCACCGCGCTGCGCACGCCGCCGCTCCCGGTGAGCCCGATGCTTGGCAGCAGCGCCGCGCGCGCGACCGCGACATCGGCGCTCGCCGCCTGGAGATCGGCCTCCGCCGCCTGCACATCCGGCCGGCGGGCGAGCACCTCGGCGGGCAGCCCCGCCGCGATGGCCGGCACGGTCAGCCCGTCGAGCGCGGTGCCGGAGAGGATGATCCCGCCCGGCGGCAGGGCGGCGAGGGTGGCGAGCGCGAAGCCGTTCGCCTCCCAGGATTGCTGGAGCGGCGGGATCGCCGCGCGCTGCTGCGCCACGACGCTCTCCTGCTGCGCGACATCGAGCCCCGTCGCTGTGCCCACCGCGATGCGCTGGCGCAGGATGCCGAGGTTGCGTTCCGCGACCTCCAGGTTGCCGCGCTGGATCGCGAGCAGCTCCTGCGCACCGAGCGCGGCGAAATAGGTGTTGGCGACCGCCGCCTGGGTGCTGAGCGCCGTGACCCCCACCGCGTAGCGCGCCGCCACGGCACTCGATTCCGCGGCCTGGAGCGCGGCGCGGTTGCGGCCCCAGAAATCCACCTCATAGCTGGCGGAGAGCGCGCCCTCGAAGCTGTTGCGGCCGCGGCCGGCGGAGCCGAGGTTGCTGTTGCCGCTGCGCGAGCGGCCGGCGGAGGCATCCGCATCCAGCGTCGGCAGCAGGGCAGAGCCCGCGAGCCGCACCAGCGCATCCGCCTGGCGCAGGCGGGCATTGGCCGCGGCGAGATCGAGATTGGCCGTCATGGCGCGCGCCATCAGCACATCCAGCTCGCGGCTGCCGAAGCCCTCCCACCATTGGGGGCTGGGCGCGGCGATGGCGGCCGGCGCGGGCGGCGTCGCCGACGCCATCCGGAACACGCCGGGGAGCCGGATGCCGGAGTCGGCCGGCTCGATCCCCGCCGCGCAGCCGCCAAGCGCGGCCCACAGGGCAAGCAGCGGCAGCCGGCGGCAGACGTGCTCCGGCAGGAATCGGGCGAAGGCAGGCAATCGGCGGGTCATCAGCTCGAGCGGCACTCCGCGGCCGGTGGGAACGCCGGCCTCGCGCCTTGTCCAACCGCATCTGGGCCGATGTGTGGCCCGGCGACGGACGCAGGTCGAGTTACAGCATGCAACGGGGCGTCATTTGTGGCGACAATCACTGCACAATGTAGCGGTGTCGCCGCGGCATCCGCCGCGCCGTGGCGGCGCAGTCATGTCCCGCCGGCAAGGGCCGGGAGGAAGGCGCGCGCCTCCTCGATCCGCGCCAGCGTCCAGCCGGCCAGCGCGTCAGGCTGGTCCGGAAACGCCTGCAGCGGATGCGCGGCGGCGAGGAACGCGCCCTCGCCGGTCAGCACCGACCAGCCGGGCGGCGGCGGCGCGATGCGCGGCGACGTGGCCGGCACGCCGCTCGCGCCGATCGCGACGATCGCGTGCGGTATCGTCGGCAGGCGCGGCTCCGCGCCGGACCAGCCGGCGCCGCCATCGGGGAAGCGGATACCCCAGGCAAGGCACCATTCGGCCTCGACGCTCGGCGCATAGGGCGGGCGGAGGAAGGCGTGGCCCGAGATCACGCCGCGCGCGGAATCGGTGAGATAGGTCGTGCGCCCCGTCGCGCGCATGGCGCGCAGCACGGGCGCGACACTTTCCTCGATGCGCTCGAAGACAGCGGCGAGGCGCGCTTCCGCGGCGAGGAAGCGCTCGGCGGCGAGCAGGTCGTGCGCGTCGGGCATCATGCGGCGTCGGCCCATCCCTGCGTCTCCGCGAGGATCGCGAAGGATCGCCTGCGCGCGGCGTGGTCGTGGATCTGCGCCGTCACCATCAACTCATCGGCGCCGGTCCGCGCCACGAACTTTCCGAGATCCTGCCGCACCTTCTCGGGTCCGCCGACGATCGAGCAGGACAGGGAATGGTCCAGCAGCGCGCGTTCCTGCGCTGAGAGCCGCTCATCGAACCCCTCGACCGGGGCCGGCAGCTTTCCTGGCTGCCCGCGCCGCAGCCTCAGAAATGCCTGTTGCAGGGAGGAGAACAGAAGCCGCGCCTCCGCATCCGTCGCCGCGGCGAAGACGTTGACGCCGAGCATCACGCGCGGCGCCGCAAGCCTCTCCGAGGGGCGGAACCGCTCGCGATAGATCGCGATCGCGTCCATCATCTGCGCCGGCGCGAAATGCGAGGCGAAGGCATAGGGCAGGCCGAGATAGGCTGCGAGCTGCGCGCCGAAGGTGCTGGAGCCGAGGATCCAGGCCTCCACCTGCTCGCCGGCGCCGGGCACCGCCTGCAGCGCCTGGCCCGGCTCGGCGGGCCGGAAATAGCCGAGCAGCTCGATCACATCCTCCGGGAAGGCATCGGCATCGCTGTCGAGGTTGCGGCGCAGCGCCCGCGCCGCGACCTGGTCCGTCCCCGGCGCGCGGCCGAGGCCGAGGTCAATCCGCCCTGGATGCAGCGCGGCGAGCGTGCCGAACTGCTCGGCGACGACGAGCGGAGCATGGTTCGGCAGCATGATGCCGCCGGCGCCGATGCGGATGCGGCGCGTGCCGTGCGCCACATGCGCGAGCGCCACGGCCGTCGCGGCACTGGCGATGCCCGGCATGTTGTGGTGCTCGGCCATCCAGAAGCGCCGATAGCCCAGCGCCTCGGCGTGATGCGCGAGATCGCGCGAATTCGCGAGCGCCTGGCCGACGCTGCTGCCTTCCGGCACGGGCGAGAGATCGAGGATCGAGAGCGGGATCATTCGGCCCATATGGGCGACCTGCCGCGCGACGGAAAGGGCGCGGCTACAACCCCAGTACCTGCCGCGCATGCGCGGCGAGCTGCTTCTTCTGCACTTTCGAGCTCGCCGTCATCCCGATGCCGTCGAAGCCCTGCACGATGCGCACATGGCGCGGCACCTTGAAGCCGGCCATGCGGCTCTTCGACCAGGCGATGATCGCGTCCGGCGTCGTCTCCGCGCCGTCATTCAGCACGACGAAGGCGCAGACCACCTCGATCAGCCGTGGATCGGGCACGCCGACCACCACGGCCTGCCGGATCGCCGGATGGCGATGCAGGATGTCCTCGATCTCTGCCGGCGAGACATTCTCGCCGCCTACGCGAAGAATTTCCTTCGCGCGGCCGAGGAAGGCGAGGCGGCCGGTCTCGTCCAGGCTGCCGAGATCGCCGGTGGCGAGCCAGCCTTCGGCGTCGAGCGCGGCCGCGGTCTCGGCGGGCTTGTCGTAGTAGCCGCGCATCACGCTCCAGCCGCGCACCATGATCTCGCCGGGGGTGCCGGGCGGGCAATCGGCGCCGGTCTCGATGTCCCGGATGCGCACCTCGATGCCCGGCTGGAGGCGCATGCGGGCGGAGACGCGCACCGCCTCCGGCTCCCACCAGACGGATTGCGCGACATTCGGCGAGGCTTCCGACAGCCCGTAGCCGACGACGCATTCGCGTGCGCCGAGCTCCGCGATCACGCGCTGCACGATGGCCGGCGATGCGGCGGCCCAGGCGCCGCGAAGGTTCAGCCTTCGCTGCGCGCGGTCCGGGTGGTTCAGCAGCATCAGCATCATCGTGTCGTTGCCGCTGACATGGGTGCAGCGCTCCTGCTCCATGAGGCGCAGCGCCTCGGCGGGTTCGAAGCGTTCCATCGTCACCAGCGTCGCCGCATGCTGCACGCAGGCGAGAATGGAGAGCGTGGTGCCCGCGACATGGAAGAAGGGCCGCGCGCTGTGGAAGCGATCGCCGATGCGCAGCCCCATCCGCCCGCCCGAGACGAAGCCGTTGGCGCACATCGCGCGATGTGGCAGCACCACGCCCTTGGGGAAGGAGGTGGTGCCCGATGTGTACTGGATCAGCAGCGGATCATCGGGCGCGCAGGCCGGCAGCCTGGGGCGGCCGGCGGCGAGGAAGGCATCCCAGCCGATCGCGGCGCGCGGGATGTCCTCGCCGATCACGATCAGCCGCCGCAACGCGGGCAGGCGCTCGCCGGGCAGCGCGGTGTCCACGGCCGGCTCCGCCGCGCGCAGCAGCGCGACCTGGTCGGTGCGCAGGATGCGATCGGCGAGCACGAGCGTGCGCACCCGCGCCTGCCCCAGCGCATAGCCCATCTCGTCGGCCAGCCAGCGCGTGTTGAGCGGGACCGCCACCGCGCCGAGCGATCCGATCGCCAGGAACAGCGCCATCCAGCGCGGCCCGTTGCCGAGGCAGATCCCGACATGCTCGCCATGCTGCACGCCCGCGGCCGCGAGCGCGCCGCGGATGCGCGCGACCTCCTCAGCAAGCGCGGCGTAGGTCAGCCGCCCGCCCGGCCCGACGATGGCCTCGACATCCGGCGCCAGCGCGGCGGCGCGATGCAGCGCGCGATCCACGGTGAGCGGGCAGAGCGCGGCGAGGTCCATCCCGGTCATCCGCCGATCGCCATGGTGCGGCGCCATTCGCCGAGCGCCAAGTTCTCCTCGATCGCCATCAACTCGGTCGCCAGCGCGCCGCGCGGATCGCGCTCCACCCCTTCGTCAATGCAGCGCTTCGCCAGGCGCAGCGCGGCGAGCGGGGCCTTAGCGATGGTCGCCGCGATGGTCGCAAGCGTCTCCTCCAGCGTCTCCGGCGCGACGATCCGCGTGACGAGGCCGGCCTGCAGCGCCTCCTCCGCCGAGAGCGCGCGACCGGTGAACATCATGTCCTTCGCGAGCCGCTTGCCGATGATGCGCGGCAGGCGCTGCGTGGCGCCGACCGTGCCGCGCAGGCTTTCGGGCGTGGAGAAGCGCGCCGCCGGCGTCGCGATGGCGAAGTCGCAGCAGGCCACCATCTCCGCGCCGGAGCCGATGGCAGGACCGGTGACGACCGCGATGCTCGGCATCGCCAGCCGCTCCAGCGCGTCATACGCGAGAAAGCCCTTGAGCCGCCGCGCGCGCACCTGGTCCTCCGTCATGCCCTGGCGTTCCTTCAGGTCGGCCCCAGCGCAGAAGACCGGCCCTTCGCCGCGCAGCAGGACTAGCCGTGCCTCTTCCGCCGCGGCGCGGTGGCAGGCGGCGACGAGGCCTTCGGCCAGCGCGGCGTTCAGCGCGTTGCGCGCGGCGGGCCGGTTGAGCCGGAGGGTGACGATGCCCGAATCGTCGCGTGTGTAGAGAACCTCGTCGCTCATATCGCCTTCGCCTCGCGCAGGGCCGCGATCTCGGCCGCTGTCATCCCCAGATGGTCGCGCAGCACCGCCTCCGTATGCTCGCCCAGCAGCGGCGGGCGGCCGAGTTCCGGATCGTCCCAGCTGCCGAAGCGCAGCGGGTTGCGCAGCGCCGGGAAGGCGCCGAGCAGCGGATGCTCGAAGCGCTGCACCAGGCCGCGCGCCTGCACATGCTCATCGGCCAGCACCTCATCGAGCGCGAGCACGGGCCCGGCGGGCACGCCGACGGCGTCGAGCTTCGCGAAGGCCTCGCCGCGCGGCAGTGTTCCGAGCGCGGCGCTCAGCGCCGCCATCACCTCGTCACGCCGCGCGAGCCGCCCGGCATTGGTGCCGAGCGCCGGGTCGGCCGCCAGCGCCTCCAGCCCGAGTGCCTGGCAGAGAGGCGCCCAATGCTGGTCGCTCGCGGTGATGTGCAGATAGCGGTCGTCGGCGCATCGAAAACTCGCGCTCGGCACGCGGCCGGGATGCTCCGTGCCGAGCCTCGGCGGCACCTCCCCCAACGCGAAATGGCGCGCGGCGGCGATCGTCAGCAGCGCGACCTGCGCATCGAACATCGAGAGGTCCACCTGCGTGCCGCGGCCGCCGCGCTCGCGCCCGAGCAGCGCCGTCAGGATCGCGATGGCGGCGAAGAGGCCGGAGGTGAGATCGGCCACCGGCAGGCCGGGCTTCACCGGCCCGCCGCCGCGCTCGCCCGTCAGCCCCATCAGCCCCGCCATGGCCTGGAACACCGTGTCGTAGCCCTTGCGCTTCGCATAGGGGCCGGTCTGGCCGAAGCCGGTGCAGGACACGGTGACGAGGTCCGCGTTGCGGTCTGCCAGCGCCGCGTGATCCAGCCCGTAGCGCTTCAACAGGCCGGCGGGAAAATTCTCCACCACCACATCGGCCTTCGCCGCGAGGTCGCGCAGGATCGCCTGGCCCTGCACGTGGCGCATGTTCACCGTGATCGAGCGCTTCGCGCGGTTGCAGGCCATGAAATAGCCGCTGACCGCGCCACCCGGGCCTTCCGCGAAGGGCTCGAAGCCGCGCGTCTCGTCGCCGCTGCCGGGCTGCTCCACCTTGATCACCTCGGCGCCCATCTCCGCGAGCAGCATCGTCGCGAAGGGGCAGGCCAGCACCCGCGAGAGATCGAGGATCAGGATGCCGTCGAGCGGCCTCATGGCGCGCCGCACAGGCGGCGTCGCACCGCCTCCGCCTCCGCCACCAGGCGATGCAGCAGGGACGCCGCTTCGGGGATGTCGTCAATCAGCCCCGCGGTCTGGCCGGCCTCTACCTTGCCCCATTCCACATCGCCCTCCAGCGCCGCCTCGCGCAGGCTGCGGCTGGCGCAGAGTTCCCCGAGTTCCGCCGCCGTGATGCCCGCCCTTTCGGCTTCGGCCACCCGGTCCGAGAAGCGGTTGCGGAGCTGGCGGATCGGCAGGCCGCCGCGGCCGACCAGCGTGGTATCTGCGATGCCCGCGCGCAGCACGGCCTGCTTGTAGGCGTCGTGCACGCTCGCCTCCCGCGTCATCAGGAAGCGCGTGCCGAGCTGCGCACCCTCCGCCCCCAGCGCGAACATCGCGGCGATGCCCGCGCCATCCGCGACGCCGCCGGCGCCGATCACCGGGATGCGCACCGCGCGCACCACGGCCCGCACCATCACCATCGCGGAGACCTCGTCCGGCGCCGGGTGCCCGCCCGCCTCGCCACCCACCGCGATCAGCGCATCCACGCCGGCCTCCTCCGCCTTCCGCGCATGCAGCGGCGAGGCGACGACATGCAGGCAGCGCACGCCGAGCGCCCGGAAACGCTCCAGATACGCCTTCGGCCCGCCCTGGGAGGCGACCAGGATCGGCACACGCTCCGCCTCCACGATGTCGAGGAACTCTCGCGAGCGCTTGTTGTAGAGCGGCACGTTCACCGCGAAGGGCCTGCCAACGGCGCGCACCGCGCGGATCGCCTCGACCAGCGCCTCCGGCCGCATCGGCCCCGCCGCGATCACGCCGAGCCCGCCCGCGCCCGACACCGCCGCCGCCAGCGGCGCCGAGGAGGAGGCCCAGCTCATCCCCGCCTGGATGATCGGATGGCGGATGCCGAGCAGCGCCGGGATTCGCGAGGCGAAGCCGAGAACCTGGTCCGTCATCACCCCTCCGCGCGGCGCCGCGCTCAGCGATACGGCAATTGGTTGATTTTATCAACCGAATGCCGCAGCATCCGCCGCCGAGAGAAACGGAGGGACATCCATGACCATCGCCACCTCGCGCCGCGCGCTGCTGGCCGGCGGCGCGGCGCTCGCCCTGCCTCTTCACGCGAAGGCGAATGACTGGCCGTCGCGGCCGGTGCGCTTCATCGTGCCCTTCGCACCCGGCGGCCCGGTGGAGGTGCCCGCGCGCTTCCTCGCCGACCAGCTTTCCCGCGCGCTCGGGCAGACGGTGCTGGTGGAGACGCGGCCCGGCGCCGGCGGCTCGCTCGGCATCCAGGCGGTGCTCGCGGCGAATGACGGGCACACGATGCTGTTCACGACATCCTCGGTCGCGATCCTGCCGGCGCTGATGCGCGACCCGGGCTATGATCCGTTCCGCGACCTCATCCCGATCTCGCTGATCACCGACGCGCCGATGGCGCTGCTGGCGCGGCCGGATTGGCCGGTGCGCGACTTCCCGGAGTTCATCCGCCAGGCCAAGGCGCAGCCCGGCAAGTTCTCCTTCGCCTCCTCCGGCGCCGGTTCCACCACGCATCTGGCCGGGGAGCTGCTGAAGGTGCGCGCCGGCATCGACATCCTGCACGTGCCCTATCGCGGCGCGGGCCAGGCGGTGAACGCGCTCTATGCCGGCGATACCGACCTGCTGGTCACCGGCCTGATCGAGACGCAGCGCCATGTCTCGGAGCGCCGGCTGCGCGCGCTCGCCATCACCTCCGAACGTCGCAGCTCCACGCTGCCCGACGTGCCGGCGATCGCGGAGACCGTGCCGGGCTTCGACATGTCCATCTGGTACTGCATGTTCGCCCCGCGCGGCACACCGCAGGCGGTGGTGGACCGGCTCGCGACGGAGCTCGCGAAGCATCGCACCGGCAACCGGCTCGCCGAGCAGATGACGGCCTCCGGCGTCGAACTTCTGCTGAACGGACCGGCGCCGCTGGCGGCGCGCATGCAACGCGAGGTACCGCAGTGGAAGGAGCTCGCCGCCGCCGCCGGCATCCGCGCGGAGTGATCAGCCCGCGCGCATCCGCAGAGTGCGGGAATGCAGCGTCCGGCCGAGCAGCGCCTCGGCCGCGCGCCCCGCTTCCATCACGCGGTCGAGATCGAGCCCCGTCTGCACGCCCATCGCGTGCAGCAACTGACAGAAATCCTCGGTGCCGACATTGCCGGTGAAGCCTTCGCCATAGGTGATCTCCGCCGGATGCCCGCCGGTGCCGCCGAGCGCGGTGTCGAAATGCGTGATGCCCGCCTCCAGCGCGGCGACGGCATTGGCAAGGCCGGTGCCGCGGCTGTCATGGAAATGCGCGATCAGCAGCACATCGGGCGGCAGGGCCGCGCGCAGCGCGCGCATCAGCGACCGCACGCGCGGCGGCGTGCCGCTGCCGATCGTGTCGCCGATCGCGATGCGGCGGATGCCCAGCGCGACGAAGCGTTCGGCATCCTCGATCACGCGCGCCTCGGGCGTCCGGCCATCGAAGGGGCAGTCGAAGGCGACGGAGATGGTGCCGACGCCGACGAAGCGGTCGCCGGCGAGTGCCGCCATCTCCGCCACGTTGGTCCATTGCTCCGCGCGGCTGCGCTTCAGGTTGCGCTGCGTATGGCCTTCGGAGGCGGAGACCAGGAAGCTGATCTCCTCCGGCCCGCGCCCGGCCTGCTGGGCCGCGAGCGCACGCCGCACCGCCGCCGGATTCGGGCAGGTCGCCTTGAACAGCACGCCCGGCCGTGGCGCGACGCCCCGAAGCACCGTATCCGCATCGGCGAATTGCGGCACGTATTTCGGATGCGCGAAGGACGTGATCTCGACTCGCCGGAACCCGCAATCGGCGATGCGGTCGAGCATCGCGATCTTGTCGGCGGCCGGAACCACCGCAGGCTCATGCTGCAGCCCATCTCGGGCAAAGCATTCGCAGAGGATGACCTGCGTCTCGCTCATGGCAGGATCTCCTTCAGCATCGCGATGGCATCGTAGGGCGTCGGGACGGCATGGGCGCCGGCCTCGCGCAGCACGGCGAGCTTGGCCGCCGCCGTCTCACGCTCGCTGCCGACCAACGCGCCGGCATGGCCCATCTGGCGGTCCGCCGGCGCGTGGCGCCCGACCAGCGTCGCGATGACCGGCTTCCGGCAGCGCGCCACCGCCTCGGCCAGCGCATATTCCTTGTCGCCGCCGATCTCCCCGCAATAGAGCACGGCGTCCGTGCCGGGGTCCTCCGCCAGCGCGTCCAGGTATTCGTGCGGGTTGCGCCCGATCACGCTGTCCCCGCCGATGTGGATGGCGATGCGCTGGCCGATGCCCGCCGCGGTCAGCAGACGCGCGACGGTCAATGTCAGCGTGCCGCTGCGCCCGATCAGCGCGACGCGACCGGGCATGCAGAAGGACGGCGAGACGGAACCCAGCAGCCCGATGCCCGGCACGCAGAGGCCGAGCGTGTTCGGCCCCACCAGCCAGCTTCCCGCCTCCCGCGCGGCCTTTGCCGCGCGCAGGGAATCGAAGAGCGGCACGTATTCCGCCGCGGCGACGATGGTCGGGATGCCCGCCGCCGCGCATTGCCGGACCGCATCCGCCGTGCCTTCGGGCGGCGTGTAGAGCACCGCGCAATGCGCCGGCGCATCGAGCTGCGCCAGGCTGTCGAGCAGAGGCAGCCCATGCGCCACGCTGCCGCCGCGACCAAGCACGATGCCGGCGACGAGCTTCGTCCCCGCCTCCCGCATCATCGCGACCTGGCGCGACGCGTAGGCGCCGGCGGCATTGAACACCACGACGCGTTGCGGGAATCGTGCAAGGAAGGGGAGGGTCACAGCACCGCCATCGCCGCCGCGCGGACCAGGCTGCGCGGGTCGTCGTGCAGCGTCACGATGCCGGCCGCGCGCAGCCGGTCACGCGCCGCCGCCAGGTCGAAGCCGCGCGCCGCGGAGGGTGCCGCGGCGAAGCCGACGAAGAGCGGCTTCGGCGCCGGCTGCCGCGCGAGGAAGGCCAGGAGCGCCTCGATGCGGTCCGCGAGGGGCCGCGAGGCGAGCGTCGTGTAGAACAGGATCGCCTTCACCCCGGGCCGCGCCGCGATCTCGAAGGCCGCGGTCAGCCGCGCTTCGGTGGTGTCGGCCGGGCCGCCATGGATGTTGTCCATGAAGCAGGCCGCGCGCAGGCCATGATCCGCCAGCAGGTCCATCAGGAACATGCCGAGCCCCGCGCCTGCCGAGACCAGCGCGACATCGCCCGGCATCTCGACCAGCGCATAGCCATCCGCGCGCGCGCGCCGTTCCAGCGGCGTGAGCGCGGCCTCCTCCAGCGCGGCGCTCATCGCGGGCGTGTCGTGCCGGGCGGCGGCCACCGGGTCGCGCACGAGCTTGGCGTCGCAGGCGACAAGGCCCTTCGCCGTCACGGCCAGCGGATTGACCTCCAGCAGCGCGAGGTCCTCCGCCACCGCGATCCTCGCCAGCCGTGCTGCGAGCCGCGCCAGGCGCGCCGCAACCTGCGGCGGCAGCGCATCCGCGATGGCGGCGTGGATGCGTTCCGCCGCATCGGGCGCATCGGCCTCCACAGGGGTTCGCCGCAGCGCGTACGCCGTCTCGATCTCCACGCCGCCCTCGGCGGCGAAGAGCAGTTCCTGCGTCTGCCGCGTGCCGTCCACGCGCAGCGCGAGATACAACTCGCGCTCGATCGCGACGGACTCCTCCAACAGCAGCGCGACCGGACCGGCAGCATCGGCGATCGCCGCACGGGCCGCCTCCAGAGTCTCCGGCGTCACCCGCCGCACCAGACCGCGCTTGCCGCGCCCGCCTTCCAGCACCTGCGCCTTCAGCCAGGCCTCGGGCCAGGCCGCGATCTCCGCCGGCGGTGGCGCGCCGGGCGCCAGCAGCACGCCGCGCGGCACGGCGATGCCGTGGCGTCCCAGCAGCGCCTTCCCGTCCGCCTCGGTCAACCTCATCCGCAGCCCCTCGCGCCGGCGCAAATAATTGATAATATCAACCAATCGGCGGCACAATCCCGCCGGTCCCGTCCCCTGCCGCTGGAGCGACCCATGGCCCGCAGAGAACCGCGCCCGGCCGCCGCCGCGACGGCGCTCACCATCAAGGACCTGCTGTCCTACCGCGTGCATCGCGTCGCCAACGCGCTGAGCCGCGGCGCCGCGCTGCGCTACCGCGAGGGATTCGATGTCAGCCTGATGGAATGGCGCACCATCGCGCTGCTCGGCGATTTCGCACCGATGACGCTGAAGGACCTCGCGCGGCAATCCAGCCTCGACAAGGGGCTGGCCAGCCGCGTGGTGAGCGGCCTCGTCGAGCGCGGCCTCGTGAAGCGGGAGGTCAGCCCCGGCGATGCGCGCGAACGGGCGCTCGCGCTGACCGCCGCGGGGCGCCGCCTACATCGCGGGCTGATGGAGGCGGCCCGCGAGAGGGACCACGCCTTCCGCGCCGCGCTCACGGCGGAGGAAGCGGCTGCGCTCGACAGCGCGCTCGAGAAGCTGCTGCGCGTCGCGCGCGCGCAAGGCCGAGCCGAGGGCCGCGCCCCGCCCGGCGATTGAGGCACGCAGCCACCCGGCGCCGATCCTGTCCACCGGTCGGTTGACACGTCATCGGCCACGGCTACCGTAGCGCCGCCACCGCGGAGGAAGACGAGCGATGCGCCGCTTCGGCTTGGCTGTCGTGTGCGCGCTGATCGCCGGCGGCGCGCCGCCGGCCGTGGCGCAGACCTTCCGCCTCGCCACCACCACGGATGCCTCGACGCTCGACCCGCACGCCAACAACGCGCTGCACAACTACCTCATCGCGCAGCAGGTCTATGAGCCGCTGATCGGCCGCGACGATGCGCTCCGGCTCACCCCCGCGCTCGCGCTCTCCTGGGAGCAGGCGGGGCCGACGCGCTGGCGCTTCCGGCTCCGCCCCGATGCGCGCTTCAACGAGGGCGAGCCCTTCGCCGCCGCCGACGCTGCCTTCAGCATCACCCGCGCGATGGCGCCTACTTCCAACTTCACCATCTATGTGGACACCGTCGCCCAGGCCGTCATCGTGGACGCGCAGACGCTGGAGATCGTCACCCGCGTCCCCGATGCCGCGCTGCCCGAGAAGCTGACGCGCGTGCTGATGATGAGCCGCGCCTGGGCCGAGGCGAGCGGCTCCGCCCAGCCGCAGAATTTCCGGAATCGCGAGGACACCGTCGCCTCGCGCCGCACCAACGGCACCGGGCCCTACGCCATCGCGGACCGCACGCCCGACCAGCGCACCGTGATGCGCCGACGGCCCGGCTGGTGGGGCGGCGCGCCGGCCGCCGGCGCGGTCGCCGAGTATCACCACATCGTCATCGCCTCGGATGCCACGCGCGTCGCCGCGCTGCTCTCCGGCGAGGTGGATATGCTGCACACGGTGCCCGGCCAGGCAGTCGAGCGGCTGCGCGCCACGCCCAATGTGCAGGTGCTGACCGGGCTCGAGAACCGCACCGTCATGCTGGGCTTCGACCATGAACGCGAGACGCTGGCCGATGGCAGGCCGAACCCGCTCCGCGACCTGCGCGTGCGCCAGGCGATCGAGCTTGCGATCGATGCGGAGGCCATCGCCTCGCGCTCGATGCGCGGCCAGGCGGAGGTGACGGGCGCGATGTGGACACGCTACGTCAATGGCTGGACCGAGGCGATGGAGCGCCGACCCGCCCTGGACCGCGCCGCCGCCCGGCGCCTGCTGGCGGAGGCCGGCTACCCCGATGGCTTCGCGACCAGCCTCGATTGCGCCATCGCCTCCTACGATCCCGCCTGCCACGCCATCGTGCCGATGCTCGCGCAGATCGGCATCCGCGTCTCGCTGCAGGTCGTGCCGGCGGCGCAGTACAGCCTGCGGCTGCAGCGGCGCGAGACGGCAATGCATATGCTCGCCTGGGGCGTGCCCACCTTCGATGCGCTGTACACGCTGCGCGCCATCATGGCCTCGCGCGGGCTGGGCGGGTCTGGCAGCTGGAATGTCGGCGGCTTCGCCGACCCGCGCGTGGACACGCTGATCCGCGCCATCGAGACCGAGCCCGACCCCGCCCGCCGCAACGCGCTGATCGCCGAGGCGCATGCGGCGCATCGCGCTGCACTCGGCCATGTGCCGCTGTTCCACCACACGCTCAACTGGGCGGTGCGGCGCGGCGTGCGCGTCGCGCTGCGCGCCGACAATCTTGTCGCGGTGAACGCCGTGGCGCTGGACTAGGAGATTCGCGGATGGACCTGACCCTCTCGCGCTACCACCAGGCGCGGCTCGACCTCGTCTCGGGGCTGAAGGCGTTGGCCGGCTATCGCCTCTCGCCGCAGATCCGGGAGAAATACGCCACCCTCGCGCAGGAAGCGCCGGAGCATGATGTGCGCGACCGAGCCTGGATGGCCGGGCGTATCGGCCCCGATCCGCTCTACCAGGCCTCGCGCGGCCTGCAGCGCATCACGCAGGAGCTGATGTGGCGCGAGGTCGCGCGCGGCCTGGAGCCGCGCCGCGCCGCGCTGGAGGCGGAGCTGGAATCGCCCGGCCCTGCCGACGCCGCGACGCTGACGCTGGACGACGCGCTGGAAATCCCCGCCTACTTCGCCGAGACGGAGTTCCACCTGCAACCCGGCGGCCTGTGGCGCGACAAGCTCACGGGGCCGATCTACGAGATCGGCGTGCAGCATTTCAACCTGCACCGCTTCGGCAAATCCGGCGCCGAGATGGGCCTCGCCCTGCTGCAAGGCCTGCCCGAGGGCTTCGCGCCGAAGCGTTTTCTCGAGCTGGGCTGCGGCCCCGGCTACAAGATGTACCCGATCCTCGATGCCTTCCCGGATGCGGAGGCACATGGCAGCGACATCTCGGCGGCGCTGCTGCGCTACGCCTATCGCCGCGCGCTGGATCACGGCCGCAAGGTGCACTACGCGCAGATGAACGCCGAGAAGCTGACCTACGCCGACAACCAGTTCGATCTCGTCTACGACATGATCCTGCTGCACGAGGTGCCCGTCTCCGCCACGCGCAACATCCTGCCCGAGGCCTTCCGGGTGCTCCGTTCGGGCGGAATCTATGCCGATCTCGACCTGCCCGCCTATCGCGACCTCGATCCGCTCACCGCCTTCATGATGGACTGGGACACCGACAACAACGGCGAGCCCTTCTGGCGCGACTACCACGAGCTCGACATGAAGCAGGAAATGCAGAAGGCCGGCTTCGTGGACGTGGAGTTCCGCAGCGTCACCAGCGAGGCGCTGAAGAAGCAGGGCAACTACCAGGGCAAGTGGTCCTATCGCGTCGTCGTCGGGAGGAAGCCGTGAACGCCAGCGTGAAGCCCGCCGTGCCGGACTACGTCACGGACCTGCCGAAGACCGAGCTGCTGCGCATCTCCGTCACGCTTGCCACCGAGGTCTATGCGCTGGCCGACCGGCTGCACGCGCTGGAAGGCATCCTGGCCGCGAAGGGCATTGATCTCGCGGCGCTCGACGCGCCGAAGGAGCCAGCGGCCTTCGACGAGGACACCAAGCGGCGCCGCGACGCCTTCGTCGAGCGCGTCTTCGGCTCGCTCGCGCAGGTGGGCTGAGCATGAAGCGGCGCGATCTCATCGCGGCTGGCGGCGCGCTCGCGCTCGCACGGCCTTCTCGGGCGCAAGCGGCGCGCGTGCTGCGCTTTGCGCCGCAATCGGACCTGGTCGGGCTCGACCCGGTCTGGACGCCGACCTACCCCACGCGCGACCACGCGCTCGCAGTGTTCGACACGCTCTACGGCCAGGACACGCAGTTCCGCGCCCAGCCTCAGATGGTGGAGGGCGCGACCGTCGAAGAGGACGGCAGGCTCTGGCTGCTGCGCCTGCGCCCCGGCCTCCGCTTCCACGACAACACGGCCGTACTGGCGCGCGATTGCGTGGCGAGCGTGAAGCGCTGGGCGCGGCGTGACCTGTTCGGCGCCTCGCTGATGGAGCGCACCGCGGAACTCGACGCGCCGGACGACCGCACCATCCGCTTCCGGATGCATCGTCCTTTCCCGCTGCTGCCGGATGCACTCGGGAAACTCTATCCACGGCTCTGCGTGATGATGCCGGAGCGGCTCGCCAACACCGATCCCGCGACGCAGGTCACGGAGATGATCGGCAGCGGCCCCTATCGCTTCCTGCCCGGCGAAAGGGTCGCCGGCGCGCGGCTCGCCTATGAGCGCTTCGCCGGCTATGTCCCGCGCGAGGGCGGCACGGCGAGCGGCACCGCGGGGCCGAAGGTCGCGCATTTCGATCGGATCGAGTGGCACATCATCCCCGATCCTTCGACCGCAATGGCCGCCTTGCAGCGCGGCGAGATCGATTGGTGGTGGATCCCGGACCCGGATTTGATCCCGGCCATGCGCAACAGCCGCGAGATCACGGTGCAGCGGCTCGATCCCACCGGGCAGATCGGCACGCTGCGCTTCAACCATCTCAACCAGCCCTTCAACAACCCAGCCATCCGCCGCGCCGTGCTGCGCGCGGTGAAGCAGGCGGATTTCGTCACCGCCGTGGTCGGCCCCGACCGCGCGAACTGGGCCGATGACGTCGCCTTCTTCATGCCCGGCTCGCCCTACGCCACCAATGCCGGTCGCGAGCTGCTCGCCAACCCGCCCGCCGATGCCGCCGCTTCGCGGCGCGAGTTGGAGGCGGCGGGCTATCGCGGCGAGCGCGTGGTGCTGCTGGAGCCGACCGATATCGGCAATCTCCGCGCCATCGCCGCCGTCACTGGCGACCTGCTGCGGCGCATCGGCATGAATGTGGATGTGCAATCCATGGGCTGGAACGCCCTCGCCCAGCGCCGCTTCCGGGAGGAGCCGGTGGATCAGGGCGGCTGGAGCGTCTTCGCCACCTTCTGGAACGGGCTCGACCAGTTCTCGCCGGCGGGCCATGCCTTCCTGCGCGGCAATGGCCGCCCCACCGGCCCCGGCTGGCCGACCAGCGAGGCGATCGAGACCGCTCGCACGGAATGGCTCGATGCGTCCGACGCCGCGACGCAATCCGCCGCGCTGGACCGCCTGCAACGCGCCGCGTTCCAGGACGTCCCCTATGTGCCGCTCGGCCAGGTCTTTCATCAGACCGCCCATCGCCGCGACCTGAGCGGCATGCCCGGCATCGTGCCCGCCTTCTGGGGCGTGCGGCGGGGCTGATGCTGAAGGGCGAGGTCGCGCTCGTCACCGGCGCCTCCCGCGGCATCGGCTTCGCCATCGCGCGCGCGATCGCGCAGGCCGGCGCGCATGTCGTGCTGAACGCGCGCGACGCCACGCGACTGGAGGCGGCGGCCGCCACGCTCGCGGCGGAGCGCCTCTCCGTCTCCATCGCCGCCTTCGACGTCAGCGATCCGCTCGCGGGGATCGAGGCCGTTGTCGCGCAGCACGGGCCGCTCGACATCCTCGTCGGCAATGCCGGCCAGTCGCTGCGCCGGCCGCTGGAAGGCTTTTCGGGCGCCGACATCGCGCATCTGCTCGATGTCAATCTCGGCGCCGCGCTGCGCCTCGCCCAGGCGGCCGCGCCACGCATGCGCACGTCCCCGGCCACCGCGCGCATGCTCTTCACCGGCTCCGTCCTCGGCCAGGTCGCGCGGCCCGGCAATGCGCTCTACAGCGCCACCAAGGCGGGGCTCGCCGGCCTCGTGCGCGCGCTCGCCGTGGAGCTCGGCCCGCGCGGCATCCGCTGCAACGCCGTCGCACCCGGCATGGTGCTCACGGAAATGACCGCGACGCTCGCGAAGGACCCCGCCGTGGAGGCGCATATCCGCAGCCGCACCCCGCTCGGCCGCTGGGCCACCGTGGAGGAGGTGGCGGGCGCCGCGCTGTTCCTGGTCTCGCCCGCTAGCGATTTCGTGACCGGCCAGGTGCTCGCGGTGGATGGGGGGTTGTCCATCCAGGCCTGAACGCAGCCCGGCCACGCGCCAGGCGCGGTGCGGAGCGGGCACGATCCGTGCCATATCGCCCGCATGCCCCGCTGGCTGCCCCTGCTGCTCGGTTTCCTCACCGCCGTGGGGCCGCTGTCCACCGACATGTATCTGCCGGCCTTCCCGGCGATCGAGGCGGAGCTCGGTACCGCGCGCGGCAGCGTGGAGATCACGCTCGCCACCTGGTTCATCGGGCTGGCAGTCGGCCAGCTCGTCCAGGGCACGCTGGCCGACCGGCTGGGCCGCCGCGCGCCGCTGCTGGTCGGCACCGCGATCTACACCGTCGCCTCCATCGGCTGCGCGCTCGCGCCGGACATGACCTCCCTCGCGGTCTGGCGCGCCGTCGCGGCCTTCGGCGGCGCGGCGAGCGCGGTGATCCCGCGCGCGATGGTGCGCGACCTCGCCGATGGGCTCGCCGCGGCGCGGCTGATGTCGCGGCTGATGCTGGTGATGGGCGCGGCCCCCATCCTGGCGCCGACGCTTGGCGGGCTGCTGCTCGGCGTGGGCGGCTGGCGCTCCATCTTCTGGGCCTGCGCGGCCTATGGCGCGCTCTCCTGCGTGCTGAGCTGGTGGGCGCTGCCGGAGACGCTGCCGCCGGCGCGGCGCGTGCGGCGCTCGCCCGTCAACCTGCTAAGGGACTTCCTCCAGATCGGCGGCGAGCGCGGCTTCATCACCAATGCGCTGATGGGGGCCGCGGCGATGTTCTGCATCTTCGCCTTCATCAGCGGCGCGCCCGCCGTCTATATCGAGCAGTTCCAGGTGCCGCCCGCGCGGTTCGGCCTTCTCTTCGCGGTGAGCGCCACCGGCTTCATCGCCGTGTCGCAGATCAATCCCGCGCTGCTGCGCCGCTGGGGGCTACGGCGCGTGCCGATGGCCGCGCTGCTGCTCGCGACGATCGCGGTGGTGGTGATGGTGGCGGCGGCCATCAGCGGCGTCGGCGGGCTGATGGGCATCTTCCTGCCATCGGTGGTCGCTCTCGCGGCCACCGCGCTGGTGATGCCGAACGCCGCGGTCGGCGCACTCTCCCGCCATGCCGCGCGCGCGGGCAGCGCCTCGGCGCTGCTCGGCACGCTGCAATTCGGCTGCGCCGCGCTGGGCAGCGCGCTGGTCGGCGCGCTGGCGGATGGCACGGCGCGGCCGATGGCACTGCTGATGCTGGCCGGGCTGGTCGCGGCGCTCGCCGCGGCGCGGGCCCGGCCGAGATAGGGGGCAACCGATGGAACCCGACTCCGCGCTGATCGTCGTGGATGTGCAGAACGACTTCATGCCGGGCGGCGCGCTCGCTGTGCCGGATGGCGATGCCGTGGTGCCGGCGGTCAACCGCCTCGCCGCGCGCTTCGCCGAGGTGGTGCTGACGCAGGATTGGCATCCGCGCGAGCATTCCTCCTTCGCCTCCCGCCGTCCCGGCCGAGCGCCCTTCTCGACTGTCGCGATGCCCTACGGGACGCAGGTGCTCTGGCCCGACCATTGCGTGATGGGCAGCGAGGGCGCCGCCTTCCATCCCGGCCTCGCCATCCCCCATGCGCGGCTGATCATCCGCAAGGGCTGCAACCCTGCGGTGGATTCCTACTCCGCCTTCCTGGAGGCGGATCGCGCCACGCGCACCGGCCTCGACGGCTTCCTCGCCAGCCGCGGCATTCGGCGCGTCTGGCTCGCCGGCCTCGCCACGGATTTCTGCGTCGCCTGGACGGCGCTCGATGCGCGCCGTTTCGGGCTGGAGACGACCGTCATCGAGGATGCCTGCCGCGCGATTGACCTCGATGGCAGCCTGGCCCGCGCATGGGCGGCGATGGCGGACGCCGGCGTGCGGCGCGTGACCGCCGACGCGATCGCATAGGGCGCGGTCATCCCCGGCCCTCCGCGCGCGCCCGGATCGCCGTGGCGGAGGCGGCGTGCTCGGCGGCCCGGACGAAGGTCCAGGGTGCGTGGCGCGGCGCGCCGGCACGAGCATTGTCAAGCCGAGCGGATACGCGAGGCGACTCGGACAATGCGATCAAGCAATCAGCTGGACCCGCTTCACCGCGACGGTCGCGGTGAAGCGGTTCCAGCAGCGCGCCTGGCCGCCGACGATGCCGTCGCAGCCGCTCCGCCGCCTGCCCGGCCAGCGCCTTCCGGGTCCAGCCGGGGCGCGGCAGCACGGCCAGCGGCGTCGTCGCCGCGATCCGGTCCCAGCCCTGCCAGCGCGGCAACTGCACCAGGTTGTCGGCGCCGATCACGAAGACGAAGCGCGCGCGAGGGAAGCGCCGGCGCAGCGCGGCGAGCGTATCCACGGTGTAGCGGGTGCCGAGCGCGCCTTCGATCGCGGTGGCGATCACCCGCCGCCCGTCCGCGATGCGCCGCGCCGAGGCCAGCCGCTGCGCCAGCGGCGCCATGCCCTTGCGCGGCTTCAGCGGATTGCCCGGCGAGACCATGAGCCAGACCTGGTCGAGCTTCAGCGCACGCCGCACGATGTCGGCGACGTGGCGGTGGCCTTCATGCGCCGGGTTGAAGCTGCCGCCGAGCAGGCCGATGCGGCGCCGGTGGCGATGGCCACGGGGGTTGATCGTCACGATACCCCGGATCGGACAGGCACGCGGATCAACGCAGCCGCACCATCACGCTCACCGGTTCCGCGGCGAGCCCCTGGTAGGTCGCGATCCATTCGCCCGGCTCGGCCGGCAGCGCCGGCGAGAAGCCACCGAGCGAGACATGGTCCCCCGCCCGCAGCCGCCGCCCCTGCTCCTTGAGGTCGCGCACCAGCCAGGCGAGCGCGTTCAGCGGGTGGCCGAGCAGCGCGCTGCCCTGGGCGCGCGACACCTCGCGCTCCCCATGCCGCAGCGTCACGGTCATCGCGGCGAGCCGCGCGGCGAAGGCGGCATTCGCCTCCGCGGGAACCTCGGGCCCCAGCACGCCGAAGCGCGCGCCGACATTGATCGAGACCAGCAGCGGCCCGGACCATGTCACGTTGCCGCCATGGACGAGGTCCGGCAGTTCGACGAAGGGAATGACCGCCTCGATGTGGCGCAGCAGCGCGACGGGGTCATCGCCCGCTTCGTTCACGCCCTCGTCTCGGATGCGCACCAGCAGGTCGGATTCCACGGCGGGCGCGATGCCGAAGCGCGCGGGCAGCTCGGCGCCGGAGCGCTCGCGCAGCGTGCCGAAGAAGATCGCGCCCGCGACCGGATGCGCCACGCCGAAGCGCTGCTGCGCCGCCGGGTTCGTCAGTCCGACCTTCCACCCCACCTGGTCGCCCCAGGGCTGCGCGAGGACCGCGGCGAGCCGCTCGCGGGCGCAGAGCGCGTCCGCCATGGTCAGGTCGGTGCGCGGGGCGGGCGGGTCGCGGCGTTCGATGATCGCGGCGGCGAGTCGTGCGACCTCCGGCACGGAGGGGCAGGCGGCCGCAGCCGGGCGGGTCGCGGCAAGGCTCGCGACGAGCATGGCGAGAAGGATGGCGGCTTGCATGGCGGACCTCCCGCGACGGAGCCTGCCAGAATGCGGGCCGGCGCGCATCAGGCCGCCGCGTAGCCCTCGATGAAGGCCACGTCGCTCCGCGTGCTGGCCAGCCGGAGGTCGAGCAGGGGCTTGTAGTCGGCGCTGTCGTAGAAGTCGCGCAGCGCCGCCATGGTGGGGAATTCCAGGATCACCACCCGCTTGAGCGGCAGGCTGCCTTCCACCACCTCATGCGCGCCGCCGCGCACCAGGTAGCGCCCACCATGCGCCGCGATCACCGCCGGCACCGCGGCGCGATAGCGCTCGAAGCCGGCGTGGTCGGTCACCTCGATATTGGCGATCAGGTAGGCGGGCATCGTCCTCTCCTCGGCGCGGTCAGCCACGCACCTGGCCGGTGCCGATCACCTGGTAGCGATAGGTGCAGAGCTGCTCGAGCCCCACCGGCCCGCGCGCATGCAGCCGGCCAGTGGCGATGCCGATCTCGGCGCCGAAGCCGAATTCCCCGCCGTCGCAGAACTGGGTGGAGGCGTTCCACATGCCGACGGCGGAGCCGAGCCGGTCCAGGAACTGTCGGGCCACGGCCTCGTCCTGCGTGATGATGGCTTCGGTGTGCTCGGACCCGTAGCGCCGGATGTGATCCAGCGCCTCGTCCACGCCGTCCACCACCTTTACCGAGAGGATCGCATCCAGCCATTCCGTGCGGAAATCGTCGTCCGTTGCCGGATCGAGGCCGGCGACGATGGCGCGCGCGCGGTCGTCGGCCTTGAAGGTGCAACCCAGCTTCGCGAGGTCGTCCAGAAGCGCCGGCAGCAGGGCGGGCGCGATTGCGGCGTCGATGAGCAGCGTCTCCGTGGCGCCGCAGATGCCCGTCCGGCGCATCTTGGCATTCGCCACGATGCTGCGGGCCATCGCGGGGTCGGCCGCGACATGGATATAGGTGTGGCAGAGCCCCTCGGCATGGGCGAGGACCGGCACACGCGCCTCCTCCATCACCCGTGTCACCAGCCCCTTGCCGCCGCGCGGGATGATGAGGTTGATCAGCCCCGCCGCGCGCAGCATCGCCGCGACGAAGCCGCGATCGGCGGTGGCGGCGACCTGCACCGCGGCCTCCGGCAGCCCGGCCTCGCGCAGGCCGGCCGCCATGCAGGCATGGATCGCGCCGGCGCTGCGAACGCTCTCACGCCCGCCGCGCAGGATCACCGCGCTGCCGGCCTTGAGGCAGAGCGCGGCGGCATCGGCCGTCACGTTCGGACGGCTCTCGTAGATCATCCCGACGACGCCGATCGGCTGCGCGACGCGCCGGATGACGAGGCCGTTCGGCCGCGTCCATTCCGCGAGCACCCGGCCGACCGGATCGGGCAGCGCGGCGACCTCCTCCAGCCCCTTCGCCATCGCCTCGATGCGGGCGGGCGTCAGGGTCAGGCGGTCGCGGAAGGCCGGGGTGAGATCGGGCGCGCCGGCCAAGTCCTCGGCATTCGCCGCCAGGATCGCCGCCTGCCGCGCCCGCAACGCCGCGGCGGCGGCGGCGAGCGCCGCATCTTTCCGGCTGCGCGGGGCGGCCGAGAGCGCGTAGGCTGCCTCCCGCGCGGCGCGGGCGGCGGCTTCCAGCAGGCGGGTCATCTCGTCGGCGACGGCGTTCATGGCGCACTCCTGGCGGGCAGAGGTAGCGCGCGGGCGGCGCCAGGGAAAGCGGCCAGGAAAGCGGCGGGGGGCGGCATGGCAGGGCTCACGATCGGCATGGCGGAGCTGCGCCAGGCGGCGCTTTTCGCCGGCGGGGCGCTGCTGGCCTTCCTGCTGCTCGCCGCGCTGGCCGGCTGGCCGAACACGGCCGGCGGCTGGCCCTTCGCCATCGGCGTGGTGCTGGCCGTCGGGCTGCTGCCGCTCGCCGGCGCCGCGCTCGGCTTCCTGCGGGAGAGCCGCGGCAAGGTCGAGGCCGCCGGCATCACGCTCGATTTCACCGCCGCCGTCCCGGCCGCGACCGCCGGCGGCGGCCAGCTCGCTTTGCCCGGCAACATCCTCCGCCCCGGCATGCCGATCGGCGACAGCGGCTCGCAGGAGCTCGACCGCGTCGCGGCGGAGGCGACGGCGCAGACCGATGTGGTGCTCGATCTCGGCGCCGGCGATGCCTGGTACGCGACGCGGCTCTACGCGGTCGCCGCGACCGCGCAGATCCTCGGCGCGCCCGCCCGGCTGGTGCTCTGTGGCCAGCGCGGCGGCGAGCCGGCCCAGTTCCTCGGCTGGATCACGCCGCCCCAGGCCGTCGCGGCGATGGAGCGGAGCGACCCCCGCTATGGCCGCGCCCGCCGCCAGGCGCAGGCCTATCTCGCGCGGCTCCGCGCGCCCGGCGCGCCGATCCATCCCGGCGATCCGCCGCTGCCGCGCCTTCCGGAGTTCCAGTGGCGCTTCGACCAGATCGGCGATGCCGTGGTGATGCGCATCCTCGTCGAGATGATGCGCGCCCCCGATCCCGTCCCGCCCGACCCGCCCGATCCGCCGCTGGAGCCCGAGGCCGACCCGCCCTGGCTCTCCCCCGGCCAAGCGGTGGCGCTGCTCGATGCCTGGCTGATCGCCGAGAAGGTCGAGGCGACGCGGCCGGAGCGCGAGCAGATCCTCGCGATCCTCGACAGCCGCCACGAGGTCATCGCCTCCGTCCGCGACGGCCGGTTCCAGGGCTTCGTCGAGGTCCGCCGCGCGGAGCGGGCGATCCTGCGGCAACTGGCGGAACGCGCGGGGTAGCGGCGCGGTTCAGACATCGCTCTTGAGCGCCTCCAGCGAAGCGCTCTTCAGCATGTCGAAGGCCAGTGTCAGCGCCGGTGTCTTCTGCCGCCTCGGCGCATCCAGAAAGCCGCGGCTCGGATCCTTCACGCAGCGCTGGACCTCGATCACGCGGGTGCCAGGATCGGCGAAGATGTCCACGCCATTGGCCGCGGTGTAGGTCTCGATCCGATGGACAGTCAGCGTTTCCTTATCGGCGATGTCACGGATGATCATCTCCTGGAAGACCCAGTCCCAGCAGCTCTTACCTCTCGCCACGGTGTCGAACTGACCGAAGGCGATGGCACTGGCGACCTTGCCGAGCGCGCTTTCGGACATCCGCACGAGGACGTCGAGCATGTTCTTCCGCGCGTCGGGGAAGCCGCCCGCGTCGCCCATGTCGCCGCGCGAGGCGTGGCCGCCGACGAGCTTGCCGTCTGTCAGGATCAGCAGCACGGCCACGCAGGTGTCCACATGCGGAAAGACGAGAATCTCATCCACATCGGCCACCACGACCGAATCCGCCTGACTCACACCGGGTTCCACACACACCCGGTCCTTGCCACCGATGGTGACCGACATGACCGCCTCCTTCCTGTCGCTCGTGGCGACAGGATGGCGGGGCGGCGGGCGGCGGGCGTGTTACCGGCGTGACAGCGCGGCGCTCAGCGTAGCCTCAGCCCCGCCACGCGGATGATGCCGTCCGGGTTCGGCACGAAACCCTCCAGATCGGCGCGCATCGCCCAGAACCAGCGGTAATGGTACAGCACCAGCATCGGCCGGTCCGCGTGCCAGATCCGCGTCGCCTCCCGATACAGGCGCTGGCGTTCCGGCACCGCCGTCACCGCGCGCGCCTGCGCCAGCAGCGCGTCGAGCTCGCGATTCACATACTTGCCGCGGTTGAGGAAGCCGTCGGAGGCGAGCCAGAAGGCGATGTTGCCATCCGGATCGGGCCGGCCGGACCAGATCTGGATGCCGGCCTCGAACTCGCCGCGATCCTGCGCCGCGATCATCGCCGCGGCCTCGCTGATCTCGAGCCGGATGTCGAAGCCGCCCTCGGCGGCCATCGCCTGGATGATCTGCGCGACCTGCGATTCCACGGGCTGGTTCGGCACGCGCAGCGTGAAGGCCACGCGCTCATGCCCCGCCGCGCGCAGCAGCGCGCGCGCCCGCGCCGGGTCGCGCGCGGGCGGCGGCAGATCGGCGAAATGGTAGGTGGTGCCAGGCGCCTCCACCTGGTTGTTCGGCGTGAAGCGGCCTTCGAGGGCCACCTGGTTGATGATGGCGCGGTCGATCGAAAGCTCCAGCGCCTCCCGCACGCGGGGATCGGCGCCGAGCGGGCGCTGCGCCAGCGGACCGTGGCCGACATTGATCTGCATGCTCTGATAGGCGATCGAGCCGCCATCCACGAGCCTGAGGCGCCGGTCGCGCTCGATCGCCGGGATGTCGGTCGGCGCGACGCGCTCGATCAGGTCAAGCTGCCCGGCGCGGAGATTGACGCCGCGCACCGTGTTGTCGGTGATCGGCAGGAAGGTCAGCCGATCGAAATGGATGTTGGCCGCGTTCCAGTGGCCGGCGAAACGCTCCATCTCGATCCGGTCCTGCGCGACGCGGCGCGTCAGGCGGAAGGGGCCGGAGCAGACGGGATTGGTGCCGATGCGCTCGGCGAGCGGCAGTACGGCAGGCGCCAGCATCATCCCGGCGCGGTCCGACAGCACCGAGAGCAGCGGCGCGAAGGGCTCCGACAGGACCAGCCGCACGGTCCGCGGATCGGGCGTCTCGACCTCCCGCACCTGCGCGAGCTCGCTGCGCCGGCGGCTTTCGCGCGCGGTGCGGTAGCGGTCGAGATTGGCCTTCACCGCCGCCGCATCCACCGGCGTGCCATCCTGGAAGCGCGCGCCCTCCCGCAGGGTGAGCGTCAGCGCGCGCCCGTCCGGCGCCCATTCCCAGGCGGTTGCGAGCTCCGGCCGGAACTGCAGGTCCGGCCCGATATCCACGAGCTTGTCGCACATCGCCGCGAAGACGACGCGATCCACGAAGGCGCTGGACTGGCCGGGATCGAGCTGGTTCGGATCGGCGCCGATGCCGATGCGCAGATGCGTCTGCCCGAGTGCAGGCGCGGCAAAGAGCGACAGGGCGAGCGCCAGTCGAAGCATGGTATCCCTCCGGTCAGCCGAGATCGCGGTAATGCTGCACGGTCGCGGCCTGGCTGATGAGCTGGCCGAGCATCTGCTCTCGCGACATGCCGAGCCCCGCGATCACCCCGCGCTTGTCGAGCTCATCCACGACATGCGCGAAGTTCACCGCCTGGTTCGGCCCCGAGAGCCCGCCGCCCTGCGCATTCGCATGGATGCTGAGTGCCTTGACCACCTGGAGATAGGTGAAGCGCCGATAGGGGCGGTTCGCATTGCCGCTGCCGATCATGGCGCTTTCCATCAGCCCGCCGAAGCTCTGGTTGATGCCGGATTCCACCAGCAGCATCCGTACCAGCGTGGCATGCGGCAGGCGCTCATCCACGTCCGGATCGGCGCCGGCCGTGGCGACGCGGCCCTTGCTGAAAAGATGATCCACGTTGTAGCCGCTCGGCACGCCGCTGGTCGGGAAATCGTAGAGCGTGCGGGCGAACTCCGCGAAGGCGCCGCGATAGACCGAGCCGGAGGCGCGCGCCTTCACCCACAGTTCCGCATGGCCCTTCCGGCGCACCACCACGGCCTCGTCCGCGCCATACTCGCCCAGGGCCTCGACCGTCGCGCCGCGCCGTTCCGCGAGCCAGTCCAGATCGGACCGGCTGATCGCGGCGCAGATGCACCAATCGTCATCCAGGAAGCTGGCGATGACGGCACGGTCCTGCTCGGCCAGGTATTGCGCCAGGGTCTTGGGCATCACCGGCACCTCCGCGGCGCCAAGCCTATCAGCAGCGGCCGGGCGGGCGGAAGCGGCCGCGTGGATCAGGCCGGTGCGAGCAGCACCAGGTCATCCCGGTGGATGATCTCGTCGCGCCCCCGCCAGCCGAGGAGCCCTTCCAGCTCCTCGCTGCGATGGCCGGCGATGCGCTGGGCATCGGCGGAATCATAGGCGACCAGCCCGCGCGCCAGTTCCGCGCCCGCTTCGTCCCGCACGCTCACCGGATCGCCGCGCCGGAACTCGCCCTGCACCGCGCGCAGCCCCGCCGGCAGCAGCGAGGAGCCGCGCGCCAGCGCCCGCGCCGCGCCCGCGTCCACCACCAGCACGCCGAGCGGCGCGAGCGAGCCCGCGATCCAGCGCTTGCGCGCCGAGCGCCCCGCCGGCTCCGGCAGGAACCAGGTGCAGCGCGCGCCCTCCTCCATCGCCTTGAGGGGCCGATCCGCCTTGCCGAGCGCGATCGCCATGGCGCAGCCGGCCCCGGTCGCGATGCGCGCGGCGATCAGCTTCGTGCGCATCCCGCCCGAGGAATAGCCGGGCGGCGGCTCGCCCCCCATGGCCATGATCTCCTCGGTCACGTGCTCGACCACCGGCAGGTGCCGCGCGGCGGGATCGCGGCGGGGATCGGCGGTGTAGAGCCCATCGATGTCGGAGAGCAGCACCAGCGCATCCGCCTCCACCATCTCGGCGACGCGGGCGGCCAGCCTGTCATTGTCGCCGAAGCGGATTTCCGTGGTCGCGACGGTGTCGTTCTCGTTGATGACCGGGATGCAGTGCAGCGCCAGCAGCGTGTTGAGCGTGGCGCGTGCATTGAGGTAGCGGCGCCGGTCCTCGCTATCCTCCAGCGTCAGCAGGAGCTGCGCGGCGTTCAGCCCCTCCGCCGAGAGCGCGGCCGCCCAGGCGCCGGCGAGCCTGATCTGCCCCACCGCCGCCGCCGCCTGCTTCTCCTCCAGCCGCAGCTTGCGCCGCGTGAGGCCGAGCGAATGCCGCGCCAGCGCGATCGCGCCGGAGGAGACGAGGATCACCTCCGTCCCGCGCGCCCGGAGCGCCGCGACATCCGCCGCGACGCCGGCGAGCCAGGCGGCCCGCGGCGCCGCCGTCTTCTCGTCCACGACGAGGGCGGAGCCGATCTTGACGACCAGGCGGCGGACGGAGCGGAGGTCGGGGGCGGCCATGACGCGGCGCGGATAGCATGCGGGGCGCGGCGGCGGGAGGCGTCAGCCCAGCCCCATCAGCAGCAGCAGCCCCGCCATGCTCGCCCAGACCCCCATCGCGCCGGCCAGCGGCATCCCGAGGCGCTCGGCGATCGCCGCCGGCACGGCCGAGAGCAGCAGCGTCGCCGTCGAGACGATCAGGCTCGCGCCATAGAACACCGTCTCGTTGGTCAGCGGCACGAGCTCGGGCATCCAGACCGGGTGCAGCACCCAGACCACGCCGAGCATCGGGCTCACCAGCCCGTTCGCGAGGCACAGTCCGAGGGTGACCACGAAGAGGTTCTGCGGCGACATCAGCCGGCCCCCGGTGGCACAAGGCGCGGCGCGAGCCCCGCCGAGACCAGCAGGATGCCGGCGAAGAGCCGGATGCCAAACAGCCAGCAGGCCGCGACCAATGGCAGCACGCGCGGCCCGACATAGCTCGGCACCAGGCGCCGCGCGCACCACACGGCCCAATCGGTCAGCAGCCGGAAGCCGCGCCAGATGTAGTTGGGGCTGTCCTCCGGCACGAAGGCCTGCATCATGAAGCGCCCGAGGCAGGCCCAGGCGGTCAGCGCCAGGACATACATCACGATCCAGAAGGGCAGGTGGTCCGAGACAAAGCTCTGCATGCGGCCCCGATAACGAAAAAGGCGGCCGCCCGGAAGCGGCCGCCCTTCGAGGATGGTGCCGCCGGCCCGAAGGCCGGCGGCCTGCGGGGGTGCTATTCCACCGCCTCGGTCTTGTCGGCAAGCCGCACCCCGCCACGCGGGACGCGGATGTCGTCGATGAAGTCCTGCATCGCCTGGCTGGGCTTCGGCGTGAACTGCGAGACGACGTAGATCACGAGGAACGAGATCGGCACGCCGAAGATGCCGGCGGAGATGCTGCCGATGCCCCATAGCCGCCCGGTGACCCGGTTGCGCAGCACGATCGTGTCGGTGTTCATCGGGCTGCCCCAGATGTTGCCGAGCCAGGCCAGCGCGCCGTCCCTGACGTTCGCCGCATTGGCCACGATCGCCGCCGCCTCCGCGCGCAGTTCCTCGGAGGTGAACTGCGCGTTGATCGCCGCCACCTGCCGCGCCGCCGCGACGATCCGGTCCGAGGTGCCGAACAGCTGGATGAAGTGCAGCCCGAACCATTCGGAGTGGATCATGTAGCCGAAGGTCACGATGTAGCCGATCGCCATGCCGAGGATCGCGGCGATGTTCGTGGTCTTCTTGTACCAGACGCCCATCACCAGCGCGGCGAACAGCCCCGCGGCGGCGATGGAGAAGGCCCAGGCGACGAGGAACAGGATGTCGGCGCCCGCATTGCCCGCGACCCAGGCCGCCCCCACCGCGACGGCCAGCAGCAGCACGCGGGAGACGACGAGGCGGCGCGCAGTCGGCGCGTGCCGGTCGATCATCTTGTAGTACACGTCGTGGCTGAGCGCGTTGGCGAGCGCCAGCAGCAGCCCGTCCGCGGTGGAGAGCGCGGCGGCCAGGCCGCCCGCCGCCACCAGGCCGGCGATCACATAGGGCAGGCCCGCGATCTCCGGCGTCGCCAGCACGACCACGTCGGGATGGATGCGGAAATCGCCCCACTGCACGATGCCGTCGTTGTTGACGTCCACGATGCTGATCCAGTTGACGCCGTAGGGCGACATCAGCTCCCAGTTCCTGATCCAGTCGGGCAGCGAGGCGATCGGCTGGCCGATCACCGTCTGGTAGATCTCCAGCTTGGCGAAGGCCGCGTAGGCCGGCGCGGTGAAGTAGAGCAGGAAGATGAAGAACAGCGACCACGCCACGCTCTGCCGCGCATCGCGCACGGAGGGCGTGGTGAAGTAGCGCATCAGGATGTGCGGCAGGGAGGCGGTGCCGACCATCAGGCAGAACACCAGCGCGAACCAGTTGATCGCCGCCGCCATCGAGAACTGCCCGTTCGCGCCGACGAAGGGCGCGCTGTGGTATCCGGTGACCCCGGGCGGCGGGGTCATCCCGGCGGCGCGGAAGCCGTTCTCCAGCCCCTCGATCCGCTCCAGCGCGAAGCCGTACATGAGTTGCGGCAGCGGCACGCCGGTGACCTTGGCGGACATCAGCACCGCCGGGATCAGGTAGGCGATGATCAGCACGATGTACTGCGCCACCTGCGTCCAGGTCACCGCCCGCATGCCGCCCAGCATCGAGCACACCAGGATGCCGCCCAGCCCCACGAAGACCGCGACGGCGAAGGGCACGTCCAGGAAGCGCTGGGTGATGATGCCGACGCCGACGATCTGCGCGACGACATAGACGAAGCTCGCGGTGACCAGCACGAAGACGCCGACGAGCCGTGCCGCGTTGCCGCCGTAGCGCGCGCCGAGGAAGTCCGGCACCGTGTACTGGCCGAACTTGCGCAGGTAGGGCGC
>VFQR01000545.1_pt1 | contig 48504 bp, 48 predicted proteins | sample 3512321 | NCBI WGS metagenome assembly VFQR01 (sample SAMN10412374, study PRJNA504923) | tailings metagenome | isolation source: Relicate 3 Philex TSF1 revegetated site | place: Philippines: Tuba, Benguet | collected 2017-08-29 | reverse complement strand
GTCGATGAACAGGATGTTGAAGTCGATGGCGCGCAGGATGGCGTAGAAGGGCAGGAAGTACCACTCCGGCACGATGTGTGCGGGGGTCACCTGCGGGTTCGCCATGATGTAGTTGTCCGCGTGTCCGAGAATGTCGGGCGCAAAGAACACGAACCACGCGAACGGGATGCAGAACACCACGATCGCGAACAGGTCCTTCATCGTGTAGTACGGATGGAAGGGCAGCGTGTCGCGGCTGGACTTCACGTCGACGCCCACAGGGTTGTTGTTGCCCGGCACGTGCAGAGCCCAGATGTGCAGCGCCACAACGGCGGCGATGACGAATGGCAGCAGGTAGTGCAGCGAGAAGAAGCGATTAAGCGTGGCATTGTCCACGGCGAAACCGCCGCGCAGCAACTGCAGGATCGGCTCACCCACCACCGGCACGGCGGCCACGATGTTGGTGATCACGGTGGCGGCCCAGAAGCTCATCTGGCCCCACGGCAGCACGTAGCCCATGAAGGCGGTGGTGACCATGAGGACGAAGATCAGCACGCCCAGGATCCAGAGGATCTCGCGCGGCGCCTTGTAGGAGCCGAAATAGAGGCCGCGGAACATGTGGATGTAGACGGCAAAGAAGAACATCGACGCGCCGACGGCATGCACGGCCTGGATGATGCGGCCGCCATTCACGTCGCGGCGGATGTGCTCAACCGAGTCGAAAGCCAGGTCCACCTGAGGCGTGTAGTGCATGGCCAGCACGATGCCGGTGATGATCTGCACCACCAGCATGAAGGCGAGGATCGCACCGAAGGTCCACCAGTAGTTGAGGTTCTTCGGCGTCGGGAAGTCCATCAGGTGCTCTTTGGCAAACCTGACGAGGGGCAGCCGGTCGTCGATCCACTTCTCGACGGAACTGCCGGGGACGTAGCTGGATTCGTGTGCCATGGTGACCTGCCCCTTTAACCGATCTGCACGAGCGTGTCGGAGACGAACTGATAAGGCGGCAGCACGAGATTGGTCGGCGCCGGCCCCCTGCGGATGCGCCCGGCAGTGTCGAACTGTGAGCCGTGGCAGGGGCAGAACCACCCGCCGAAATCTCCCGACTCGCCAACCGGGATACAACCGAGATGCGTGCAATTGGCGATCATGATCAGCCACTGCTCGCGTCCGGGCAGCGTCCGCTCCTCGTCGCTCTGAGGGTCGCGCAGTTCGCTGAGGGGAACGGCACGCGCCGCCTCGATCTCCGCTGCCGTGCGGTGCCGCACGAACACCGGGAGACCACGCCACTGGATGGTGACGGACTGCCCTTCCTCGATGGACGAAATATCGAACTCGATGCTGGCCAGCGCCAGGGTCGAGGCGTCGGGATTGAGCTGATTGATCAGCGGCCAGACGACACCGGCCACACCTACGGCGCCGACGGCGCCCGCCGCGATGTAGAGAAAATCGCGCCGCCCCCCATTGGGGACGTCCTCATGTGCCGGATTCGATTGCGTTGTCACGGTAAGCTTCCGTCTGTTGTGCCTGATCACCGCCGCGGTACTGCCGGCGACCGACTGCGCAGGCATAGCCGGCCCCGCCCTCGACGGCGCGTGATTTTGGCGTTCTTTTGGCACTGTCATGGCAGCTTGTCCAGCCGTGCGAAGGGTGACTTTCCGCCTCTGCGACACTATATCAACTGCCGATCGCCTCTCCCTGTGGATGGCTCCAATCCCGATCGAACTCGCTCTCTACCAGCCGGACATTGCCCAGAATACCGGCACCCTGCTGCGGATGGGGGCCTGTCTCGGGGTGCAGGTGCACATAATCCACCCGGCCGGCTTCGTGGTTTCGGACCGCAACCTGAAGCGCAGTGCGCTCGACTACCTGCCGCATGCCGCCTTCACCGAGCACGACAGCTGGACACATTTCCTCGCCTGGAGCGCCGCCGAGGCGCGGAGGGTGGTGCTGCTGACGACGCACGCCAGCCAGCCGCACCATATGGCGCGCTATCAGCCGGACGACATCCTGCTGCTCGGGCGCGAGAGTGCCGGCGTACCGGATGCGGTGGCGGCGGCGGCCGGGCTGCGCGTTCGTATCCCCATGCGACCGGGAATGCGCTCGCTGAACGTGGCGGTGGCCGGCGCACTCGTGTTAGGAGAAGCGCTCCGCCAACTCGGCCAATACGACGCGCTGACATGACATTACCACCGGATCTTGAATCACGACAGGAGCAGGCCAGCGCCTGGTTCCGCGCCTTGCGCGACAGCTTCTGCGCCAGCTTCGAGCGCATCGAGGACGAACTGGTGGGACCGATGGACGATCGGCCTCCGGGCCGGTTCGAACGTACACCCTGGCAGCGCCCGGATGGGGGCGGGGGTGAAATGAGCATCATGCATGGCCGCGTCTTTGAAAAGATCGGCGTGCACATCTCGACCGTTTACGGCCACTTCAGCCCCGACTTCGCCAAGCAGATGCCGGGGACGGAAGAGGGTGCGGGCTTCTGGGCCTCGGGCATCTCGCTGATCGCGCATCCCTGGAACCCGAACGTGCCGGCGGCGCATATGAACACGCGCATGGTGGTGACGTCGAAACTGTGGTTCGGCGGTGGCGGCGACCTGACGCCCGTCCTCGACCGACGGCGGACGCAGGACGATCCCGACTCGCTGGCGTTCCACGAGGCGATGCGCAAGGCATGCGACGCCCACCCCGGCGCCGACTACCAGCGTTACAAGGCGTGGTGCGACGAGTATTTCTACCTGCCGCACCGCAAGGAGCCGCGCGGCATCGGCGGTATCTTCTATGATCATCACGACAGCGGCGACTGGGAGGCGGACTTCGCCTTCACGCGCGATGTCGGTGAGGCTTTCCTCGACATCTACCCCACCCTCGTCAGGCGCAATGTCCGCACACCCTGGACCGAGGCGGACCGCGACGAGCAACTGGTGCGGCGCGGCCGCTATGTCGAGTTCAACCTGCTCTACGACCGGGGCACCACATTCGGCCTGAAGACCGGCGGCAACGTCGACTCGATCCTCTCATCCATGCCGCCGCAGGTAAAATGGCCCTGAGGCGCCCTGCCCCCTGATCGCCCGATTTCCATGCTTTCATCCCCCTTCACCAGCATGAGGAGGATGACATGAAGTCGTTCGAATGTGGCACTCTGGTTCCCGGCTGCACCTGGCACACCTCGGCGGAAGAAGGCGCGGAAGTCGTTCGTCGCGCTGCCGAGCATCTGCGGACCGCGCATGGCGAGGAAGAGGTTCGACCCGGGCTCGTCGAGCAGATCAAGGCCCGCGTCACCGAGGCGGACGCGACGCGCTCTCACTGAGGCGGGCCGCACCACTGTCCGGCACTGTTTGAGCGCCTGCGCTCAAGTCTCGAGCAGCGCGAGCAATTCGTGCCGCTCGAGCGCAAAACCGCTCTCGATCCATAACTGCTCCAGTCGGTATAGCTCGCTACCCAGATTGGGTCCCGGCCGCAGGCCGGCCGCCAAGAGGTCCCTGCCCCCGATCGGGAAGCGCGGGGCGACGATGGCGGCCAGTGCCTCACGCGTTGTATTCAGTCTCGCAGCGTCCCAACCAGCAAGAGCAGCGGCTACGTCGATGCCGTTTGTCAGCACCTGAGGATGCCGATAGGCGGCTTCGTTGTGCCGCTCCCGGCGCAACAGCTCCGCCGCCGTCGCCGTCTCCACCGCGTCGCGAATAGCGTCATTGGAGAGCCGCCAGAGATCCTGCAGTGCGTCCGGACTGACTTCCGACAGGAGCAGCGCCAGCCGGCCGACAAAGCTTGGCTGCGGGGCCAGCGCCTCATACCGCTGCAGCAGCGGGACCAGCGCGAGCGGCAACTGCAGGATTTCGGCGCGGATCATGCACTCAAGCGTCAGGGCCACCCGCGGGAGGTCGAGCATGCGGCGCATTTCGGTGCCGACCCGCTCCGCGGCGAGCCGGCCGAGCGTCGGTGCCGCGGCGATCGCGGCCGCAAGCCCCTCCGGGTCGAACGTCTCACCTGCGTGACTCGCCGAGAAGCGGAAGAAGCGGAACACCCGCAGCCGATCTTCCGCAATCCGCCGCTCGGGTGCGCCGATGAAGCGCACGCGATGGTCGAGGCAGTCGAGCAAGCCTCCCAGCGGGTCGAACAGGCTGCCATCCATCTCGGCATACAGGGCGTTGAAGGTGAAATCCCGACGCGCGGCGTCGCGGGCCCAGTCGGTGCCGAACCGGACGACCGCGTGCCGGCCGTCGGTGTCGATATCCTCGCGAAGCGTCGTCACCTCCACGGTGAGCGCGTCGAGGCGGAGCGTCAGCGTGCCGTGATCGATCCCCGTCGGGTAGACCGCGACACCCGCGGCTTCAGCACGGGCAGCGACCTCCGTCGGCGTCAGTTCGGTGGCGAAATCGATGTCGGACTTGTCGCGTGGCAGATCGAGCAGCGTGTCGCGGACGATCCCGCCAACGGCGCGCGTCCGGCCCTCGGCCCCACCGAGAAGGCCAAGCAGCCTCTGCGTTTCCGGACGGCGCAGCCAGTCCGCCGTAGCAAGACGCGCCAAGGCGGCGGCCACATCGCTCATGTCCGCTCCGGCAGCAGCGCGAGGTCGTGGAAGCGGCGCGTCAGGTTGGCCGTGATGCCCCATATCACCAGGCCGGAATGCTCGATCTTCCAGGTGCTGTGCTCCACCGCGCCACGACGCAGGCTATAGGTGGAAAAGCTCCCCGGGGTCATCAGGTAGTCGAGGGGCACCTCGAACACCGAACGCACCTCGTCGGGATTGGGCACGAACGGCCCGCTGGGCTCGACCAGCGCCACCACGGGCGTGATGAGGTAATTGGTGCCGGTGAAATAGTGCGGCATGAAGCCCAACACCTGTGCCTCGCTGCGCCGGAGGTGGACTTCCTCCCACGCCTCGCGCAAGGCGGCAGCGGCCACGTCGTCGTCCTCCGGATCCACCTTGCCACCCGGAAAGGCGATCTGGCCGGAATGGGCACGCAGGTTGGGCGAACGCTCCGTGTAGAGCACCGACAGGCCTTCCGCGCGCCGCACCAGCGCAATCAGCACCGCTGCCGGCACGGGGGGGCGCTCCGGCGGACGCTCCGGCGCCCAGTCGGGCGTCAGGAGCGCAGCCGCATCCACCGGCTGCGGCGCCGGCAACAGCCTGTGGCTGATCCTCTCGATGAGAGCATCGTCCTGCAGCGCAGGGCTCCGCGGTTACGACCGGCGACGGGCGCCGAACGCCTTGATGGGTCCGGCCAGCCGCACGGCAAGACTGGGGTCGTCAGCATAGACCAGCACGCGGTCCGGGTCGACGGGGCCGGGCCAGACAATGGCCCCGGACATGGTGGGCGCCCAGCCGAGGGGGCAGTAATAGTCACGATCGCCGACAAGCACTACGAAGCTGCCTTCGCCACGATCCAGCGCCCGGCGGGTCACTTCCCGGGCGAGGAGCTTGCCGGCGCCGCGTTTTCGAAAGTCCGGGTGAGTGGCAAGCGGGCCCAGCATGTAGCCGTCGATACCGCCGATGCTGATCGGCGTCATCCAGACCGAGCCGCAAGACGTGCCGTCGACCTCGGCGATCAGGCTCAGGCTGGGGTCGATCGGGAAGCGCTCGCGAACGCGGAAGGCGGTGCGCGCAAAGCGGCCGGGGCCGAACGCCAGCGCTTGCAGTCCCTCGACGAATGCATCGTCATCGGGCGTAGCGGGCCGAACGGTGGGCAGACCGAGTTGAGGAGGTGCTGCCTCGGCAGCGGAAGTTGCAGGCGAGACGATCATCGTCGACGATCCAGGAAGCAGTAGACACGAAGGCAGTGATACCGGCAGCCGCAAGTCGGCCCGGTTGCGACCATCAGGGTCGTCGGATCACGTTGTAAGCCTTCTCCATCCTGGACGCCTCCTGACGTCTGATCGGCGCATTAGCACCCCGGCGGGCAATGCGTCCACGGCAAATCATGGGGCCGCTCCACATATTCAAGATGTGTGGTGAAAATCCCGCGAAACGTGATGGTTCCGGGGCCAGGTGCGCTACCAGCGCGGCTCGGGCGGCAGGCCGCTGGCGATCTCGGCAAGGCGCCGCGCCACGCCGGGCGCGACACTGTCCGGGAGGCGATCGAGCGGGAACCAGCCGAGTTCGGCGACCTCCATATTGGGCGCAAACCGCTTCGTCTTGGTGAAGCTACGGCAGACGAACAGCGCGACATGATCGCGATTGGTGGCCCGGTGCACATTGTGGAACAGCCCGTGCAGTTGGAGCGGTTCGGCGGGAGCGATCCCGGCCTCTTCCTCGAGTTCGCGGGCCGCGGCATCGGCCGCCGTTTCGCCGGGCTCGACCCCGCCGCCCGGGAAGTGCCAGCCGGGGACGTAGGTGTGGCGCAGCAGCAGCACGCGATCGCCGTCGAGCACGACGATTCGCGTCCCCAGCACCATGCGGCGCTTGAGCCCCACGAAGTACAGGTGCAGCCAGGTGCGGACCAGCTGCCAGCGGCTCATCCGCATGCGCAGCACCGGGCCCACGCCCCGCGTGGAATCGCCACTACCATGGGGTCGCGACGGAAAGGCCATTTTCTTGCCGCGTCTCGCGTGGCATTACCCGCTGCGATGATCACCCTCGCCCACCTGTCCGATGTCCACCTTGCCCCGCTGCCGCCCGTTCGGTTGCGCGATCTCTTCGGCAAGCGGATTACGGGCTACCTCAACTGGAAGATCAAGCGCGAACGCACCCTTGCCGGCGATGGGTTGACGCGCCTCGTGCGGCATATGCGCGAACAGCAGCCGGATTTCACCGTGGTGACGGGCGATCTCGTCAATATCGGGCTCGATGCCGAGATCAACACGGCGCACAACTGGCTGGAGACGCTTGGGGGTCCGGAGAGCGTCTGTGTCTCGCCCGGCAATCATGATGCCTATGTGCGCGGGCAGCTGGCGCGGGCCCTTGCCCGCTGGGACGGCTACATGGCCGGGGAAACGCTGGACGAGAACGCGTTTCCCTATGTCCGCCGCCTCGGTGAAGTGGCCATCATCTCGTGCAGCAGCGCAGTGCCGACCATGCCCTGGCTGGCGACCGGACATTTCCGCGCCGGACAGGCATCCCGCCTGGCGCGCTGCCTGAAGCTGCTCGGCGATGGCGGCTACTTCCGCGTGGTGCTGATCCATCATCCGCCCAATCGCGAGCAGTTCCACCCCCGGCTCGGCCTCTACGGCGCGAACCTGTTCCGGCAGGCCGTGGCGCAGCATGGCGCCGAACTGGTGCTGCATGGGCATACCCACAAATCGTCGATCTATGCGATCCCCGGCCCCGAAGGCGATGTCCCGGTGGTGGGCGTGGCGGCGGCCGGTGCCGCGCAGGGCGATTCGGGGCGGCATGATCCGGCGCGCTACAATCTGTTCAACATCCAGCGCGTCGGCTCGGGTTGGAAATGCACGCTGCGCGAATTTGGTTTTCAGCGCCTCTCCACCGATATCGTCCTGCGCGTGACGGTTCCCATTCATTGAAGGCGTCGAAGTGTCCGAGAGCTTTGTCATCGATGCCCCGCATTTCGATCCAGCTTCCGGCGAAGCCAGCTTCGGCTACCGGCTGGGCGAGCACAGCTTCACCGAAACCCTGCATTTTCCAGAGGGCGCCGATAGAGGCGCCGCGACCGGCCCGGCATTCGGCAAACTGCTCCAGCTTACCGCGCTGGTCCTCGGCGTCAGCTATTTCAAGCTCCGGGCACCGCTCGATATCCAGCTGCCATTCGCGCTGACCGCCGAAGAACTCGCCTTCGCGCGCGACGTCTACGAGAACGGCCTCGGCGAGTTCTACGCCCGCAACGACCTCAAGCGCTTCGGGCGCCTGCAGTTCACGGCTCCTGAAGCTGTGGCACCGGCGCCCAGTGCGCCAGCGCCAGGGCTCGCCGACCGCTGCCTGCTGCCGATCGGTGGCGGCAAGGATTCGCTCGTCAGCGTGCAATTGCTGGAGGCCGCCGGAGTGGCGTTCACGCCCTTCGCCGTCAACGCCAAGGGGCCGATCATCGGCTCGGTCGAGGCGATCGGTCGCCCGCCGCTGTTCGTCGCGCGTCGGCTGGATCCGGAAATGATCCGGCTGGGCAAGGAACCGGGCTTCTATAACGGCCATGTCCCATCGACGGCGATCAACTCCATGATCGCCGCGCTCACGGCGCTGTTGTTCTCATACGGCACCATCATCCTCTCCAATGAGCGCTCAGCCAGCGAGGGCAATGGCGAGTTCGACGGCCGGCAGGCCAATCACCAGCACTCGAAATCGCTCGACTTCGAACGGCTGATCGCCAGCGTGCTCGCCGGCGCGACCGGTGGTGCGCTGCGCTACTTTTCGCTGCTGCGGCCCTATTCGGAAGCGCGCATCGCCGCGCTGTTCGCACGCGAAACGCGGTTCGACCGGGTGTTTTCCAGCTGCAACGAGAACTTCAAGCTTGCGGGACACAACGGGCCGCTCTGGTGCGGTCGCTGCCCCAAGTGCCACTTCGTCTATCTGGTCTTCGCCCCCGTCATGCCGCGCGACAGGCTGGTTGCCATCTTCGGGCAGGACCTGCTGGCGCAACCGGAGCACGAGCGTTCGTTCCGCGAACTGACGGGGCTTGCCGGGCAGAAGCCCTGGGAATGCGTCGGGGAGATCGAGGAAGCGGCGGCCTGCCTTTACGCCTTGTCGCAGCAGCCCGAATGGGCCGACGCCCCGATTGTCCGCCTGCTCCTGCCCGACCTGATGCTGCAATATGGCGAGGCCCGGCTCGAGGCGGCGCTTGCAGAGCTCAGGGCGGATGCGACAGAACATCTGATACCTAGAGACATCGCCCAGCGAGTTGCTCCCCATGCGCACTGATGCTCCCGTCCTGCTCTATGGCGCTGGTCGCGAGGCCCGCTCGACAAGGGCCTTCATCAAATCGCGCTGGCCCCAGCTCAAGGTGTTCGTGACCGTGGACAGCGGTGAGGCCGATATCGAGGACACGACCCTCATCGCGCCCGCCGACCTGCCGGACGCCATTGCGGCCCGCCGGTTCGGCACCATCGTCAAGAGCCCAGGCGTGTCTCGCTATCGGCCGGTCTTCGGCATGGCCCGGGAAGCCGGCATTCAGGTGACCTCCAACCTCAACCTCTGGGCCGATGCCTACCGGGCGGGCCGCACCGTGATCGCGGTCACCGGCACCAAGGGGAAGTCGACCACTGCGACGCTGATCCACCTGATGCTGGTGGAATCGGGTCTGGACGCCGGACTTGCAGGCAATGTCGGCCTCGCGCCGCTGGAAATAGCCGACCGGCACCAGATCGTGGTGTTCGAGCTCTCGAGCTACCAGACCGCGGATATGGCGTTCACGCCCGATATCGCTGCCGTCACCAACCTATCGCCCGAACACACCGACTGGCACCGCAGCGTCGAGCGCTACTACCAGGACAAGCTGAACCTGATCGACCGCGATACGCCTTTTCCGGTGGCGCTCGGCGTGGGGGCGATCGAGCATCCGCTGGTTCTCGCGGCCCTCCGCGATCGCAAGCGCCTGCTGCCGCCTCTGGCTCCGTTCATTCACGACCGGATCGCCACCGCAGCGGCGCGCTCGCGGCTCAAGGGCGAGCACAATTTGCACAACGCCCTGCTGGCCGCCGCCGTGGCCATGAAAGCCGGCGCCGACCTTGAAGCGGTGGTGCGCGGGATTGCGGCCTTCCGGCCCCTGCCCCATCGGCTGGAGGAGCATGAGGTCGGTGGCAAGACAATTGTCGACGATTCGATCTCGACGACGCCGGAAGCGACGAAGGCAGCCCTCGCCGCCTACGCCGGGGGGAACCTTGCCCTCATCGCCGGCGGTCATGAACGCCAGCAGGACTATGCCGAATTGGCGTCACTGCTCGCCCCGCGCGGCGTGAAGCTGCTGGTCTGCCTGCCGGTGACCGGCGACCGCCTGGCGACGCTCACCTACGCTGCTGCGCCGGACATCGAAGTGTTCGAGGCTGGTACGCTGGACGACGCCATGCGGGCCCTGGCGGCGCGTCGCGAGCGCTTCGACACGGTGATCCTCTCGCCCGGCGCGCCGAGCTACGGCCAGCTGGAACGACCGGGCAAGCCCTTCCGCAACTTCGAGGAAAGAGGCGAGGCCTTTGTCCGCCTCGCGTCCCGCTACCTCGGAGACGCGTCATGATCGCTTACTTCTATCTCGCCATAGCCATCGCTGCCGAAGTGGTCGCAACCACCGCCTTGCGTGCCGCCAATGGCTTCACGGTGCTGATGCCGTCGGCGATTTCGGTGGTCGGCTATGTCGTCGCGTTCTACTTCCTGTCGCTGACGCTGCGCACCATGCCTGTGGGGGTCGCATACGCACTCTGGTCCGGTGTCGGCATCGTCCTGATTTCGCTCGCCGGCTGGCTGATCTACCGGCAGGTTCTCGACCTGCCGGCCATTCTGGGCATGGGCCTGATCATGGCGGGGGTGATGGTCATCAACCTGTTCTCGAAGACCACCGCCCACTGAACTGAGCGACCAGCTCAAAGGCGCGGGTTCACCAGCACGCGACCGGCGACACCGCCGTGCAGGATCATTTCGGCGCGCTGCGGCAGGTCGGCGAGCCCGATCTCGGCGACCAACGGCTCATAGGCGGCGGGGGCGAACAGCGTGGTCAAGCGGTCCCAGGCGGCCTGGCGGGCGGCAAAGGGCTGCTGCACGGTGTCGATACCCAGCAGCGAGACATTGCGCAGGATGAACGGAATGACGCTCGCATCCCAGCCATTGCCCGCCGCATTGCCGATTGCTGCCACGAACCCGCCATAGCGCATCTGCTTCAGCACTTCGCCGAGAATGGGCCCGCCCACCGTATCGACCACGGCAGACCACGCCTCCTTTTCCAGCACGCGCGACGACGCTTCGGCCACCTCGCGCCCGACGACCCTCGCCGCGCCGAGTCGCCGCAAATCGTCACCCAGATCGAGCCGCCCTGTCATGGCCGTTACGGCGTAGCCGAGCCGGCTCAACAGCAGCACGGCAATGCTGCCCACGCCGCCGCCCGCGCCGGTGACCAGCACTTCCCCATCGGTCGCCCGGCTGCCCTCCGCCTGCAGCCGATTGACCGCCAGCATCGCAGCCAGCCCGGCGGTACCGAGCGTCATGGCTGAGCGGGTAGAGAATTTCCGCGGTAGGGGGACCAGCCAGTCCGCCGGCACGCGGGCACGCTGCGCAAAACCACCCCAGCGCGTCTCGCCGACCCGCCAGCCCGTCAACACCACTGCCTGACCGGGATGGTAGCGCGCATCGCGGCTTTCGATGACCCTCCCGGCGAAGTCGATACCGGCGATGTGCGGGTAGTTGCGGACAAGGTTGCCGCGACCGGTGAGGCAGAGCGCATCCTTGTAGTTGAGCCCGGACCATTCCACGGCGACGAGCACATCGCCCTCCGGCAGGGCCTCGTCGGCGACGCTTTCGACGGCGCTATGGAGACTTCCGCTCTGTTCGCGACGGGTCACCAGGGCAACAAAACTCATCTCGACTCCACACGCACACTAGAAGCCGGCCTCGAGTGCGGCCGGCGCAACGCCTGCAGCGACCAACTGCTCCGCGATCGACTCGATGAGCACCGAGTCGCGCAGCCGGTGGCGCAGCACCGGCAGAATACCGAAGCTGCGGAAGCGCGTCACTTCCAGCAGTTGCGCGATAAAGCGATCGAGCGCCACCTGCGAGCCTTGCCGCTGCGCCGCGGCGACCGCGACCGGCAGGCCAAGTTCGGCATCGCCGCGCAGCAGCACCTCCGCATTGGTTATGGCCAGCAGGTTGTTGCCGGCGCGGAACTCGTTGATCGCCGCAGCAGCATAAAACCACGGAGGCGGATTGATGGCATCGGCAAGGGCGAGCGAGGCGAGGCGCACACCACGCTCGGACCGGCCGGCAAGCGAGAGCATTCGGCCGAAAGCCGCACGAGCACTGGTGTTGGCCGGGTTCAGTTGTAACGCCGAGGCATAGGCCGCGTCCGCTTCGCCATAGCGCTGGGACGCTTCGAGGAAGCGGGCCTGTATCTCCCACACCACGCTGGATGTCGACTTGCGTTCGAGGGCCGAGGCCAGGAGGCGCTGCGCCTGCAGCATCGGCTCGGGATCGGGAGGACCCGGCGGGCCAAGGTCGACCAGGAAGAGCAGCACACCCGCCTGCATGGCAAGTACCACGCCGCTCGCCGTGCCGCGTGCAGCCAGCGCATCAAGGCAGTCGCTGGCCCGTTCCATCTCGGCGCGGGTGCGGTTGTCCCGGGCTCGCTTGTAGAGCAATCCGCACAGATACTCGGTCTCCCGGCCGGCTATCTCGGGCTCGCTGTCGAGCCAGGCCTGGGCCGGCGCAAAGAGCGGTCCACGATGGGAGCCGAGCTGAGCGGCGAACTGGCGGGAAACATCGTCGATATGATCGGCGAAATCCGTTGCGGGGGCGCTGACCGTGCGGCTCCATACGGCGTTGTCAGAACCGGACTCCCTCAGGCTGGCCGTGACCTGCGCGACGCCTCCGTCCGACCGGGCAATACCGGTGAGCACGAACTCGGCCTCCGTCCGGTTTGCCCCGTTGCTGACCAGGTAGACCGAGTCGATAGCCTCGAACAGGTCCAGATCGGTGACCAGTTCGAGCGCTAGGCCGCCGACATTCAGCGGCACGGCGCCCTCCCCTCCGGCAACCACGGTGAATTCGGCCACCGCGACGGATGGCTGCTCCGGCAGTGGCGCGACGCGCGACGGCGGCTGCAGGGTATCGACCAGAATCACTGTGGCCCCGACCAGCACCAGAGAGAACAGCGCGAAAAGCAGCAGGTCGCGAGGGGCACGACGGCGGGGCGCCAAACGCTCGGGTGCGGCTGCAGCGACTGGACGCTCCGCCGTCGGCGAATCGTCCGCTGGTCCCTCGGGAGGTCCACGGGCCGGCGGGCTGTCGGCGGCGACGATCTCGGGGACGTAGCGCCCCACAGGCAAAAGGAAGCGGACCTCAGCGTCCTGGCCCGGACCGGCGTAGTAGCTGTCGAGCAGCGCCCGAAGACGGCGGGCCTGAACCCGTACGATCGGGTCGGTCTGGGGATCGAAATCCTGAGGCCGGCCAAACACATCCACCGCGATGGAGTAGGCTTTCACCCCACCCTCGGTGCCCTCCAGCTTGGCTTTGACAATGTAGTCGAGGAATCGGGCAAGTTGCGGGGAGCGGGCAAGCTCCGGCCACGCCAGCAGCCGAGCCAGTTCATGTTCGACGATGTTGCGCGACGGCTCGGGCACCCCCACCGCAGCGGCCTCCTGTGCTGCCCATAGACTGGGCAATTTACATGTTAAACGCAAGCCACATTACATGTTTGTTACATGGGATTGCCTGCACGAGCGGCACGGAACCTCGCATACGCCGTCTCGTTGCAGCGGTCGGCTCCCAGTGGCGGGGACCGGCGGGCAGGCTGACTTTGCCTGTCGGGTGGCTGCCGGGTTTCCTTGTGTTGCGTAGCCCCGGTACCGCGTTAAGCGCGGCAAGAGGACCATTTATGAGCGTTTACAGGAACATCCAGCCTTTTATGGCGCTGGTCGATGACGACTCGCACTCGGCGCGACTGATGATCCGCATGCTCCTGGCGCATGGCGCGCCGTCGGTGAGCTGGCTGTCCGAGAGGGCGTTGGCTGAGACGACCATAGGAACACTGCTTGATGACTCCAGCGCGGAGATCCCCGGGCTGGTGATCGTCGACCTCAAGGCGTCCTCCGGGGCGACGGCGGAGTTCATCCGGACGATCCGATCCCGGCCCCATGGTAGCGCGCTGCTGATCGCGGCCATGTCGCCCACCCTCGAGCGCCGGGCGCGCGAGGAACTGCTGGAGGCCGGCGCGGACGCCGTTTTCGAGCGGCACGGCAATATCGATCTTTATCGTCGCGAAGCCGCGGCGATCGTCAGCTTCTGGGTGCGTAACCAGCACCTCGATGCGGTTGGCACGTAACTACTGCGTCCACAGGTTACGTGCCTGCGGGGAGCGTGTTGCTAAGGCAGGCCACTGCCGATTGCATTCCCAAGCGCGCTCCCCGCTCCCCCTCGCGAACGTCCCGTCGCGAGGGCACCATCCGTCGCGGCAGTTCCCTGCAGTCGCGATGGTCGGTGGCCGGTGCCCCCAAGCAATCCGGCCGCCAAGGCGGGCCGCCGCGCTCCCTCCCGCGGCGGCCGAACCACATACGCCGGCCGGGTCCATGCGAGTTCCCTCCTTCGCCGGCCCGGCGACGTACTGACGCTCTCGTCGCCGGCGGGGTGACGATGATGCGAACGGGCACGCGGCCGCAGCCCCCCTCCCTGCTGCGGCCGCGACCTGTCTCAACCCTGCGATTTCTTTTCGGGCAGGCCCTTGCGGGTCGTCTCTGCGAAATCCTGGAGTTGCGCCTCGCTCATCGTCTCGTACATCGACTGGCTGGCCCCCTTGAGGTCGGACACTTTGCTGTCGCCTCGCTTGGCGGAGAGTGCTGCGCCCACGGCCTTCTGCTGCGCTTTGGATTGTGCCGGCATGATGGTCTCCCGTTCTGCTCGGAGCGAAAACGAGCAGCGGGGATGGCTGTTCCTCGGTCGTCAGTCGCGGCGATGATTGATGAGATCGTGCGAAAGGTGGCGCATCACCGCGAGGACAACCACCGCGAACACTGTGGCGGCCAAGGCGACAACGTAATAGCCGAGCGCCGCAGCAATCCCTACGGCACCGGACAACCACATGCCCGCGCCGGTCGTCAGCCCGTGTACGCCGCCGCGCAAGCGGAAGATCGCCCCTGCCCCGAGAAAGGCGATGCCGGCCGTAACCGCCTCGATGGCGCGGATCGGATCGGTCTGCGGCGAGCCGGTCGTTCGCGCCTCTTCATAGATTTCGAAGGCGAGCAGCGTGAACATCGCGGCGGCCATGGCGATCAGGGCGTGCGTGCGGATTCCCGCATGGCTGGTGCGCAACCCGCGTTCGACGCCGATTATCGCACCGAGGAGGCCCGCCACCAACATGCGCGACAGCATGATGTGCTGAGGCGCATTGGTGTCCTCGTAGCCGATGAGGGTGAGCCAATCCAATTCCTGCTATCCGGGCTGTCGACGCTCCGCAGAGAACGCGCCGATCCAGTACGAAGTTCCGATGGTTCAGGGCCGTAGCAGCCGCTGCGGGCCGGTTCCCTCGCGTCCGAGCCGGTCACCGGGGTTCATCAGCGGACACTGCTGCAAGCTGAGGCACCCACAGCCGATGCAGCCATCGAGCTCGTCCCGCAAGCGGCCGAGCAGAGCAATGCGTCTGTCCAGCTGGGAGCGCCAGCCTTCCGAGATCGCCCGCCAGTCAGCGGCGTCGGGCGCATGTCCGGCCGGCAAGCTGCCGAGCGCCTCGGCGACCTCCGCGAGCGGGATGCCCAGTTCCTGCGCCATGCGGACGATTGCCAGTCGCCGAAGCACGTCACGGTCATAGCGGCGCTGGTTGCCCGCCGTTCTTTGGCTGGCGATCAGACCCTTGCGTTCATAGAAGTGCAATGCCGAGACGGCCAACCCGCTCCGTGCCGCCACCTCACCGACCGTCAGCTCTCTTTGCACAGATTCCCCCTTTACCTAAACCACGGTTGAGGTTGTACACATTCCAGCATGATGCGGCGAGTGGAGTTGACCCCGTTCTCCGCAGGACGAATGCCTGCTCGCCCATGCCGTGCTGCCTGTGTGAGCGAGTGGGTTCGCGATGCCGGTCGGCTCTGCGCTGGGCGGGGCCGCCCGGCATCGCGAAAAACTTGGCCTCTGCGCAGAAATCACCGTCAAAGCGTCGATTGCTGCGTCACTCATAACCTATTGGCAAAAACTTCTCGGCAAGAGTGACTGCTCCGCGAGGCAGTGTCACAGATTGAGCCGACTACTGACCAGAAAAGGACCTTCATTGTCGCTTGCTATGCTGGCAAGCGTGCTGATCGTTTTTTTGGGCACGACGGCGTTGCTGGGAGGCTCGCTCGTCTGGACCAGCCTCAGGATCGACCAGGTCGCGGAGGAGCGGCAAACCACCCGCATATTGCGTGGCCTGGAGGTGCAACTGGAACGCATGACCGCAAACCAGCGGTCCATCGCCAGCCGCAGCGGCTTGTTTGATGCGCTCCGCCGCGACGACATGGGCTGGCTCAATGGAGAACTCGCAGCTTGGAGCCATCGGCAGTTCCGTCATGACGAATCCTACATCCTGCTGGCGGATGGCAGCGTCGCCTATGCCTCGATGCACGGGCAGCCTGTCGCCGAGTACATGTTCGAAACGCGCGGCGAAGCGATTAAGGCCCTGGTGGCCGAGCTCAGGCAAGTCACTGCGCGCGGCTATGTCGACCCGCCCCCGGCGGTGGCCGATTTCGTCCGTGTCGAAGGCCGGCCAGCCATCGTCGGCGTAGCCCCCATCATACCGACGGGAGCGCAGGGTTTCGCCGCGGCAGGAACCGAGCCTTTCCTTGTCTCCATCGTTCCGCTCGATCGTGCCTATGAGCAGGGGATGATCGAGCAGCACATGATGGAGCCGGGCCGTTTCACGCTGACGCCGGCTCCCAATGACGAGCGCGACTTCCCCATCACCAATCGGCAGGGGCGGATCGTCGCCTTCTTCGAGTGGACACCCTATCGCCCGGGCAGCGAGATGCTGCAGCAGGCGGTACCGGCGCTATTGATAGGCGGGAGCATCCTCGCGCTGCTGGTGATGCTGCTTGCCTATCGGTTGTGGCGAGCCGGCCGCGAACTGGAGAGCGAACGCCTCGATGCGGAGCGACGGGCGACGCTCGACCCGCTGACAGGCCTGCCCAACCGCCTGAGCTTCGAGCGGGAACTGGATGCTCGTCTGAAAAACACCCTCGCGATCGAGGCGCCATTGTGTCTGATCATGCTCGACCTCGACCGCTTCAAGCAGGTCAACGACACGTTCGGCCACCACGCCGGTGACGAGTTGATCCGCATGGTCGGAGAGCGGCTGCGCAGCCTCACAGACAGTGATGACCTCGTCGCCCGGCTCGGCGGCGACGAGTTCGCTATCGCCACCCGCTGCTCGGTACCCGAGCGTGACCTTGCCGACCTGTCCACGCGCATCATCGAAGCCATTGCGCGTCCCTTCCGCATCGAGGGGAACGAGGCCTTCGTCGGCGTGAGCATGGGCATCGTGATCAGCGGCCCGCACGATACCGATCTGCGCGAACAGACGCGCAAGGCTGATATCGCACTCTATGAGGCCAAGGCTTCGGGGCGGAACCGTGCCGCCGTCTATCGCGAGTACATGGACGTGCTGGTGCAGAACCGGCACATGGTCGAGGCCGAACTGCGCGAAGCGTTGCGCCAGCCGGAGCAGTTGTGGGTGGCCTACCAACCCCTGTTCGATCGACAGCGCAAGGTACTGGGCGCCGAGGCCCTGGTGCGGTGGCGCCATCCACGCCTGGGCGATGTCTCTCCGCGCCACTTCATCGACGTGGCAGAGAGCTCGGGCCTCATCGAGCAGTTGGGCGACATCGTCCTGCAACACGCCTGCCGTCTCGGCGCCGCCTGGCCGGAGCGGACGGTCGCGGTGAATATCTCCCCGGCACAGCTGCGCAATCCGAGCTTTGCCGGCCGCGTCATGGACCTTTTGACCATCAGCGGCATGCGGCCGCAGGACCTGGAGGTGGAGATCACCGAGGGCATCCTGCTCGACGATCAGGAAACAGCGTCGGCTACCCTGCGGGCGTTGCGGCGGGCGGGCGTCCGCGTGGCGCTGGACGATTTCGGCACCGGCTATTCCTCGCTCAACTACCTCAAGCGTTACCCGGTGGACCGCATCAAGATCGATCGCTCGTTCGTGGCGCAACTGGGCAGCAGCGCGGTATCGGACGCCATCGTGCAGGCGATGGTGACGCTCGCCCATGCGATGAATATCGAGGTCACAGCGGAAGGGGTAGAGACGGAAGAGCAGCAGGTGATCCTCACCGCCATGAACTGCAACACCTTCCAGGGCTACCTGCTGTCCGGCCCGGTGAGCGAGGCGCGGATCGCCGCCCTGTTCGAAGCCAGCCGGCCGCTGGTACTGCAGCCGGCCGACATCTGGGTCGCGTAGCCTGTGCTAGAGTTGGGCCAGCAGCGCACCAAGGCGAAATTCCCGCTGACGCAGCCCGCCGCCGCCGCTCCCAGCGCTCAGCCATAGACTGCTCAGCCTGCCGGCCTCGAACATGCGAAACAGACACGGAGCGATGTAGCTGCTGCGGCATACAGCGGGAGTATTCTGCAGGAAGGCCGCAATCTGGCGCGTGACCGCAGCCATCTGGCGTCGCCGTGCCGTGTCGGAGGGCGCAGGCTCCAGACGCGCCAAAGCGTCGGCTGCCAGAGCGCTGGCATGCAACGTCCTGAAATCCTTGGCGGTGACGGGCGCCCCGGCGAGTTCGCGCAGATATCTATTGATCTCTTCCGTGCGGAGGGCCCGCGCCACCCCGTCTGCATCGCGATACATCAGCAGCCGGTGCCCGGGAATCGTCTTGATCCGCACGATCGCCGCAGCCAACGCTGCGTCCTCCAACAGGTAATCCGCCCGCTTGCCACTCTTGGCCGGAAAGCGGATCACCACTTTCTGGCCCTTTACCGCGACATCGCGGGTGAAAAGGGTGCCGGCACCTCTTGTGCCATTGGTCTCGAGGTAGCGCTCGCGTCCCACCCGCATGGCGGTACGATCGATCAGCGCCAACCCTATAGCGAGCGCCAGCCGCCGGCTACCGGTCTCAGCGGTCAGGTCCTCGCGCACCCGGCGGCGAATTCGCGGCAGCGTGTCGGCCAGCAGCGCGAGCTGCTTTTGCTTGCGCGCGGCGCGCCTCTGCTCCCACTCCTCATGATAGATATATTGCAGTCGACCTGCGGCATCGTAACCGCAGGCCTGAATGTGGGCCCGAGGATGCTCGGCGATACAGACGTCCGTCCATGCCGGCGGAATCCCCAACGCAGCCACCCGGGCCCGCAACTCCTTATCGGCTAGTGGGCGCCCTTCAGGGTCGCAAATGCTGTGCCCACGTCCCCGCTTGACGCGCCGCAGCGTCAATGCTGCCCGCGTCACCCTGCGCAGTCGCGCCATGTCGGTTGTCCCGTCAGACGCCCTCGCCCCCTGGGGCAAACACGAAGAATCCGAAATAAATCAGCCCGAACGCAATGAGCACGCCGAACAGCGAGATCAGCAAAACCCGCAGATTCATCTTCCGCGAGTTGCCCTGCCGGACTTCGGTTTTGCTCTTGTGGGGGTCGTAGGTTTCCATGGGCCGTTCCTTTGTTGTCGGCGTAGGAACGCGGCGCCCCGAACGCGGGTTCCGAACCCCCTTGACCCGACGCGTGCCAGAGGTGAGGGTCGAGCCAAAGCCATGGCACCCTGATGATATCGTCCGACCTACTGACCCGCATGATCAAAGCCGGGGCCGGGGAAGTCCCCGCAGACCTCGTCGTCAAGAACGTGCGGATGCTCGACGTCATATCAGGCAGCATCACCCACACAGACATCGCAATCGTCGGGGACCGGATCGTCGGCACGCATGGCTACTACAATGGCGCGACGCTGATCGAAGGCGAGAACCGCTTCGTGGTGCCGGGTTTCATCGACACACACCTGCACATCGAATCCTCGCTCGTCACCCCATTCGAGTTCGAGCGGGGCGTGCTGCCACACGGAGTGACCACAGTCATCTGCGATCCGCACGAGATCGCCAATGTGCTGGGCGCGGAGGGAATTCGCTATTTCCTGGGCTGTGCCGAGCGCAGCGTGATGGATATCCGGGTCAACCTTTCCTCCTGCGTCCCCGCCACGCCCTTCGAGACCTCAGGCGCACGGCTCGGCGTCGACGATCTGCTGCCGTTCCGCTCGCATCCGCAGGTGATCGGCCTCGCCGAGGTAATGAATTTCCCCGGCGTGCTGATGGCCGATCCGGACATGATCGCCAAGCTGCACGCCTTCCAGGGCGGACATATCGATGGGCACGCCCCGCTACTCACAGACAAGGCGCTGAACGGCTATCTCGCGGCCGGAATCCGCACGGATCACGAAGCGACGACTGCCGTCGAAGCGCGGGAGAAGCTCGCCAAAGGCATGGCGATCCTCATCCGCGAAGGCTCGGTGTCCAAGGATCTCGATGCGCTCGCAGAGATACTGGACGCCAACACTTCCGCCTATGTTGCGCTGTGCACCGATGATCGCAATCCGCTCGATATCACCGAAGAAGGTCATCTCGACGCCTCGATCCGACGGCTGATCGCGCGGGGCCGGCCCCTGCACCACGTCTACCGGGCTGCCTCGCACTCGGCGGCACGCATCTTCGGGCTCAAGGATCGTGGTTTGGTCGCACCCGGCTATCGGGCCGATCTCGCCCTGCTCGACAATCTGGAGAACTGCAAGGTCACCGACGTGATCAGCGCTGGCCGGCTGGTGGGACCGACGCTTTTCGCTGCTCGCAGCGCCGTGCCGCCGGTGGGGCTGGCCTCCATGAAGGCGAGGCGGGTGACGCCGGACACGTTCGTCGTGCCCGCGGACCCCCGACGCAACGAGACGCCAGTGATCGCTGTACGTCCGGGCCTCATCATCACTTACCGCGAGAATGCGACGCTCGAAGTGTCGCAGCGCGGTACCTTGCCGGACATCGAGAACGACATCATCAAGATCGCGGTGATCGAACGGCACGGTATCAACGGCAATATCGCGCGCAGTTTCGCCAAGGGCTTCGGCCTGAAGCGGGGCGCCATCGCCTCCTCGGTGGGTCATGACAGCCACAACATCACAGTGGTCGGCGTCGCCGACGAGGACATGGCGGCGGCCGTCAACCGCCTGATCGAAATGGGCGGGGGGTTCGCCGTGGCCGATGGCGGGGCGGTTATCGCCGAACTGGCCCTGCCGATCGCCGGGCTGATGAGCCTGTTGAGCTTCGAGTCGGTGGCCGACAAGCTCCACAATCTGCGAGAAGCCGCGCACGGGCTCGGCTGCACCCTGCCCGAGCCGTTCCTGCAGGTTTCCTTCCTCGCTCTCCCGGTGATCCCCCACCTCAAGATGACCGATCGCGGCCTGTTCGATGTGGACCGGTTTGACTATCTGACATGAGCCTGGTCAGCCGCTTCGTCACCGGAATGTACGATCTGCCGCCGCGCAAATGCCGGGTGCGGCGAACGCGCAAGATCGCCGTCAAGATGGACGACGGCGTGGAACTCGCCACCGAGCTGTTTCAGCCCAAGCTGCCCGGCCAGCACCCCACACTTCTGATCCGCGAGCCCTATGGGCTGTCCAGCTTCGCGCCCGTAGGCGAGATCTATGCCGAGCGCGGCTATAATGTGGTGCTTCAGGCCTGTCGCGGCACGGACAAATCGGGCGGGACCTTCGATCCATTGCGGCATGAACGCGAGGACGGGCTCTCGACGCTGGAGTGGATCAGGCAGCAGGCCTGGTTCGATGGGCGGCTGGGCACTTCCGGGCCGAGCTATCTCGGCTACGCGCAATGGGCGATCTGCGATGCGTTGCCAAAGCACTCCGCCATGGCGACGAAGGTGACCAGCGCCGAGTTCAAATCCATCGTGTTCCCGGGGGGCACCTTCGCGCTCGGCTTGTGGCTGAGCTGGATGCAGACCATCGAGGGACTGCGCACCAGCCCGGTGGCCATCGCCCAGCGCATGTTCACCGGCGGCATCGACCGAGCAACACTGCGCGCCAGCCTCAAGCTGCCGCTGAAGGATGCCGACCGCCGCGTGACGGGACGCGAGGTGCCGTTCTGGAGCAAGTGGCTTGAGCACGCCGTGGGCAATGACGCCTTCTGGGAGCCGATGGACCACACGCATCGCATCGGTCCACGCACCCCACCTAACAGCTTCACCTCCGGCTGGTACGACTTCATGCTCGACCAGTTGCTGCGCGACTACCGCAGCCTCGTCGACGCTGGACACACCCCTCACCTCACGGTGGGCCCCTGGGTGCATGTGAGCCCCGACCTGCAGCGCGAAAGCGTGATCCAGACGCTGCACTGGATGGATGCCCACCTGCTCGGCGACCGCTCCGGCCTGCGGGAGAAGCCGGTGCGGCTGCATGTCTCGGGACTGAACGAGTGGCGTGATTTCGACAGCTACCCGCCCGAATCGGCGGACATCCAGCTCTGGTTGCTGCATCCGGAGGGGGTGCTGTCCCGGCGCCCGGTTCGCGCGGCGCCACCGGATCGCTACCGCTACGACCCGCGCAATCCTACCCCCGCCCTCGGCGGCGCAATGTTCGCTTTCACGGGTGCGGGGCCGGTGGACAATGCGCCGCTCGAGCAGCGGCGGGATGTGCTCGTCTACACCTCAGATCAGTTGTTTTCGCCGGTGACCATCATCGGCCAGGTGCGGGCGACGCTCTATGCGAGGGCCAGCCTCCCGAATGCCGATTTCTTCGTCAGGCTCTGCGACGTCGACGAGAAGGGCATCTCGACCAACATCTGCGACGGCATCGTGCGGAAGACGTCGGCGGACCCGGCTGTACCGGACGATATCTGGAAGCTGACCATTCGCCTGCATGCCACTGCGCATCGGTTCGAGCGCAACCACCGTCTGCGAGTGATCGTCGCGAGCGGCGCACACCCGCGCTTCGCCCGCAATACCGGCACGGACGAGCCGCTCGGGGAAGCGACGAGGCTGGTGCCGGCGGATATCGAGATCTTTCACGATCCTCAGCATCCCAGTGCAATCCAGCTGCCGGTGGTGGAGTTGGACAAGGGAATCCGCGCCTGAGGGCGGACCACCTGGTAGCGCAAAAGGGCGCGGCCGAAGCCACGCCCTTTCGATCTTGCCTGTCGGCGGGATTACATCCCGACGAGGCCGGCTTCCCGGCAATCGGCCAGCGACAGCGCGGCGAGGTCGATCGTGGTGAGCGCCTCGTCCGTACCGTCGGCAGTGGTGGCACCCTGAGCAGCCGGATCAGCAGTGCTGTCCGTGTTCTCGCCGCTGTTGTCCGGGGCGTTTTCATCGCCCGCGCCGTCGCTGTCGCTGTCCGTGGACGACACGCGCGCTTCGGTCTGGGCCTGCGCCCACAGGGCATCGCACTGCGACTGCACGCGCGGCAGATCCGCTTCAGATACGGACTGTCCGGCGATCATCGTCTGCGCCGATGCGGCACCGGAGAAGGTCATCATCGCGGCAATAGCCACACCAGTCATCAGGGAACGGGTCATTTTTCTCTCCTTGTCGATCTTGGCTTCCAAGAGCGGCCTTGTTGCTTGGCCTGCCGTGGGAACGAGGCGGAATCGACATGGTTGCGCGATTTTCTTTTTGCGCTCCTGAGGAACGAAAACCGTTCTGGCAGCACAAAAACCGCGCCCGGCGCACTGCTGGACGCGGTTTGAAGAATTTGGCGCAAATTTGTTCTGATTTAGCCCTGAGTCTTCCGGCGGGCCCTGGCAGCGTGCAGCAAGGGCTCGGTATAGCCGGAGGGTTGCCTGGCGCCCTCCATAGCCAAGGCAAGCGCTGCCTGATAGGCGATGCTGCTGTCGGTCGCTGAGGCCATGGGCCGGTACAGCGGATCGCCGGCGTTCTGGTCATCCACGACCGCCGCCATCTTCGCGAAGGCCGCACGCACCTCGTCCGCGCTGACCACCCCATGGGTCAACCAGTTCGCGATCGCCTGCGAGGAGATGCGGCAGGTCGCCCGGTCCTCCATCAGCGCCACGTCGTTGATATCGGGGACCTTCGAGCAGCCGACACCCTGGTCGACCCAGCGGACGACATAACCCAATATGCCCTGGGCGTTGTTCTCCAGCTCGCGGGCGATGTCCTCGCGGCTCAGCCGGCTCGCATCGAGCACCGGCATCGAGAACAGTTCGCCGATGCCGGGCGTCTGCTCGTTGTGACGGCGCTTCTGTGCGGCGAACACATCGATCTGGTGATAGTGCAGCGCATGCAGCGTCGCAGCCGTAGGCGAGGGAACCCAGGCCGTGTTGGCGCCAGAATTGGGGTGCCCGGACTTGGCCGCCATCATCGCCGCCATGTCGTCCGGCCGGGCCCACATGCCCTTGCCGATCTGAGCCTTGCCGGAGAAGCCGGCCGCAAGCCCGATGAGCACGTTGCGATCCTCATAGGCCTGGATCCAGCGCTCGGCCTTGACCTCATCCTTGCGCAGCACCGGGCCGGCCTGCATGGAGGTGTGGATTTCATCGCCGGTACGGTCGAGGAAGCCGGTGTTGATGAAGAACACGCGCCGCCGGGCCGCATGGATGGCGGCCTTGAGGTTGGCGGAGGTCCGACGCTCCTCGTCCATGATGCCGATCTTGATGCTCTCAGGCGTCATGCCGAGCATCTGCTCCACCGCGCCGAAGATCTCGCAGGCAAAGGCGACCTCGTCGGGCCCATGCATCTTGGGCTTGACCACATAAAGCGCGCCGGTGCGCGAGTTGGTGCTGTCGCTCAACGCACAGAGCGCCGTCACTGCGGCATCGAGCAGGCCCTCGCCGATCTCGCGCCCCTCGGGATCGAGCACGGCCGGCGTGGTCATCAGGTGCCCGACATTGCGCACGAGCAGCAGCGCCCTGCCCTTCAGCGTCAGCCGCTTGCCATGCACGTCGGTGTAATGCCGGTCCGGGTTCAGCGTGCGCGTTACTGTCTCGCCACCCTTGACGAAACTCTCGGACAGGCTGCCGTTCATCAGCCCCAGCCAGTTGGCGTAGACCCCAACCTTGTCGGCCGCGTCAACTGCAGCGACCGAATCCTCGCAGTCCTGAATAGTGGTCAGCGCGCTCTCCACCACGACATCCGCCAGGCCCGCCGGATGCACGCGGCCGACGGGGCGATCCCGGTCCAGCACCAGTTCGACATGCAGACCGTGATGCCGCAGCAGGATCGTCGCCTTCTCGCCCGCTTCCCGGTAGCCGACGAATTGGTCCTGATGTGCGAGCGCAGTGGGTCCCTTGGCCGTATCGATAATCAGCGCTGCCTGACCGGCCATTTCGCTGACGACATAGGCGGTGACATCGGCATGGCTGCCCTTCTTGAGCGGGAAGGCGGCGTCGAGGAAGCGGGCGGCTTCGGCGACGACCGCGGCTCCGCGGGCGGCGTTGTAGCCCTTGCCGGGCGCCAGCTCACCTTCCCGACTGATGACGTCGGTGCCGTAAAGCGCATCGTAGAGACTGCCCCAGCGGGCATTGGCGGCATTGAGCGCGTAGCGGGCATTGGAGACGGGCACGACAAGCTGCGGCCCGCAGATCGAGGTGATCTCCGGGTCGAGCCCATCGGTCTCGATGGTGAAGTCGGCGGGTTCGTCCACCAGATAGCCGATCTGGCGCAGCAAAGCCTCGTAGCCGGCCGGGTCGGAGGCAACCGGCCCGTTGCGGCGGTGCCAGTCGTCAATCTGGGACTGCATGAGGTCACGGATGCCGAGCAGTTCGCGATTGCGCGGCATGAAATCGCGCACCAGTCCGGCGAGGCCGCTCCAGAAGGCGTCGGGGGTGACGGCGGTGCCGGGGATCGCCCGCTGCTCCACGAAATCGACCAGCAGCGCGTCGACCTGCAACCCGGACTTGTTCACGTAACCCATTCCTGCCTCCGTCGGCCTTCTAATCCGCGTTCTGGATTGCCCATGTCAGGCAGCGGTGGCAAGGCCGGATTTCAGCGGACGGCCCATGACATAGGTTTCTTTCACGATGCGGTCGTCGCCGCAGGTCTGGATCAGGAACAGCTCCTGTTCCAGTGACTGCACGGTCTCCATGCGCAGCTTCATCTGGGGCTTGGCACCGGAATCGAGGACGACGATGTCCGCTTCCTTGCCCGGCGAGAGACTGCCGATCCGGTCGTCGAGGCTCATCGCCCGCGCGTTGCCGAGCGTCATGTGATAGAAGCTCCGCAGGGGGGCGAGGCGCTGACCGCGCAACTGCATGACCTTGTAGCCCTCGTCCATCGTCCGCAGCATGGAGTAGGAGCTGCCGCCACCGACATCGGTCGCCGCGGCAATGCGCACGCCATGCTGGTGCAGCCGGTCATAGTCGAACAGGCCGGAGCCGATGAAGAGGTTCGACGTCGGGCAGAACACGGCGACCGAGCCGGTCTCTGCCAGCACCTCGGTCTCGCGGTGGCTCAGATGGATGCAATGGCCGAGCAGCGTCCGGGGCCCGAGCAGATGGTACTTCTCGTAGATGCCGACATAGTCGCCATAGTTCGGATAGAGCTCCTTGGCGTAGGCGATCTCGGCGAGGTTTTCCGACACGTGGGTCTGGATGTGCAGGTCCGGAAACTCCCGCGCCAGCGCCTCCGACATCTCCATCTGAGCAGGTGTCGAGGTGATGGCGAAGCGCGGCGTGATGGCGTAGTGCGCCCTGCCCCGCCCGTGCCACCTGGCAATGCCGGCCTTGGTCTCGTCATAGCCCGACTGCGCCGTGTCGCAGAGCGCAGGCGGCGCATTGCGATCCATCATCACCTTGCCGGCCACCATCAGCATGTCGCGCTTCTCCGCCTCGGCGAAGAAGGCGTCCACCGATTGCGGATGGACCGAGCAGTAGGCGGCGGCGGTGGTGGTGCCGTGCCGCACCAGTTCATCGAAGAAGCACGATGCGATGCGGGCGGCGTGGGCTGCATCGGCGAAGCGCTGCTCTTCGACGAAGGTGTAGGTGTTTAGCCATTCGAGTAGAGCCGCGGCATAGGCGCCGATCACCTGCATCTGCGGAAAATGGATATGCGCGTCGATGAAGCCCGGCAGGATCAGGTGCGGCCGGTGATCGACGATTTCCACGCCGGGTGAAGCCACGCCGAGCGTATCCGTCCATTGCCCTACGGCCAAGATGCGACCGTCTGCGCCGATGCTCACCGCACCATCTTCGAAAAAGCTGTAGCTCGCGTGATCGTCCCGCGTTTCGGGCTCCCGCAGGAAGCTCAGCACCCGTCCGCGCAGGATGCGTACGAGCGGGGCGCTCAACGGCCGCCCTCCCGGAACCACGCCACGATAAGCGCCCGCTCCTCGGCGGTCATCTCGGTGACGTTACCGGGAGGCATGGCCCGCGAGTAGCCAGCCTGGATCGCGATCTGCTCGGCATGGTTGGCAATGGCAACGTCGTTGTCGAGGATCACGCTCTTGGGCGGATACAGAATGCCCTCATAGCCCGTATAGGCGGAGTGGCACATCGCGCAGCGCGTCTGCACGGCCGCAGACGCGGCCTGGAAGTGCGGCGACTGCATCAGCAGCGAGGCCTGCGCCGAGGGCACCGACTCTGCGCCGGTCGGCAGGCGCGGCCCACTGGAAAGCCATGCACACAGCAAGAAGATCACGACGACCAGCGCCCAGGTCCAGTGCGGATTGCCCTTCCGCGCATGCCTTGTGTTGAAATAGTGCCGGATCAGAACGCCGGCGAGGAAGATCAGCGATGCGATCACCCAGTTCCACTCGGTCGCGAAGGCGAGCGGGTAGTGATTGCTGAGCATGAAGAAGATGACGGGCAGCGTCAGGTAATTGTTGTGCAGGCTGCGCTGCTTGGCGATCTTGCCGTATTTGGCGTCGGGCACGCGCCCGGCCTTGAGGTCCGCGACGACGATCTTCTGGTTGGGGATGATGATCATCGCCACGTTCGCGGCCATGATGGTGGCGGTGAACGCGCCCATATGCAGCAGCGCCGCCCGGCCGGTGAAGATCTGCGTATAGCCCCAGCTCATGGCGACCAGGATGGCGAACAGCACCAGCATCAGCCCCGTGGTGGAATTGCCGATGGGTGACTTGCACAGCGTGTCGTAGAGCACCCAGCCGAGCACTATCGAGGCGAGCGACAGGCCGATCGCCTGCCAGCTCTCGAGCGGCAACACGGTGCGATCAATGAGGAAGAGGTCGGCGCCGAAATAATAGACGATGATCAGCAGGAGGAACCCGCTGATCCAGGTCATGTAGCTTTCCCACTTGAACCAGGTCAGGTGCTCGGGAAGGAAGTCGGGCGCCACGAGGTATTTCTGGATGTGGTAGAAGCCGCCGCCATGCACCTGCCACTCCTCGCCATGCGCCAGCGGCGGCAGGCTGGGCGTCTTGCGCAGACCCAGGTCGAGCGCAATGAAGTAAAAGCTCGAACCGATCCAGGCGATGGCCGTGATGACATGCAGCCAGCGCACGGCAAAGCTGAGCCACTCCCACATAATCGCAAAATCGGTCATCTCGTCTTCTGCCCCCGGGCTAGTCGCGGTGCGGCGCCCAACCGGCGCGCGTAGAACGGGAGGCGGACATCGCCCCGCCTCCCGGATAGGTCATCAGGCCTCGACGCCCTCGACATACCAGTCGACAGCCCAGAACTCGCCATCGTCGATGATGTCGCCCGCAGCGACGCGCTCGGCGCCGGTGTTGTCGCGGATCGGGCCGGCGAACGGGTGGATGGAACCGTCGATGATGCCGTTCTTGGCCGCCTCGGCCTGCTCGATGACCTCGGCCGGGATCTTCGGATTGTAGGGCCCGATGACCACTTCGCCGGCGGCGAGGCCGGGCCAGGTGCTGCCCTCGGTCCAGGTGCCGTCGATCACCTTCTGCACGGCGGCGATGTAGTGCGGACCCCAGACGTCGATGATCGAGGTAAGGTGCGCCTCGGGCGCAAAGGCGCTCATATCCGCGCCCTGGCCGAAGCCGCCGACGATGCCGCGCTCCTCGGCCACCTGCAGCGCTGCTGGGCCATCGGTGTGCTGGGTGATGACGTCGACGCCCTGGTCGATCAGAGCGCGGGCGGCGTCGGCTTCCTTGGCGGGGTCGAACCAGCTGTCGACATAGACCACCTTGCAGGTGACCTCGGGGTTAACCTTGCGCGCCGCGAGCGCGAAGGCGTTGATGCCCATCCGCACCTCGGGGATCGGGAACGACCCGATATAGGCGATGCTGTTGGTCTTGGTCATGAGGCCGGCGATGGTGCCGACGACATAGCGGCCCTCATGGAACTTGGCGTTGTAGATCGACACGTTCGGCGCGGTCGCGTTGCCCGTCGCCCACTCGAACTTGACGTTCGGGAACTGCGGCGCGACGCGGTGCACATAGTCGCCATAGCCGAAGCTGGTGGCGAAGATGATGTCGTGGCCCTGCTGTGCCAGTTCGCGGAACACGCGCTCGCTGTCCGGGCCCTCGGCGACGTTGGTGACCACGGTGGTTTCGACCTGGTCGCCCAGTGCCTCGAGCATGGCGATGCGGCCCTGATCGTGGCCGAAGTTCCAGCCATTGTCGTCCGGCGTGCCGATCAGCACGAAAGCGGCCTTCACCTTGGCCTGCGCGAAGGCCGGGCGGCCGAGCAGCGGCAGGGCTGCGGCGGCGCCACCCACCTGGATCAGTCGGCGTCTATTGAGCATGATCATCTGTCGTCTCTCCTGTGTGGACGTCTTGCTTGGGTTGTCGGCCGGTCAGCCGGCGGGAAGGAATGGCTTGCCGAGGCAGGCCGGAGCACTGGAACTGCCGCCGCGCCGCATGGAGATCAGCACCAGCACCAGAATTGTCGCGAGATAGGGCAACGCCGCCCAGAGTTCGGAGGGCAGGATGCGGAAGCCCCCGCCTGCTGCCTTGGCGTAGACCTCGAGCGTCATCACCAGCCCGAAGAGATAGGCGCCGGCCAGCAGCCGGAACGGCTTCCAGGCGGCGAACACGACCAGCGCCAGCGCGATCCAGCCACGCCCGGTGGTCAACCGCTCCACCCATTGCGGCGTGAGGATCAGCGGGAAGCAGCTGCCCGCGATGCCGGCCATCGCCCCGCCGAAGGCCACCGCGAGATAGCGCACACCGATCACCGAATAGCCGATGGAATGCGCCGAGAGATCGTTTTCCCCTACCGCGCGGAGGATCAGCCCGGAGCGCGTGTGCTTGAGGAACCACCACACGGCAACGACCATGATCAGCGAGAAGTAGACCAGCGGGGAGTAGCCGAAGACGACCCGGCCGATCGGGTCGGCAGCGAGTTCCGGCGGGAAGGGCGAGCGCAGCAGCGGCACGGCCTTGCCGGTATAGGGCTGGCCGAACAGCGCCGAAAAGCCGGTGCCGAGAATGGTGAGCGCCAGCCCCGTCGCCACCTGGTTGGCGCTGAGCGACAGGGTGAGGAATCCGAAGATCAGCGACGCCGCAGCGGCGGCCGCTGCCGCGGCGATGATGGCGAGCCAGTGGTTACCGGTGGTCAGCACCACGGCCACGGTTACGACGGCGCCGATCAGCATCATGCCTTCGACGCCGAGATTGAGCACGCCCGACTTCTCGGCGACCAGTTCGCCGAGCGCCGCGAGCAGGATCGGCGTCGAGGCGCCGACCAGCGTGATGACGATGGCGATGGCGAGATCGATGGTCATGATGCGGCCCTCGCGAGGTCCACCCGCCTGATGCGGTAGCGCACGAACACGTCGCCGGCGAGGAGCAGGAACAGCATCATGGCCTGGAAGATGCCGACTGCCGCAAACGGCAGCTGGATGGTGGTCTGTGCCACCTCGCCACCAACGAAGCTGATCGCCAGCACCGTCCCGGCGATGAGGATGCCGATCGGGTGCAGCCGACCGAGAAAGGCGACGATGATGGCCGTGAAGCCGTAATTGGTCGGGAACTGCGGCACCAGCCGCCCGAAGGGCCCCGCCGCCTCGAGGATGCCGGCGAGCCCCGCCAGCCCGCCGCTGACGACCAGCGCCAGCCAGACGGTCCGATCCGCGGAGAACCCGCCATAGCGGGCAGCCGCCGGTGAGGCGCCGACGACGCGAACCTGGAAGCCGAACACCGAGCGCGACATGACGAACCAGGCGACGAGAGCGACGACGATCGCGATCGGGGTTCCCAGATGCACGATGGTGCCGGGGATCACATAGGGCAGCGACTGTGAGGCGTTGAACAGCACCGTCTGCGGCTGGCCCATCGAGGTCGGGCTCTTCCACGGGCCGAACACCAGATAGTTGAGCAGTTGCACCGCGACATAGGTCAGCATCAGCGTCGTGAGGATTTCGTTGACGCGGAAGCGGGTGCGCAGGAACGCGGGGATAGCCGCATAGGCGGCACCACCGGCGATGCCGGCGAGCAGCATCAGCGGCAACAGCCAGGGGCCGGACATCGAATGGGTGGCGAGACCGACGCCGGTTCCCGCGATGGCGCCGACAATGTACTGGCCCTCCGCACCGATGTTCCACACATTGGCGCGGTAGCTGATGGCAAGGCCGATGGCGATGATAATCAGCGGCGAGGCCTTCACCGCCAGATCCTGCCACTTGTAGGCGTTGGTCAGCGGCGTGAGGAAAATCTCGCGCACCGCTACGAGGCCATTGAAGCCCAGCAGCGAGAAGATGATGGCGCCGAGCACCATGGTGATCGCCACGGCGGCAATCGGCGTGGCGTAGAGCATGAACCGACTTGGCGTCGGTCGCTTCTCAAGCCTGAACTGCATGTGCGCCCCCCGGCACGATATGCGTTTCCGACGCCGCGCCATGCACGCCGCCCATCAGGAGGCCGATCTCCTCGATCGACACCTCACCCACCGGCCGCGCCCCGCTGAGCCGCCCGCCATTGATCACGGCCATCGTGTCGCAGAGCGCGAGCAATTCGTCGAGGTCCTGGCTGATCACCACCACAGCCGTGCCGCCGGCCGCCAGATCCACGATGGCCTGATGAATGGCCGCCGCCGCGCCGGCATCGACACCCCAGGTCGGCTGGCTGACGACCAGCACCGTGGGCTTCTGCATGATCTCGCGGCCCATGATGTACTTCTGCAGATTGCCGCCCGAGAGCGACCCGGCCGTCGAGGCCGGCCCCAGCGCCTTCACGGCGAAGGCGCTGATGACTTCGCCCGTATAGTTGCGGGCGGCGCCGGTACGGATTAGCCCTGCACTGACCATGCCCAGCCTGTCCCGCGCGGTGAGCACGGTGTTGTCCGACAGGGTGAAATCGCCGATTGCCGCGTGGCCGTTGCGCTCCTCGGGCACGGAACACAGTCCGAGCTTCCGGCGGTCGGCCGGCGACAGCCCACCGACCGGCTCCGCGTCGATGGTGATCGCTTGCGGATCGGAAGCCAGCTCGCCATCGAGAGCCAGCAGCAGCTCCGTCTGGCCGTTGCCGGCCACTCCGGCGATGCCGAAGATCTCGCCGGCCCGGACCCGGAAACCGATATCCGAAAGTGTCGTGCCGAAATGCTCGGTCGCCGGCACCGTGAGCCCGCTGACGACCAGCTTGTCGGCGCCGAAGCTGCGGGTCGAGCCCTTCTGGATATCGCGCAGCCCTGCACCGATCATCTTTTCCGCCATGGAGCGCGAGGTCTCGACCTTCGGGTCGCAGGTGTCGACCAGCTTGCCACCCCTGAGGATGGTGGCGGTATCGCACAGCGCCTTGATCTCATGCAGCTTGTGCGAAATGTAGAGGATCGAGCACCCCTCGGCCGCGAGCTTGCGCAGCACGATGAAGAGTTGCTCCACCTCCTGCGGGGTCAACACCGAAGTCGGTTCGTCCATGATCAGCAAACGCGGCTCGAGCAGCAGCGCGCGCACGATTTCGATGCGCTGCCGCTCGCCCACCGACAAGGTGGAGACGGTGCGATGCGGCTCGAGCAGCAGGCCGTATTGCTGCATCACCTGCCGGATGCGGTTCTCGAGCTCGCGGGCGGGAATTTTGGCATCCATGCCCAGCGCGATATTCTCCAGCACGGTCAGCGCCTCGAACAGCGAGAAGTGCTGGAACACCATGCCGATGCCCAGCTTCCGCGCCGCCTTGGGATTGGCGATGGTCACCGGCTGACCGTCCCAGCGGATTTCGCCGGCATCGGGCTGCATGATGCCATAGATCATCTTGACCAAGGTGGACTTGCCAGCACCGTTCTCGCCCAGCAAGGCGTGGATTTCTCCGGGCCTGACGGCAAAGCTCACATCGTCATTGGCCAACACGCCCGGGAACCGCTTGGTAATGCCGTTCAGCGCCAGCCGCGCTGTCTCACTGCTCAATCGACGCCCCCGTCTCCGCCATTCCGGCCGATGCGTGCCCTCGCGACACGCGCACCACGATCTCCGCCGCCGCCAGAGCGGCGATGACCGCCGGGCGCTTATCCCCCAGCCCGTCGGGGAAGGCCGCGCCGCCGATGGGCAGCACGAGTCGATGCAGCGCCGCGTCCGGCAGGCCCTCGCCGCGATACCAGCTCACGAAACGACCACGCTTGGTCCGGCTGCCGACCATGCCGACATAGGGGGCATCGGCCCGCTGCAGCGCCTCGGCCGCGATCAGGAAATCGAGCGCATGGTCATGGGTGAGAATGACGTAACTGCTCCCGGCCGGTGCCGCCCGCACCACTGCCTCGGGCATGGCGACGGCGTGAGCTGCAATCCCCTGCGGCAGCGCCGCCAGTTCGTCTGGGCGCGTGTCGACGACATGCACCGCAACCGGCAGCGGCAGTAACGCCTGCGCCAGTGCTCGACCCACATGCCCGGAACCGAAAAGATAGACATGCGGGCGCGCGGCCAGTTCGTCGCAGAGGCGCTGCAGCAGATCCGCCGCCAGCGCTGGCGTAACGCGCCGCAGAGTGACATCAACCCGACCGCCACAGCACTGGCCGATTTCCGGACCGAGCGGGATGTCGAGCGTATCCTCGTTGCCGCCCCGACGCAGCACCTGCCGCGCCCGATCGATGACCATGTATTCGAGCGCGCCACCGCCGATGGTGCCGACGACGGCATCGACAGCGATCAGCATGAACGCCCCGGCTTCGCGGGGCGACGAGCCGCGCACCGCAGTCAGCTCGGCAACGATGGCCTCAGGGCTGGCGGCAAGGAAGGCTTCGAGCTGGCGGGGGGCGAGGGTCATCGGACAGCACACCCCCACTCCTGTCCGCTCCACGCAAGGGGGGCGCTCGCATCGAATGCAGTGCCAGCGGAACGAAGGCTGGCCGGGGTGGTCAGCTCCCCCTTTGCGGGGGAGGGACAGAATGGGGGGGCCTTTTCCCGCGCCGCCATCTCAGACCCGCCGTTCCCGGCGCATCCTCTCCACGCCCAGCAGCACACGCTCAGGGGTGACCGGCATGTCGAGTTGCGGGGCGACCCGGTAGTCGGCCACGGAGGCAACCGCCATGGAGAGAGCCTCGACGACGCAGTAGCCGAGACAGAATGGCGGCTCGCCTACCGCCTTGGAGCGGCCGACCACGGGCTCCTGATTCACGCTCCAGTCGACCAGCCTGACGTTGAACTCCCGGGGGACGTCGGAGGCAAGCGGGATCTTGTAGGTCGATGGCGCATGCGTCCGCAGCTGCCCGCGCTGGTCCCACCAGAGCTCTTCGGTCGTCAGCCAGCCCACGCCCTGGATGAAGCCGCCCTCGACCTGACCGATATCGATTGCCGGATTGAGCGAGCGCCCGACGTCCTCGAGAATGTCTGCGCGATCGATATGGTACTCGCCAGTCAGCGTATCGATCGTCACCTCGGCCGCCGCAGCACCGTAAGCGAAGTAGTAGAACGGCCGGCCCGTGCCGTTGGCCCGGTTCCAGTGAATCTTCGGCGTGCGGTAGAAGCCGGCAGCGGAGAGCTGCACGCGGTTCATCCAGCAGGAGGTCGCGAGCTCCTCGAACGGCACAAATTGCTGCCCGCAGCGCACGCCGCCGAATTCCCACTGCACCTCGGAGGGCTCGACCTCGTACATGCGGGCTGCATGCGCGGACATCCGCTCCCTGATCTGGCGCGCCGCATCGAGCGCGGCGGCGCCATTGAGATCGGTACCGGAAGAGGCCGCCGTCGCCGAGGTATTGGGGACCTTGCCCGTATTCGACGCGGTGATCTTGACCCAGTCGAGCGGGATGCCGAAGGCGTCCGCCACCACCTGCGCCACCTTGATGTGCAGCCCCTGCCCCATCTCCGTGCCGCCATGCGAGAGCTGGACCGACCCGTCGCGATAGACATGCACCAGCGCGCCGGCCTGATTGTGCCAGGTGGCGGTGAAGGAGATGCCGAACTTCACCGGAGTAAGGGCGATGCCCTTCTTCAGGACGCGGTTCTCGCGATTGAAGGCGATGACCGCCGCCCGGCGCTCCTGATAGTCCGAACTCTGCTCCAGCTCGTCGACGACGCGATGGATGATGTTGTCCTCGACGACCTGGTGGTAGGGCGTGATGTTGTTGCTGTCCGTGCCATAGAAGTTCGCCTTGCGGATCTCGAGCGGGTCCTTGCCGAGCGCGTAGGCGATGTCCTCGATCCAGCGCTCGCAGGCGACCAGCCCCTGCGGACCACCGAAACCGCGAAAGGCGGTGTTGGAGCAGGTGTTGGTGAACAGCGGCAGCGAGTTCACCCGCACCGCGGGATACCAGTAGGCATTGTCGGCGTGGAACAGCGCCCGATCTGTCACCGGGCCGGAGAGATCGGCCGAGAAACCGGAGCGGGCCGCGTATGTCGCCTTCACGGCCTGGATGCGACCATCGGTATTGTAGCCAACTTCGTAGTCCACCGCGAAGTCATGCCGCTTGCCGGTGATCTGGAAATCGTCGTCGCGGTCCGGGCGAATCTTGATCGGCCGGCCAAACTTGCGCGCCGCGACCGCGGCGACACAGGCAAACAGATTACCCTGCGTCTCCTTGCCGCCGAAGCCGCCACCCATGCGCCGCATGTTGACGGTCACCGCGGCATGCGGAATGCCCAGCACCTGCGCAACCATGACCTGAATCTCGGTGGGGTGCTGGCTCGACACCTGGATCGTCAGCTCGTCATCCTCGCCGGGAATGGCGATGGCGATCTGGCTTTCGAGATAGAAGTGCTCCTGCCCGCCGATGCGCACCCGGCCGACGACCTTGTGCTCGGAGGCGGCAAGGCCCGCCTCCACATCGCCGCGCTCGAGCTTCAGCGGCTCGGTCACGAGATGGCCACCGGCCGCCAGCGCGGCGTCGACGTCGGTCGCGTGCGGCAGGTCCCGATACTCGATCCGCGCCAGCCGGGCCGCGCGCCGCGCCGACTCGCGGGTCTCCCCAATGACCGCGAAGATCGGCTGACCCCAATATTTCACCACCGTCTCGGCGAACAGCGGCTCATCATGCTTGTGTACGGAGCTGATGTCGTTCTCCGCCGGCACGTCCGCCGCGGTGACGACACCCAGCACACCCGGCGCGGACAGCACGGCTTCGAGGTCGATCGATGCGATCTCTGCATGGGCCCGCGTCGATAGGCCGAGATAGGCGTGCAACAACCCGGCGGGTTCGGCGAGATCGTCGACATACTCGGCGCGGCCCGCCACCTGCTTCGCAGCCGAGTCGTGCGGCACCGAAACGTGCAAAGGCGACGCAGTGATTGGGGACTGCTTGTTCATCGAGGTCCCCTTCCGACGTGGGGGCGAGCCAGGCGCGGCATCACCATCACGCGACCTCCCGCGTCAGCCGCTCGCCGGCACCGGTCGTTTCGAGGTGGAAGCGCCGCAGCAGGTTCTGCGCGGCCAGCAGGCGATAGGCGGCGGTAGCGCGCATATCGGTCAGCGGCTGATAGTCGGTCGCGAAGGCCGGCAAGGCCGCTTCTATCGTTTCGGCCGTCCAGGGCCGGCCGAGCAGCGCCTGCTCCACGGCGGTCGCCCGCTTGGGCGTCGCCGCCATACCGCCGAACGCGATGCGGACCGCGTCCACCGTGCCGCCCACTAGCCGTAGCCGGAACGCGCCGCAGAGCGTCGAGATATCCTCGTCGCGCCGCTTGGAGATCTTGTAGCAGGCGAGGTGCTCGTCTTCGGGCAGGAACGGGATGTCGATCCGCTCGACGAACTCGCCGGGCGCCCGATCCTGCTTGCCATAGGCGATGAAGAAGCCCTCGAGTGGAATGGTGCGGCGGGTGTCGCCATGCCTGAGGGTGATGGTCGCTCCCAACGCGATCAGCGGCGGCGGGGTATCGCCGATGGGCGAGCCATTGGCGATGTTGGCGCCGATGGTGCCGACATTGCGCACCTGCTCCCCGGCGATCCGGTCCCAGAGCTCTTCGAGCTGCGGGAAGTGCGCGATCATCGCCGCCTTTGCATCGGTATAGGTGACCGCTGCGCCGAGGCGCAAACCGCCCTCGGCCACGCTGATCTCGGCAAAACCCGGAATCTGGGCCACCTGGATCACCGGCCCGATATCGCGCATGAACTTGGTCACCCAGAGCCCGACATCCGTCGCGCCCGAGACCAGCGTGGCCTCCGGGGTCTCGGCATAGACCGTCGCCAGATCATCGACCGAAGCCGGTACGATCACTCGCTCGCGCCCGGCGCCGATCTCGAGGCGACGGCCGTCCGCCATCGCCGCCAGCCGTGCGCGGATCGCTTCCCGCTCGGTGACGAGCGGATCGGCTTCGGGCGTGCCGTAGTCGCTGGCGGCCTTGGCCGCGGCGATGATGGGACGATAGCCGGTGCAACGGCAGAGATTGCCCTGCAAGGCATGTTCGACCTGCGTCGTGCTGGGCCGCGGCGCCCGCATCCAGAGGCTGTAGAGCGACATCACGATGCCGGGCGTGCAGAAGCCGCACTGGCTGCCATGCTGGTCAACCATCGCCTGCTGCACCGGATGCAGCGGGCCGCCGGGCGGCGACAGGTGCTCGACCGTCACCACATGGGTGCCGTCGAGCGAGCCAACGAAGCAGATGCAGGCGTTCACCGTGCGATAGCGCAGCTCGCCCTCGTGCAACCGGCCGACCAGCACCGTGCAGGCGCCGCAATCGCCTTCCGCACAGCCTTCCTTTGAACCAACCAGTCGGCGCTCCAGCCGCAGGAAATCCAGCAAGGTGCGTTGCGGCGAAACCGCATCCAGCACCACGTCGCGATCATTGAGGATGAAGCGCAGGCTGCTGCGAATTTCCACCATCTCAGCTCCCCCGATAGGTCGAGTAACCGAAGGGCGAAACCAGCAGCGGCACGTGATAATGCGCCGCCTCGCTCATGAGGAAACGAATTGGCACGATGTCGAGGAATGGGGCCTCGGGCTTCACCCCCTGCGTCGCGAAGTAGTCTGCGACGTGGAAGATGAGCTCGTAGCCACCGATGTGAAAATGTTCCCCATCGAGCAGCGGGCCGTTTACCCGCCCGTCATCATTGGTGAACACCGTCCGCAGATGATGCGAGTGATCGCCGTGCAACATGAGCAGATCGATCCGCATGCCTGCAGCCGGACGGCCATGCGTGGTGTCGAGCACATGCGTCGTCAGGCGTCCAGAACCCGCCATAGTCTCTTTCCTTCATCGCCCCGCTCCCGGCCTTGCGCTTGCTCTGCAGGCAGTGCCAGTTCACTGCCTGACTATTGAGCAAATTCCAACGGCGTGAAAGGGGGGCGTCGCTGGTTTTTACCAACTGGTCCACTTTTCCCGGTCTTGCGCACAAGCCTCTGCCCCGCAATAAACTTTGGCAACCACGAGGTGATTTCGATGCGCTATCCCCGCAACCTGCTCGGCTACGGCCCCAATCCTCCCGATGCAGCCTGGCCCGGTGGTGCGCGGATCGCGGTGCAGTTCGTCCTCAACTACGAGGAGGGTGGCGAGAACAACGTCCTGCATGGCGATGCGGCATCCGAAGCGTTCCTTGTAGATGTCATCGGGGCCACGCCCTGGGCCGGCAAGCGGCACTGGAACGTCGAGTCGATGTACGAGTACGGCGCCCGGGCCGGCTTCTGGCGCCTCCACCGCCTCTTCACCTCCCGCAATCTGCCGGTGACGGTCTATGGTGTCGCCACGGCGCTGGAGCGCTCGCCGGTGCAGGTGCGGGCCATGCTCGATGCCGACTGGGAGATCGCGAGCCACGGGCTGAAGTGGATCGACTATCGGGACCACGACATCGAGCACGAACGCCGTGACCTCCACGCCGCCATCAAGCTGCACGCCGAGGTGGTCGGCACGCGCCCCACCGGCTGGTATTGCGGGCGGACGTCCGTGAACACCGTCGATCTCGCCTCCGAGGAAGGCGGGTTCACCTACGTCTCCGATACCTATGACGATGACCTGCCCTATTATCGCGAGCATCTGGGCTCACCCCAGCTGATCATCCCCTACTCGCTGGCCGACAACGACATGCGCTTCACCACTGCATCGGGCTTCGCCAATGGCGAAGAGTATTTCCAGCTGCTCAAGGACTGGTTCGACGTACTGTATGCCGAGGGCGAGGCAGGCAGCCCGAAGATGATGTCGGTGGGTTTGCACTGCCGCCTCGTCGGCATGCCCGGCCGCTTCGCCGGGTTGCAGCGCTTCGTCGACTACATCCAGTCCAAGCAACAGGTGTGGATCGCCAAACGGATCGACATCGCGGAGCATTGGCTGGCGACGCATCCCTACGAGAAGCCCGCCATCCTGCCCTCGCAACTCGCCTATGACGACTTCGCCCAGCTGTTTGGCAATGTGTTCGAACATTCCGAATGGGTGGCCGAGCGGGCCTTCCGTCGCGAAATGGGGCCGGCGCACGACAACCCGGTCGGGGTGCACGCCCTGATGTGCCAGGTGTTCCGCGCGGCGAGCGAGGAGGAGCGGCTCGGCGTGCTCAACGCCCACCCCGACCTCGCGGGCAAGCTCGCGGCCGCCAAGCGCCTGACGGCGGAGTCGGAGGCCGAGCAGGCGTCCGCAGGGCTCGATGCGCTGACCGATGCCGAGCGAACCCGGTTCGAGCAGCTGAATGCCGCCTATGTGGAAAAGTTTGGCTTTCCCTTCATCATCGCGGTGCGCGACAACACCAAGTCCCAGATCATGGCGGCGATGGAGAAGCGGGTCGCCAATGATCGCGAAACCGAGTTCGCGACCGCCTGCCGGCAGGTCGAGCGGATCGCCGAGTTGCGCATCAAGCAGGTGCTGTCGCGCTAATCGAGGCGACTGCCGGGCAGGTCCTGCCCGTTCTGGTGCAGCACGAGACCTGTCGCTCGCCCGTCGCGCCCGACCTCGAAGCTGATCTGAGCATCGACGATTTGGTAGAAGAACTCGGTCTCGCTCTCGGCAAACACCTCGAAGCGGTCCTGCCCCGTGGCCTGGACGAAGAGCTGGATGCCCTCCGCGGTGACTTCAAGCACGAATTCCGGAGCGAGCTGATAGCTGCCGACAAAGGCCTCCAACTGCGAGGGGTCCAGTGTGATCGCCTCCCGCTGCACCGGTGGTGGCGCGAGCGGCAGCGCCGGATCGAGCAGATGCATGCCGATGTCGTCGCCACCGATCGCGGTCGCTGCGTTGGAAAGCACCACCGCGCCGCGCTTGCCCTCGCGGAGGAAGCCGGCAAAGCTCCGGTAGCCGCCCGTGCCGCCACCGTGCCAGACGATCTCGTCTTCCCCATGCTGCCGGATCATCCAGCCGAGGCCCATCTCCAGCCCGGGTTCTCCCGTGGGGCGTCGCACCGCCAGCATGTCGGCGAATGCGCCGGCCAGCGGGCCCTCATCCGACATCGCCGCGGCCACGAACTTTGCGAGATCGGCAGCGGTGGAGTTGAGGCCGCCCGCACCCACCATGGCTTCGAAATGCCAGTTGCCGACCGGCTGCAACGCCATATCGTGCCCCGTCGCTAGACGTGCCGCACGCTGCTCGGCTAGTGCGACGGCGGTGTCGGTCATCTGTAGCGGCGCGAGGATGCGCTCGCTGACCAGCGCCTCGTAGTCCTGGCCGGTCTGTTCGACCAGTGCCTGCCCCAGCAGGCCGACGCCGAGGTTGGAGTATTCCATCGTGGCCCCGATCTCGCGGGGTAATTCGTAGCTCGCAAGGAAGGCATACAGGTCGGCTGCGCCATAGTCGGCATAAGGATCCGCCGGATCGGACGGCACCAGATTATCCGGCAGGCGCGGCAGCCCGGAGGTATGCGTTGCAAGATCGAGGAGCGTGATCTGCCGGCCGCTGCGCGAGGGAACTCGCGTGCCTTCCGGGAGCAGTTCGACAACCGGCTGGTCGAGATGCACTTCTCCACGCCGCACCGCATCCGCGAGCAACAGGGCGGTGAAGACCTTCGTGATGGAGCCGATCTCATAGATCGTGTTGCTGTCCACGGGACTGCCGCTATCCGACGCTGTACTGCCCGCTGCACGGAACCGCACCCCGTCAGTGTCGATGACGGCACCGACCATGCCGACCGACTGCCGCTCGATGGCGACCCGCTGCTCCAGCAGCGCGGATATCCCGTCCCGCACATTCTCGCCGGCCATGGACGTTCCGGCCATCGTCACCGCTCCTAAAACAGCTGCAATCATCTTCAACATCAGACGTCTCGCTTTGTGACGGAAGCAAACTTCACCGTCGCCGCCTCAATTTGCTCCCGCGGGCCATGCCGCGTCGACCGTTCGCCGTCGTCGACTGCCGACGCCGATACAAAGAGTTACTTCGCTGTCGAAATCCGCCATGCTCATTCGACTGGGGGACCCGCACGCGAGGAGGTGAACGTGGCGAACCGCAAAATGATGCCGTGCCTTTGGATCGACGACCGCATCGAGGAGATGGTGGAGTTCTACGTCGGTGTTTTCGGCGACGCCGAAATCCGCTCGAAAACGCCGGGCCCCGGCGGCGCCCCGCTGACCATGCACTTCAGGCTCAAGGATCAGGAGTTCATGGCACTGAATGGCGGTCCGGGCCCCCGGTTCAAGTTCAATGAGTCGATCTCGTTTACCGTCGACTGCGAGGACCAGGCCGAGATCGACCGCTACTGGAACGCCCTCACCGCCGATGGCGGCGAGGAATCGATGTGCGGCTGGCTCAAGGACAAATACGGGCTGAGCTGGCAGATCGTCCCCAACAACGTGATGAGCATCGTGTGGGACTCGAACAACCCCGAGGGCGCAGCGCGTGCCCAGCAGGCCATGTTCCAGATGCGCAAGCTGGTGATCGCCGAACTGCAGGCCGCCTACGCGGGCAAATGAGCGCTTCAGTGCCGCGGCGGACCGGGCTCCTCGTCCGGTTCCCCGCTCTCCCAGGCGATCGAGGTGTCGGGCTCCGGCGCCCGTCGCCCGAGCAGCCGCTCGAGAAAGACACGGAAATGGCAGCCCGCCTCTTCGAAGGCGATGGGGTCGATCAGCGGGCGGTTCGGTTCGGGGGCGATTCGCGTGCTCATGATCGCGAATGCTGCCCCCGATTCCTAAACTTTGTCTGACGCGAAAAACTCGCTTCCGATCCATCGGCGCTATTTGTAGAAGCCCTCGCGCAGATTGATGCCGTGCTCGATCCACACCTTGAGTGCGCACAGCATTCCGGTCCAGCCCTCGGTGTTGGAGATGCAGGATTGCAGGCCCGCCTCCGTCTGCTTCCAGCCCTCCTCGACGATCGTGACGAGGGTGCGTCCGTCCTCCAGCGCCGCAAAGGTCATTGTGACTCGGGTGTCGTATGCACCCGCAGGGTCCTCGGGTTCCGGCGCCGCTCCCCATTCGAGCACGATCCGCTGGTTCTGGGTCACCTCGACCACCGTTACCGGAAACTCGCCGGGAAAGTCCGCAAAGTTCCACCAGACCGTAGCACCGGTCTCGAGCCGCCCCCGTGCGCCGCCAGTGGTGAAAAAGCCCGACAGTTTCGCAGGATCCACCACAGCCTCGAAGACCTCCTCTACCGGCCGAGCGATTCGACCCGACACGTTCAGCTTCAGTTCCATCGCGGTTCTCCATCCCTGCTTGCAGGACGACTATTCATGTTATAAAAATATAACATGTCAAGCGACGACGAAGAAGACAGGGTTTTCAAGGCTTTGGGGAACCGCGTGCGCCGCCGCATGCTGGATCGCCTCAAGGACGATCCCGCCACCACCGGCGCGCTCTGCGCCGCCTTTCCCGAACTCGACCGCTGCACGGTGATGCAGCATCTGAAGGTGCTGGAAGAGGCCGGGCTGGTGGTCGGTCGCCGCGCGGGCCGGGAACGCTGGAACCATCTCAACGCCATTCCCATCCAGCAACTGCATGAGCGCTGGATCGGCAGCTATGCCGGCTATGCGGCGGACAAGCTGCTGCAACTGCAGAAGGGGTTGGAGAGATAGCCGGCGCAGAACAGGAATGCGCGGCCGAGCGCGCCGGTGGACACAGGCTGGCGACCGCCATGCCTGCCGATTCCCTGTTGCGGGCGGAGCATTTCGGCATAGGGTGGCTCACATTCCGCGCCACCTTCCGAGTCACATGGCCCCTACTTCCTATGCCAGCCCGATCGCCGGGCTGCCCCCGCAAAGTGCGATCCATACCGGGCGCGCCGTTTTCACCGAGGCCTATGCCGTCATCCCCAACGGCGTGATGCGGGACATCGTCACGAGCTACCTGCCGCACTGGAGCGATACGCGCGCCTGGGTACTGGCCCGGCCGATGACCGGATTTGCGGAGACCTTCGCGCAATACATCGTCGAAGTCTTCCCGGGCGGCGGCAGCCAGCGCCCGGAACCCGAGCCTGGTGCGGAGGGGGTGCTGTTCATCCTTGAAGGCCAGGCGACGCTGACCATTGCCGGCAAGACCCACGCCATGAAGGCCGGCGGCTATGCCTTCCTGCCGCCGGGCGCCGACTGGAGCTTCGTCAACCGATCCATGGCCTCCGTGCGCTTCAGCTGGATCCGCAAGCGCTATGAAGCGGTGGAAGGCATCGACATTCCCTCGGCCTTCGTCGCCAACGAGCAGGACGAACCGGTGATCTGGATGCCGGAGACCCGGAACAGCTGGGGGACGACCCGCTTCGTCGACCCGACCGATGTACGGCACGACATGCACGTCAACATCGTCACGCTGGAGCCCGGCGCGGTGATCCCGTTCGAGGAGACCCACGTCATGGAGCACGGGCTCTATGTCCTCGAAGGAAAGGCGGTCTATCGGCTCAACCGCGACTGGGTGGAAGTGGAGGCCGGCGACTTCATGTGGCTGCGCGCCTTCTGCCCGCAGGCCTGCTACGCCGGCCCGAACCGCTTCCGCTACCTGCTGTACAAGGACGTCAACCGGCACATGAAGCTCGACCTCTAGCCACATGTCCCGACTCGTCTTCCCATAGAGAACCGCCAGCCTATGACCGCCCTCGACCGCACCATCTTCATCGAGCCGCTGACCCGGGAGGCTTATGCGCCGTTCGGGCAGGTGATCGAAACCGATGGGGCCCACCACTACCCGATCAATGCCGGCAAGACCGAGCGCTACCACGATCTGGCCGAGATCGAACTGGCCGGCCCTGAGGCGCGCCCGCTGATCTCCATCGCGCGGGGGCAGCCCTACAGCCTGCCGCTGGAACTGCGGCTGCTGGAGCGGCATCCGCTCGGCAGCCAGGCCTTTCACCCGCTGAGCCCCCGCCCGTTCCTGTCGATCGTCGCGCCGGATGAGAACGGACACCCCGGCCGCCCGCGTGCCTTTCTGACCCGGCCGGGCCAGGGCATCAACATGCGGCGCAATGTCTGGCACGGCGTTCTGACGCCGCTCGACGAGATGGCCGACTTTCTCATCGTCGACCGCGGCGGCGCCGGCAACAATCTCGAGGAGTACCACCTCGATACGCCGTGGTTGATCCGGCTGCCGGACTAGTCGTCGGTCAAATCGGCGATAGGTGCGGGGCTTCGTTTTATTTCCTCCATAATCGGATGCGCAAGTTGCGGCAGCGTCACTGGAGGAAACGATGCGAACCCTGTTGGCCGTGCTCACCCTGTTGCTCGCCCTTGCCGGGCCGGCCGTCGCCGAACGTGTGCTGCTGAGCGGCGAGGTGACCTATCGCGAGCGCATCGCCCTGCCCCCGGGCGCCACCTTAAGCGTGTCGCTGATCGATCTTGCCGCACCGGCGCGGTCGCGAATCTCCGCCAGCGCGCCGATCGCGTCGCCCGGCCAGGTGCCGCTGACCTTCAATCTCGGTTTCGACGAGAGCATCGTGCTGCCCGGCAACAGCTATGCGCTGAATGCCGAGATCATCGACGCCGGCGGCCGCGTGGTGTTCCGCAATGCCGAACCCTATGCCGTCGCGCCGCTGGCGCTGTCCGGCCCGATCAGCATTCTCGTCGGGCGCGTGGTCGCAGCCGATGCGCCGCCACCGGTTGCCGAGCCCGTGCCCGAAGCAGCGCCGGAGCCTCCCGCCCTGCCTCCGATCCTAGACGTGACCTGGCGCGTGGAAGCGATCGACGGGGCGCCCGTGGTGGCCCGCAGCACCGTCTCGCTGTCGATCGGCCGCGACATGCGGGCCGGCGGGCGCGGCGGCTGCAATTCGTGGTTCTCGCAGGCCCGGGTCGCGGGCGAGACTCTCGCCTTCAGCGCCGTAGCCGCCACGCGGATGGCCTGTACCAGCGACGCGCTGAACGGGCAGGAACAGCGTTTCTTCGCCGCGCTGGACGCCACCCGCTTCTACCGTCTCGACGGCGAGGCCCTGCTGCTGCTCGACGCGAATGGCCGCGAACTCGTTCGGCTGGGCCGCTCTCGCTTCTGACCCCACCCGCCGGGCGCTTGACGTCGGCGTGCTGCGCTTCCACGCTACCGGCCGTGTCCACCGGAGCCCGTCATGCCGCACGCCGCCCTCGCCTCTCGCCTCCTCGAAGTCATCGAGACCGACCTCGTGCCGCTGACGCGCCGGGGCGTCGACAGCGGCAACAAGCTGTTCGGCGCCGCCATCCTGCGCAAGTCCGACCTCTCGCTGGTGGTGGCTGAAACCAATAACGAGACCGAGAACCCGATCTGGCACGGCGAGATGCACGCCATCCGCCGCTTCTACGAAATTCCGGCTGCGGAACGCCCCGCGCCGAAAGACTGCCTGTTCCTTGCCACCCATGAACCCTGTTCCCTCTGCCTCAGCGGCATCACCTGGTCGGGATTCGACAATTTCTATTATTTGTTCAGCTATGAGGACACGAGGGACAGCTTCGGAATCCCGCATGATATCCGCATCTTGCGGGAGGTTTATGCCGTACCGGATCCGGATCGAGACACCGTGCCGGAGGAGCGTCCGCTCTACAACCGGCGCAATGCCTTCTTCGAAAGCCACGCGATCCAGCCGATGATTGCGGGCCTCGACCGCACCAGCAAGGAGGCGCTGGTGGAGCGGGTGGATGCGCTGAACGCGATCTACAATGGCCTCTCCGCCACCTACCAGGCCGGCAAGGGCGACAAGGGCATTCCGCTGAGCTGAGCCAAGGGGCTCGGGCCCAGCTCAGACGAGTACCACCATGGCGGCGCCGAAGGCGAGTACCGCCAGCGCGGCGGCAAAGGCGATGAGCAGCAGGATCTGCCGTGTGAGATGCATGCCCGCAGCCCCCTTGCGCGCGCCGGATCGATGGTGAGTGCCGCCCCGCGGCTACTGCGCGACGAGTGCCGTCTGCACCGGGGTTTCTACCGGCAGCGAAGCGGCGGCCAGCGTGAGCGTGCCGAGGGTGAGGAGGAACAGCGAAACGAGCGAGACTTTCAGCATGATCTTGGTCCTTTGCGGCAAGTGGGCCGCGGCGGGCCCGGTGGTCATCCAATGCGGCGATAATGCGACTTCGCCCTTGAACGTTCCCGGAGCAGGGCATTCATCCGCGGTTCATTCGCAGCGGCCGGATGGCGGCGGCAAATGCAGAAGGCCCCACCACTGGGGCGGGGCCTTCAAGGATCGTGCGACCAGACGGGATCAGCCGGCGGCGCGTTCGGTGTCGCTGCGACGCGAGCGGCCCGCATCCTTCTGCTGCTTGTTCCAGCGCGACTTGTTGGCCTTGGGCGGCGGGGAGCCGGAGCCGGTCGGCTTTTCCCACCAGGCCGGAGCCGTTGCCGCGGCGCCGCCATTGCGCGAGACATTGTTGCCGGCACCGCCACCGCCACGCGCCTGCTGCGCATTGCCGCCGCCACCGCCATGGCCACGCCGGGCCTCGACGATCGCGCCCTTCTTGGCGCCGGAGAAATGCTTGTTCGCGGCGGGCTTGCGCTGCCCCGGCGCGGCCTGGGGCTTCGAGGGCTTGCGGGCCGGCCGCTTGATGGCCTCGGCGGCGGTGATGGTCTCGCCACCCTCGCCCTTCAGCTCACCGCTGATCGCCAGGCTCTGCCGGGTCAGCCGCTCGACGTCGCGCAGCTTGTCGAGCTCGGTGCCGTCGCACAGAGAGATCGCAAAGCCCGAGGCGCCGTTGCGCCCCGTGCGGCCGATGCGGTGCACGTAGTTCTCGGCATCGTCCGGCAGCTCGTAGTTGATCACATGCGAGATGCCGGGCACGTCGATGCCGCGCGCCGCGATATCGGTGGCGACGAGGATGCGCACCGCGCCGGAGGCAAAGCCCTTGAGCGCCGCCTGGCGGGCATTCTGGCTCTTGTTGCCGTGAATGGCGGCAGCGTCGTGCCCGTCGATCGCGAGGTTCTTGGCCACGCGGTCGGCACCGTGCTTGGTGCGGGCGAACAGGATCACCCGCTCGAGCGCCGGATCGGCGAGGAGCCCGTTGAGCACCTCACGCTTCTGCTTGGCACCGGCGAGGATGACGCGCTGCGAGATGGTGCCGGCGGTCTGGGCCGGGGGATCGGCCTCAACCCGCACCGGCTGCTTCAGCAGCCCGGCGGCGAGCGCAGCGATCTCCGGCGCCATGGTGGCCGAGAACATCGCAGTCTGGCGACGCGGCCCGATGGCGGCCGCGATGGCGCGGACGGCGTTGACGAAGCCCATGTCGAGCATGCGGTCGGCCTCGTCGAGGACGAGCCAGCGCGTCTGGTCGAGCCGGAGCTTGCGGTCGTCGACGACGTCCTTCAGCCGGCCCGGCGTAGCGATGACCACGTCGACGCCGCGGGAGAGCTTCTGCACCTGCGCGGCGCGGGACATGCCGCCGAGGACGAGCACGGTGGACAGCCGGCTGCCGCCGAGCTTGCGCAGCACCTCGTCGATCTGCACGGCGAGTTCGCGCGTCGGCGCGAGGATCAGCGCGCGGGTGGTCATGGGCGCGGCACGGCCGGTGAGCCCGGCAATGCCCGCGAGGATCGGCAGCCCGAAGGCCGCGGTCTTGCCCGATCCGGTCTGCGCGATGCCCATGATGTCGCGGCCCTCGAGCTGCGGCGGGATCGCCTGCGCCTGGATCGGCGTCGGAGTGGTGAAGCCGGCGGCAGCCAGCGCGCTGACGAGCTGCGCGGACAGGCCGAGTTCGGAGAATGTGTTGGTCAAACCATGTCTTTCTGTGGCGCACCGGGCCAATCGGCGCGCATGGACGCCGTCGGCCCCATGGGCCCGGCGTGATCTCAAGATGCAATGGCAGCTGGATTGCCGCACGGTTGCGCTGTCTCCCGGCGCGCCGCCTTTCGCGGAGCTGTCCGGGGCACTTCGCCGCTCACCGTCTTGGCCAGTAAGAAGAGAAGCCCATCGCCCACCCAGGGGCGAATGCCGTCCATATGGCGGATGTCCCGCCGTTTGGCAAGGGCGGGGCTGGTATGCGGGGGATGAGGGAGAGGAGCGAGTAGGGCACGATGGTGTCACGGGGTTCCTCTCCCGCTTGCGGGGGCTTCGAGGGACCAGAAATCGGTCCAGTGGACCGATTTCCCCGAAGAAGGCCATGAGAGCTATGCTCGAATGGCAGGGGGGACCGCCGTTAGGCGGTGGAGGGGGGTGCCGCTTGCACGGAGGTGGGGCTTGGCACGCTGCTCCAGGCCGATTTCGTGAATAGGTCGTGCTTGGCAACGATCGCGCGTGGGGCTCCCCCCTTCCGGCTGTCGCCACCTTCCCCCGCAGGCGGGAGAAGGCCCTGTGGCGAGATGGTGCCCCTTCCCATGCCAATTCATCCGACAGCCCTTGGGCTTCGGAGTTTTCCTGTGACCCCCGCCCTCTCGGGCAGGTGAAGCGGGGCCGGCGAGGCTTGATCCTCGCGCGGGTAGTCCGCA